>Ga0265292_1002577_pt1 | contig 12392 bp, 14 predicted proteins | sample Munlanlewell296A_FD_189080 | JGI IMG/M metagenome (GOLD analysis project Ga0265292, IMG submission 189080) | Leachate microbial communities from a municipal landfill in Southern Ontario, Canada - Leachate well 296A | ecosystem: Engineered > Solid waste > Landfill > Unclassified | place: Canada...
GCGTCGCGGACCGGGCCCAGCCCTACGGGGACGTGGTCAAGAAGGTCGTCGCGGACCTCGGGGTCAAGCCCGGGCGCGTCGCGATAGGCGACTTCTGCTGGGGCAGCACCAGCCTCGACGTGGCGAAGGCGTGCGGGGGCTCCAGGTTCCGCGTCGGCGAGGGTCTGCTAGACGAGCTGAGGATGATCAAGGAGCCCGAGGAGGTGGGTAAGCTGAAGAAGGCCGCCGAGGTCACGGAGTCCGTCATGGGCCTCATCTCGCCCCGCATCGTCGAGGGGCTGACCCAGAGGAACCTCCAGATAATGATGGAGATGATGGGGAGGGGCCTCGGCGCCACCGACGTCAGCTTCCCCCCCACCGGAGGATACCTCAAGACGGGGACCATCCCCGCCGACGACCCCTTCATCTACCCCAGGGAGGCGGGGCTCGTCAAGTCGACCAGCATCGCCTTCGACTTCGGCCTCGTCGTCGACGGCTACTGCAGCGACTGGGGGAGGAGCTTCTACTACGGGCAGCCCCGCCAGGACATCCTGCAGGCGTACCAGTCGCTGAACCTCGCCGTCGTCCAGGCCGCGGACGCTGTCGGGGGCGAGATAACCCGCCTCTGCGACTTCTACCCCTACATGGAGAAGGTGCTCGACAAGCAGGGCTACGGCAACTACCTACGCAACAGGCTGAAGACGGGGAACGTCGGCCACCAGATCGGCGTAGAGGTCCACGAGGACCCCTGGCTGAAGCCCGAGTCGACCCAGCCCCTCGTGGACGGGATGGTCTTCTGCGTCGAGCCGAAGCTCTGGAACAAGGGCGAGTACTACCTCAGGGTAGAGGACATGCTCCTCATCAGGAACGGCAAGGCGGAGTTCCTCACCACCTACAGCCGGGAGCAGTTCCAGAACTAAAGGCATTTAACGCCTCCCGCCTCCTCTTCCACTCGATGGCTCCCAGGGGCTGGTTCATAGTCTTCGAGGGCGTCGACGGCAGCGGAAAGAGCACCCAGATCGAGCTCCTGAGCATGAAGCTCCGGGACAAGGGCGTCGACCACGTCCTCGAGAGGGAGCCGAGCGACGGCAGCATAGGCCGCTTCATCCGCCACTACGCTGAGGCGGGGGACAGGTATCTCTCGCCCGAGTCCGAGGCCCTACTCTTCACCGCGGACAGGTTCGAGCACAGCAAGCGGATAGAGCAGATTCTGGAGCAGGGGACGACGGTCGTCTGCGACAGGTATTATCACTCGACGCTCGCCTACCAGGGGGCCGCAGGCGTGGACGTGGTGTGGCTCAGGGAGCTACAGAAGTTCGCCCTGAAGCCGGACCTCGTACTGCTCCTCGACGTCGACCCGGAGAGGAGCCTCCTCAGGGTCTCGGGGAGGACCCTCACGGTCTTCGAGAACCGCGCCTATCTGATGCGGGTCCGCGACCTCTACCGGGGGTTCGCGAGGGATGGCGAGATGAGGCTGCTGGACACCGCCCGCCCGGTCGACGAGGTGGAGGAGGAGGTCCAGAGGCTCGTCGAGGGGCTCATCGGCGTGAAACTAGCCTAGCGAGGGCTACGCGGTCTTCTTCTCTGGCTTCAGCCGGGAGAGAGCGTCGAGGATGGCGGTTATGGTAACCGTGAGTTCCCTTATCTCCGCCGGGTCTTCTTCGGCCTCGAGCCGCTGCTGGAGGAGCTGGAGCTTGGACTGGAGCGTCCTCTCAAGGCTTGCACCCTGCTTCGCCCTCTCGGGGTCCTCGCCCTCCTTCATTATCTTGACCTCCCTCTTCTCCTTGGGGCAGAATATCTCCCCCGTCTTGAGCTGGAAGAGGGGCGCGCCGCACTCGGGGCAGGACATGCTGAGCATCTTCGCGCCCTGGCGGAGCATCTCGGCCATCTCCTTCATGCTCGGGTCGGTCAAGGTGGTGTAGTCTGCGCGTGTGGGGGTATATGATTGTTGATCGTGTGGGGGGCTTATACCGTGCTACCCATGATAAGAGAAAAAAAATTTGCGGCAAATGGTTTCTTTTCGCGGTCTTTCGACGGGTTTCAGCGTCCGAAAAGCGCCGTTTTGGGTGCACTTTTCGCGCATTATTGGGTCACTTTATGTGCATTTTTGTACATTTTGGATCGTAAACGATGACTTTTTCGGGGTTATTTAGGCTAACGGGGCTCTATTTTTAGTTATCTTGGATACCCCCCCTCCCCCCTCTGTTGGTGTGTGCCTAGTTGGCGTACCGTATTCGTGGGCTGATACGGACGACGCGATCCCTTCGAACTCGTAGAGGAATATCCTTATCACCGCGTCAAGCGGATCATGATGAGGAATTATCGCTTGAAGGTCGTCGAGAACGCCCTCGAACTCGTCGGCGAGACGCCGATGATCAAGCTCAGCTTCCCCGGGGAAGACGCAGTCATCTACGCGAAGGTCGAGTACCTGAACCCCAGCGGGAGCGTGAAGGACAGGATCGCCAAGCACCTCATCGCGGAGGCGGAGAAGCGCGGCGACCTCAAGCCGGGCTACACCATCGTCGAGGCGACGAGCGGCAACACGGGCATCGCCTTCAGCTGCGCCGCCGCGGCGAAGGGATACAAGATGATCGTGGTGATGCCCGAGACGGCGAGCATCGAGCGCCGCACAATCATGAAGCACTACAACGCCGAGGTCGTCCTCACGCCGGCGAAGGACTTCATCGCGGGCGCCGTCAAGAAAGCGGCGGAGATCGCCAAGAGGCCGAGGCACTGGGCACCCTGCCAATTCGACAACAACGACAACGTGCAGGCACACGAGAGGACGACGGCGCAGGAGATCCTCAAGCAGGTCCCCGGCGGCAAGGTGGACGGCTTCATAGCGGGCATCGGCACCGGCGGCACCCTGATGGGTGTCGCGAACGTTCTCAGGAAGAAGAACCCCGGCCTCAAGGTCTTCGCCGTCGACCCCATAGGCAAGAACGTGGAGGGGGACATCGAGCCCCTCAAGTGCGCCGAGCACAAGGTCGAGGGCATCGGGGACGGCTTCATCCCATCAATCACCGACGTCAAGGTCATCGACGAGGTCATACAGGTCACCGACAAGAACGCACTCGCCACCGCCCAGATGCTCGCACGCAAGAAGGGCCTCTTCGTCGGCAACAGCAGCGGCGCCTACGTCTGGTGCGCCCTACAGGCCGCCAAGAAGCTCGGCAAGGGGAAGGTCATCGTCACCCTCCTCCCCGACAGCGCCGACAGGTACTACAGCACCGACCTCTTCAAGGAGTGACCGGGGCCTTGGGAAGTAGTCGGCCTCGAGGATTCGTGATAAGCCACCCACAGTGCTCTTTTGAGATAGTCCTCGAGGAGCTTAGCGCCCTCCACATCCACGAGGAGATAATCCCCGAGAAGATGGAGGAACTCGTCGAGAAGATACCACACGACGGCGTCTGGATACACCCCATCATCGTAGACAGGGAGAGCCTCGTCGTCCTCGACGGCATGCACCGCGTGGCGGCCGCGAAGGAGATCGGCTACAGGTACATCCCCGTCTGCCTCGTCGACTACGAGAACCCGAACATCCACATCGGGTGCTGGTACAGAATGTTCAAGAGCCTTGGTGGGGTCGAGGAGGCGAAGAGGATACTCAGGGAGGCGGGCCTGACCCCCGTCGAGAAGGGCTACGAGGAGGCGCACAGGATGGTGGAGGCCCGGGAGGCGGTGACCGCCGTTTTCTCCGGCTCGTGGTGCCTCGCCGCCCACGGCCAAGCCAGGTCCGTAAAGGAGAGGTACGACGCCATAAAGAGGGTGGAGTGCATCGCGCAGGCGGCGGGCCACCACATGGGCTACAGCACGGACAGCGACGCGCAGGCGCGTGTCGCCTCCGGCGAGTACTCCTCCGGACTCATGACGCCCACGGTGACGAAGAGGGAGGTCGTCGACATCGCGACGAGGGGCATCGTCTTCTCGCAGAAGACGACGCGCCACATAATCCCCGCCAGACCAATGTTCGTCACGGTCCCGACCGAGTGGCTGAAGGGCGACCTCACCCCAGAGGAGGCGAACGCCCGCCTCAGGAAGCACCTCGCCTCGAAGAGGGTCGAGAAGCTACCGCCGGGGCAGATACTCGATAGGAGATACGACGAGGAACTCTACGTCTTCAAGTAGAAGCGGATGGGTTTTTTCGGCGGCTGTGCCCCTCTTACGGGTCTGCGCCGTATTCTCGGAGCGTTTTGGGAAACACATAATAGTATGTCTGTAGATATATCAATTGATATATTTGCATGGAGGTTGCCATCGCGGCACGGGCCGCCGATGCTGCGCCGAGGAAAACCGCCCCCAATCAGGGTGGATGCCCAGGGCGCCGTGTTCGGGGTTAGGCGGGGAGACTTCCGATTCCTCGTCCTCATGGCCCTTTCGGAGAAACCCATGCACGGGTATGCCCTCATCCAGGAGATCGGCAGAACATACCAACGACCCGTGAGCGCGGGACTCGTATACCCAACCCTCCAGGAACTGGAGGACATGGGATACGTCTCCTCCGAGGAAAAGGAGGGGAAGAAGACCTACACCCTGACCGCTGAAGGCAGAAAGCATCTGGAGGATAACGGGGAGGTCGTCGAGAGGCTGAGAGTAGGGAAGGAGTACGCCGATGTAGTCGGCAGGTTCGGCTTCATGAGGGACCTCAGAGATATGCAGGCGATGATCCTCATGAACGACGACGTGGATGAGGAGAAGATGACGAGGATACAAGAGATACTAGCCGACGCAAAGAAGAGGATGGCGTCGGTCGTCTTCGAGTGAAGGTGAAAACGATGAAGGTAGCAATTGTAACGGACGACGGTAAGACCATCTCCCAGCACTTCGGGAGAGCCATGTACTATCAGGTATACGAGATACGCGACGGCGCGGTCGTGGGGTCCGAGAAGCGCTCCAAAGCGGGGCACCACGTTGAGGGAGCCAGCCAACACGAGCATGGAGCAGAACCCCACGGCCACCACCACGGGGACGCGGCGACACACAACTCGATGCTGGCAAACGTCGCGGACTGCGAGGCACTCATCGCCAGAGGCATGGGGTGGGGCGCATACGATGCCATCAAGGAGGCAGGGCTCAAACCCTATATAACGGACACGGAGTCGGCCGACGAGGCCGTGAAGGCCTACATCGAGGGGAAGTTAGACAATCACGCCGAGAGGCTCCACTAGAACCCTCCCGAGCCCCCATCGAATTATTTAGCGCAGGTTAAGAACGGAGAATAGAGAAGGGTCAGTTTGAGCGAGTACTCGATCGAGGCGAAGAACCTCACAAAGAGATACGGGTCCTTCCTAGCGGTGGACCACGTCAACATCGCGGTGAAGCCAGGCGAGATCTACGGCTTCCTGGGGCCCAACGGGGCAGGTAAGACGACGACGATAAAGATGCTCACGGGCGTATCCACCCCAACGGAGGGCGAGGCCACCATAATGGGGCACAGCATAACCAAGCAGCCCATAGAGGCCAAGTCGGTGATGGGCATCGTCCCCGACACCAGTAACGTCTACGAGGAATTGACGGCCTGGGACAACCTCATCTTCACCGCGAAGCTCTACGGCATCCCGCAGAAGACGAGGGAGGACAGGGCCACGGACCTCCTCAGCCGCTTCGACCTCCACGATCGTAGACTCGACAAGGTGCAGGGCTTCAGCCGGGGGATGAAGAGGAGGATCTGCATAGCCATGGCACTCATGAACGACTCCCACGTCCTCTTCCTCGACGAGCCCACTCTAGGCCTCGACGTGGACAGCGTCCGCGAGATCAGACAGACCATAAGGCGCCTCAACGGCGAGGGGCTGACAGTGTTCCTCACGACCCACAACCTCGAAGAAGCGAACCAGATGTGCGACCGTATAGCCATCATCAACAGGGGCAGGATCGCGGCGGAGGACACACCGGAGCGCCTCAGGCAGACCGCAAAGAACGTCCAGTCGGTGGAAGTATCGTTCGACGGCGCACAGGGGGACCTCATCCCTGAACTATCCAAGCTAGGCGCCGTTGGTGACGTGGCGAAGCTCGGCGACAAGTACCGCCTCTACACCTCAGACCCCCCGACGGTGCTCGAAGAGGTCTGGGGCTACGCCCAGAGCAGGGGGCTGAAGCCCCTCTCGATGAACACGCTGGGGCCGAGTTTTGAGGATGTCTTCGTGAAGCTGACGGGGCGCGAGATGGTGGCGGAGGTCGTCAAGGAGGGCAAGGGCAGGGGAGGCGGTAAATCATGAGCGCCCTTAGGCTCAGCGAGCTGCGACGCGCGTTAGCCATCGCCGAGAAGGACATCAGGGTCTACTACCTGAGGCCCCCAGCAGTGATGTTCGGTGTCCTCTTTCCATTCACCCTCTTCCTAAGCTTCACCCTCGGAAGAGAGGTGTCGCCGGATCGGCTCGTGCCGATGCTTGTGGCCCAGACGGTCTTCTGGGCGTCGTCATCCATAGGGCCCACCTCTATACCAATGGAGAGGAGGATGCACACATTCGAGAGGTACCTGACGGCGCCGGTGTCGCTCCTCGCGGTGCTCGTGGGGAAGGCTCTAGCCGGAGCAGTCTTTGGGCTCTTCATATCACTCGTCGGGCTCGTTGCGGGTCTCTTCGCCTTCGGCTCGACCTCCATCAACCCCGCCGCGCTCCTCCTCGGGCTGCTTCTCCCGAGCCTCGCCTTCTCCATGATGGGTATCATGTTCGCCTCCATACCGACCGAGAACCCGGGGGACGTAATGATGCCCCTGAACTTCATCAGGATACCCCTCATGTTCATCAGTGGCATCTTCATCCCCATCGAGCAGCTCCCAGCCGTCGCGCAGTACGCCGCCTTCGCGAGCCCGTTGACGCACGCCCTCGACATCCTGAGGGTCGGACTCGGCGGAAGTTCGTACTTCGGCATCCCCGTGAACGTTGCCGTTTTGGTCTTCTACACGGGACTATTCACGTACATGGGGCTACTCTTCCACAGGAAGAACATGGAAAAGGAATAGGCCCCACCGGAGTTAATCTTCGAGAGGTTGAGGGAGGGGGCTTCTCCCCAGCTTTGTGTGGTATTAGATCTTCATCTTGTTGAGCTTGCCCTCGATGACCTCCATGCCCATATACTCCTGGAGCGCCTTCGGCACCCTAATCGTGCCGTCAGACTGCTGGTACTGCTCCAGTATCATGATCATGGTCCTAGAGGTGGCGATGGCCGTGTTGTTGAGGGTGTGGACGAAGCCGACGGGGGCCTGCCCCTCCTTCATCCTGTAACGCGTGTTCAGGCGGCGCGCCTGGTAGTCGGTGCAGTTCGAGTTGCTCCCAACCTCGCGGTACTCGCCGTCCGCCATCCAAGCCTCCGTGTCGTACTTCTTCGCCGCTATGCTGCCGATGTCGCCGGTGCAGACGTTCACCACGCGGTAGTGGATGCCGAGCCCCTCGTAGAGGGCCTCGCTGTTCCTCTGCAGCTCCTCGTGGAGGGCCCAGCTCTGCTCGGGGAGGCAGAAGATGAACTGCTCGATTTTGTTGAACTGGTGGACGCGGAAGATGCCCTTGGTGTACTTGCCGTGGCTCCCTATCTCCCTCCTGAAGCAGGGGGAGACGCCGCACATCTTGATGGGCAGCTGGTCCGCGTTCACGATCTCGTCCTTCAGCATCGCCCCCATCGGGTGCTCGCTAGTAGCTATGAGGTAGAGCGGGTCCTTCACGTTCTCCGAGTCGTCTATCCTGTACATGACGTTCTCGAAGTCGCCGAGGTCGGTCACGCCCTCGTAGAAGCTCCTCCTGATCATGTACGGTGGCTCGATGAGGCTGTACCCCCTGCTCAGCAGGAGGTCCATCGCGTACCTCATTATCGAGTAGTCGAGGAGGGCCATCTCGTTGCGCAGGTAGTAGAAGCCCGTGCCCGCTACCTTGGCGCCCCTGTCGAAGTCGGCTATGCCCAGGTTCTGGGAGAGCTCGGCGTGACTACTCGGCGAGAACCCGAACTTGGGCGGCTCACCCCAGACCTTGACGACGACGTTGTCCTTGTCGTCCTTCCCGTAGGGCACCGTCTCGTGGAGGAGGTTCGGCAGCCTCATCAGGCCGTTCTTCACGAACACCTGCTTCGCCTCGAGCTCGGTCTCGATGACCTTCAGCTCCTCGGGGATCTTACTGGCCTCGGACTTGAGGGATGAGGCGTCCTTCCCGGACTTCATGGCCTGGGCGATCTCCTGGCTTATCTCGTTCCGCCTCTTGCGGAGTCTGTTCATGTTAGCGGTCAGCTCACGCCACCGCTTGTCAGCGTCGACAACCTCCTGCAGGAGTTCCAGCTTCTCCGGCTGTTGCCTCCTCTTCAGGTTGGCGCGCACCATCTCAGGGTTCTCCCTGATCAGCTTGATGTCAAGCAACTGCAGTCACGCAAGGTATCCATCACGATGAGGAGGCATTTAGAAGTTACCACCCACACTCCCGCCCCCAACTGATTACATTTATTATCCACTGATCATAACGAAGACTTGGTGAGTTGATTGAAGTTCATAGCGTTCCTTGAATGCGCATCAGATGACCTCGACGACTTCATAGAGATATGGAAGAGGAGGACGAAGGCGGGGCACACGGTGAAGACGCTCTTCCCGCCCCACACGATGGCGAACGCCCCGAAGGGCTACTCGGGCTTCACCATCTTCGAGACGGACAACCCGGAGGACGTGATGCACTACGTGACCGAGTACGGCCAGGTGGCGAGCGTCCAGGTGTTCCCCATCTGGGAGTCCGAGAAGGGGGCGGAGCTCTACCAGAGGCTCAAGCTGCCGATGAAGAAGAGCGGCGAGTAGCCGCAGCCCCCAGTTTCACCCGGGTCCCCCCTGCGCCCAGGTGCGCAACCCCTTTTAACGCTGGCGGCGCGTGGACTCGCGGTGAAGCGGATGGAGTCAGCCTCGAGCTATCAGATGGGCGCCTTCGAGGCGCTCGAGTGGGCCTGGCACCTGCTCAGGACGCAGAAGGAGCACAGCGGCTCGGTCGACGAGGCGTACAGCACGGTGCAGGAGCTCCTCGCCAAGGTGGGGAAGGGCGGGGACATAGACTTCCGCCAAGAGATCAGTCGCCTCCACTAGCCACGCCCGGAAAACCATTAATCACCAAGCCCCGACTTCTACCACATGGCCCAGAACGCCCCTGTGAAAGTGAACCGAAACGTAATAATTGAGGTCAGGATTCCGCTGGATGCGTCGAAGGCAAGTTTTTACACGAAAACAGGACGCCGTCGAGGCGAACAGGGGCATCTAGGCGATGGAGATTAAGCGGTTAAGCCTCATAGAGGGGGCGAGGAAGGCCACCGGCACGGCCGTCATAATCGACGTCTTCCGCGCCTTCACCACCGCCGCCTACGTCATGGCCAACGGCGCGGAGACGATACTCCCCGTGGGCGGCGTCGAGGAGGCGCTGGAGCTCCGCCGCCGACACCCCGACTGGCTCGTCACGGGGGAGGTCCACGGCCACAAGGTCCCCGGCTTCGACTACGGCAACAGCCCCGACGAGGTGAGCCGCGTCGACTTCACCGGGAAGACCGTGGTCCAGCGGACGAGCAGCGGCGTCCAAGGGATACTGGCGGCCTCAGGCGCCGACGAGGTCCTCCTCGGGAGCTTCGTGATAGCCGAGGCGACCGTAGAATACATGAAGAGGAGGGACCCGGGGGTCGTCTCCCTCGTCGCCATGGGTTGGGAGGGCGAGTTCGAGGCCATAGAGGACGAGCTCTGCGCCGAGTACCTCGAGGCGAGGCTCCGGGGGGAGCGCCCAGACTTCCCCGACATGGTGCGCAGGATGAGGGCCGACCCCCAGGGGGCCAAGTTCTTCGACCCCGCCCAGACGAGCTTCAGGGAGGGAGACTTCTACGCCGCGATGAGCCTCGACAGGTTTCCCTTCGCCCTCAGGGTCGACCGAGGCCCCCCGATGCGCGTAGAGAGGGCTTAATCACTACTGAGGCTTCGGATTAACCCATGAAATCCGGTTTAAGATAAGCCTTCCTTTATAAGGGCTTAAATACACTGACAACCCGAGACGAGGTTAATCAATATCCTCTACTTTTTAAACGCCCACCGCCACCATTTACTCGATTCTTATGCGGGTCTCCGACATCATGACGAAGAATCCCGTCACAGTCTCGCCCGCGGCGAGGGCCGACGAGGTCGCGCACCTCATGCGCGAGAAGGGGATAAGCAGCGTCATACTCGTCACAAACGGCAAACCCGTGGGGATAGTCACCGAGAGGGACCTCGTGCACAGGGTCCTCGCCCTCGATAAAGACCCGAAGAGACTCATGGCGGCGGACATCTGCACTAAGCCGGTGATCGCCGTCTCAATCCACTGCCCGGTGGAGGACGCCGTAGACACGATGAACCAGCATAAGATCAGGCGCATCGTCGTCATCGACGACAAGGACCACGTCGCCGGCATCGTGACCACGGACGACGTCGGCTACAACCTGAAGAGCATGAGCGAGGAGCTCGCGATAAAGTACCTCAGCCTCACTAAGAGGAAGTAACTCGCGCCCCTCCATTCATGTTTTAAGCTGATTGGCCAATATGGTTGTAAGGGGGTCAGGTGTGTGAAGATCGACCCTTTCAGGCTCGAACGGTGGCTTCTCGAGAAGGCTGAGATCGACCTCGGTGGCGGGGGCGTCGCCAAGCTCCAGCTCAAAGATGTCGTACCCCAGATCCCCCCGGACACGGCCATGAGATACGGCAGGACCAACGGATCCGATGCCCTGCGCGGGCTTGTGGCGGACTGGTACAAGGTCGATCCCGACAACGTCCTGATAACCTCGGGGACAAGCGAGGCGAACCTGCTCGTCAACCTCACCCTCATCGAGTCGGGCGTCGAGTACTTCACGGAGGTCCCCCAGTACGAGCAGACCACCGCCTTCGCCAGGATGCTCGGCGCCAAGGTGAAGCCATTCCACCTCATCGAGGCAAAGGGCTGGACGCCTGACCTAAAGGAGCTTAAGGAGAAGATCAACAGGCGCACCAGGATCATCTTCCTCGACAACCCGAACAACCCAACGGGCGCCGTCATGACTCAGGAGGAGATGCAGGCCCTCTGCGAGTTAGCGGAGGACGTCGGCGCCTACGTGCACTGCGACAACGCCCTCCGCGGCTCCGAGGCGGACGGGAAGCCCGCGGCGACCCCCGAGTTCTACGAGAGGGGCATAATCACCGGTAGCATAAGCAAGCTCGGAGCCACGAGCCCCCGGATAGGCTGGATCGTCGCCGAGAAGGAGATCATAGAGCGCTGCTGGGTCATGAAGGACTACACGACCCTCAGCCACTGCGGCATCGGGGAAAAGATAGCCGAGAGGCTCCTCGCCAACCGCGCCCGGTACGTGAAGCGGAACATGGCGATAAGGCAGGCTAACGTCGACACCTGGAACGCCTGGTGCAAGGAGAACCCGGACCTCGTCACATGCACCGACCCCCAGGGGGGATTCACTGTCTTCCCCAGGTACAAGAACCGGCTCGGCTCGTCGAAGTTCTCTGAGAGGCTCCTCAAGGAGGAGGGGGTCATGGTGAGCCCCGGGGACCAGTTCGGCGTCGAGAGGCACCTGAGGATCAACATAGGCACGAAGGGGGAGACCCTCGGTAAGGGACTGGAGCGGATGGGCAGGTTCATGAAGCGCGTCGTAAAGTAGGCAACCGGCATGGGGTCCCGCAGGCGCTATCTCGTACTGATCTCGGTCGCCCTGATCGCCCTGCTCGGGGCCGCCCTATACCTAAAGGCTCCCCTCCTGCCCGAGCAGCTCACCAAGGGCCCCGCCGACGCCCTGGACGAGCGGGTCATCGCCACGCCGCCCGGGGGTGAAGCGGAGGACCGGAGGGCGCTCCTCCTCGGCTTCGACGACCTCATAGCAGGCAACTTTCCCACTGCGGTGACCACCCAGACCGAGTCCACCAGGCTGCTCGAACTCAGAACGAAGCGCGCCGTGGAGGAGATCCGCGCCGCGAAGGTCGCGGAGGGGATAATGAGGGTCTGGTACATCTACAACATGGGCGTCGTCGTGAAGACGTCGGACGCCACGGTGGGCATCGACGTGGCGGGCACATACTGGGCCCCCTCAATCGCCGACGTCGGTGGCCTCCTCGACGTCCTCATAGTGACACATCCCCACGGCGACCACCTCGACCCAAAGGTCGCGGCCGCAGCGGCGAAGGCCGGGGCGAAGATCGTCGTCGCCGACGAGAAGGTCAGGCTCGACGACTACTTCGCCGAGGTGCTGCCTCACGAGAAGTCCGAGACTATCAAGAGGGTTCAGGAGAAGTATGTCACCGCGATGGTTGGGGACGGGGTGAACGACGCCCCGGCCCTTGTTCAGGCGGACGTGGGCATCGCCATAGGGGCGGGGACCGATGTCGCGGTGGAGTCGGCAGACATCGTGCTGGTGCGCAGCGACCCGAGGGACGCCTTGAGCATCGTGGAGCTATCAAGGAA
>Ga0265292_1002578_pt1 | contig 12389 bp, 11 predicted proteins | sample Munlanlewell296A_FD_189080 | JGI IMG/M metagenome (GOLD analysis project Ga0265292, IMG submission 189080) | Leachate microbial communities from a municipal landfill in Southern Ontario, Canada - Leachate well 296A | ecosystem: Engineered > Solid waste > Landfill > Unclassified | place: Canada...
CGCTGATCGAAAAGAAATGGCCGGGCTCGTTGCGCGCGGCCCGCGCAGTGTTACCCAACCATCCTGGACGTCGTTAACCCCCCTTGTCCATTCCGCCATCATACCAGGAACCTTCAATAGGGGAAGACCCAAGGCATCAGTGATGGACCAGAAGGGCGAGGTCCGCACGTTCCTCGAGCGTTGGGCCAAGACGACGCAAGCCCGCGATGCCGAGCACGCGGCAGACCTGTACTTGCGCGTGCCCCCCGCGCTCGTCACCTTCAGCGATGGTGAACGCTCCGAGGACTGGCTCGACATCCGCGTGCGCCTCGAGCGCGACTTCGCGCGCTCCTTCATCGAGCACGTGGAGCCCCACGACATCCAGATCACCGAACCATCCGACGACGTCCTCCTCCTCAGCTACGCGTACGACCTGCACGTGCGCGACATGTGGGGAACGCCCAAGGTCGCCACGAAGCATGCCACGATGGCGCTCGTCCGCACGAAGGATGGGCTCCGCATCGCCAGCGCGCACTTCTCCTCGACTTGAACTCGCCATACCGTTTTGTACGGCCTCCTCCCATCGCCGCAGTATGACGGAAGAATCGCCCGAACAGCGCCGCGCCCGCAAGGCCATCGAGCGCGAGGCGAACGCGGCCAAGCTCGAGAGCGAGTTGGAATCACAGTACTTGCGGCCGCTGCCCGACAGCATGGGATTCCACGAGTGCCAAGCCGAGCACACACGGCTGCGCATGAAGATCATGGAGTTCCAGAACATGGTCATCACGGGAAAGTTGGACGTGAAGCGCGCTCAGGAATTCGAGCGCCGCATGGTCGCGCAGATCCACCTCATCGAGGAGATGGCGCGCGGCGGCAGCACGGGCAGCCACGTGCCCAAGCGTGGGGATTGAGTGGTCCGCACTTCACTTCCTCACCACGGAGACACGGAGACCGGAGGAGCACACCTCACATTCGAGCGGCCAGGAGAGAGACGGAGGTTTGGCGAGCTCGCTCCCTCGCCATGGCATCCGACACACCGCAGTAGCCAACTCCGTCTCTCTCCTTGGCACAGTGCGTTGGCCCCCATCGTCTCCGTTCTCCGCGTCTCCGTGGTGAAATGCCGTTCGTGCCCACGCGCAGTCCGCTTCAGCACAGCGCCCGCATCACGAGCGTCGCCCTCGTCGCTGGCGGCCCCTGCACGTCCTGGGTGAGCGTCGCGCCGTAGTGCCCATCCCAGGTGCGCGCTTCGATGCGCAGCGCGACGCCTTGCGGCGCTATCGGCAGCACGAACACCCCGCTATCGCTGGCGCGCGCCGCGCTCCAAAGCGTGGTCCCGTTCCACGCGACGATGTCGGCCGCCATGGGCGCGCCGCTCGTGGTCACGAGTCGGCCCTCAAGTTGCCACCCCGTGCCGTTTGACTTGGGGACCGTGATATTCTGGGGCGCACGCACCCTATCCGTGAACGGCACGTCCGTCCCCGCGACGAAGCTGGCTTCCAGTGCAGGTGCTCCTCCGATGACGAACACGCCGCCCGCGTCTGCCACCGTGAGCCGTGGGAAGGGCGAGTCCTCCAACGCGATGACGGTGCCAGGCGGCGCGGTGCCGCGGAGAGTCACGGTGGGCGTGACGTCGAGCGTCAGGTTCCCGAGGTCTCCGCGCGCTTCTGCCGCGCCGATGAAGAGGGACTTGTCGTTGTACCCGGGTGCCGTGGCGTGCACGAAGAAAGCGACGTCATTGCTCTTGGGGCGAGGTACTTCGAGCGGGCCGAAGCGGCCACTCGCCGAGGCGTCAGCGGGCCACGCGGCCCACACGATGCCCTCGCGTTGGCACGGCTGCTTCTGTGCGAGGTCTATGCGCACGGTGGCGCCCTCGGGCACATGTCCATCGATGATGTCGCGCACGTTGCCGCCGAAGACGAGGGGCGGGCCTTCAGGGACTGGCGTGACGCTCGTCGGACCCGTCGTCGTGGCTGGGCCGTCGCCTTGCCAAGGAAGCGTGCATCCTGCGAACAGGACTGCTATCACAATGAGGCGGGCTCGCTCCAGAAGTTTGGATTCTTGGGTTCTTCGTGTCTTGGCGATAGGGACGCGTGTCCGTCTCGCCAAGAACCCAAGAAACGAAGACTCCAACCGCCCACAGTGCTCGCGCCGCCCGACCCCTGCGGCACGCACCAACTCGGCAGTGCCGCCCCGCGCCCCGTCGCTATCCATCGGTGACCTTCGCTTTGCCAGGCTGAGTGACGGGCCACTTCGTCGCCTCGCCCGGGAAGTGGCAAGCGGCGAGTTGGCCTGGTTTCTTCTCTTCGAGTGGCGGATCGACCTTGCGGCAGACATCTTGCGCGCGGGGACAACGCGGGTTGAAGCGGCAGGCGGCAGGCGGGTTCACGGGCGATGGCACGTCCCCAGTGAGTATGATGCGTTTGGCCTTCAACTCAGGGTCGGGGATCGGCACGGCAGAGAGCAAGGCCTGCGTGTAGGGGTGCTGCGGGGATGCGAAGAGCTCGTTCGTGGGTGCCTGCTCGACGATGCGCCCCAAGTACATGACGGCGATCTCGTCGCACATGTAGCGGATGACGCTGAGATCGTGGCTGATGAAGAGATACGCGAGCCCCATCTCGCTTTGGAGCTTCCGCAGGAGGTTGAGGAGTCGCGCCTGCACGCTCACGTCGAGCGCGCTCGTCGGCTCGTCGAGGACGATGAACTCTGGTCCCGACGCGAGAGCGCGCGCGATGCCGATGCGCTGGCGCTGGCCACCTGAGAACTCGTGTGGATATCGGTCCGCGTGATCGGGCTTGAGCCCGACGCGTTCCAGAAGGTCGAGGACCGATGCGTTCGCCTCCTTTCGCGACTTGTCGGTCGTGAATCGGAGCGGCTCAGCGATGATCTCGCGCACGGTGAGACGCGGATTGAGGCTTGATTGGGGATCTTGGAAGACGATCTGGATGTTTCGGCGGAGCGCGCGCAGTTCGCGGCCCTTGATGTTCGTGATGTCAGCGCCCCGATAGATGATGCGTCCTGACGTGGTGGGCGTGAGGCGTAGGAGTGTGCGCCCCACCGTCGTCTTGCCGCACCCCGACTCGCCCACGAGGCCCAGCGTCTTTCCTTGCTTCACGGAGAATGACACGCCATCGACGGCGCGCACCTCCGCCAGGGTGCGCGAAAGGATGCCGCCGCGCACGGGGAACGTCTTCTTCAGGTCCATCACTTGGACAAGCGCGTCATCGATCACGCGACCCCCTCCCTTACGCCAGCGTTCCTCAACGCCTCAGGCACGACGTGCGTCCCGTCGTAGAGGACGCAGGCGACATTGTGCCCGTTCCCCACGTCGTGGGGCGGCGGCCGCTTCTTGGCACACTCGGGCATCGCGTACGGGCAGCGCGGGTGGAAGCGGCAGCCTGAGGGCGGGTCGATGAGGTCGGGGATACGCCCAGGAATGACGGGGAGTTCTTCTCTGGGGCCGCTAAGTGACGGGATGGCGCGGAGGAGCCCCACAGTGTACGGGTGGGATGGCTTGTGGAAGATGTCGTTGGTCATGCCCTGCTCCACGACCGAGCCCGCGTACATGACGGCGACGCGATCGCACATCTCGGCGACGATGCCGAGGTGGTGCGTGATGAGGAGGATGCTCGCTTTCTCCTCGCGCTTGAGCTCCTTCATGAGATCCATGATCTGCGCTTGGATCGTGACGTCGAGCGCCGTCGTCGGCTCGTCCGCGATAAGGAGGTGGGGACGGCACGAGAGCGCCATCGCGATCATGATCCGCTGGCGCATCCCGCCGGAAAGCTCGTGAGGATAACGTTCCAGCATCGCGACGGGGTCAGCCAATCCGATGCGCCCCAGCATCTCAGCCGCGCGGCGCATCGCTTCGGAGCGCCGACCACGAAGCTTCTTGGTGAGGCGCCAGCCACGGGATTCGAGATATCGTTCGAGGTCGCTGGGTTTCGGGAAGCCCAAGTCCTGGTGACGAAGCATCGTCTCGGCGATCTGGTCGCCCACGCGCATGACGGGGTTGAGGCTCGTCATGGGCTCCTGGAAGATCATGCTGATCTCGTTCCCGCGGATCGACTGGATCTCTTGCATGGACGCCCGAAGCATGTCGATCTCGTCGCTTTGGGTCCCGCGCCTGAACATGACTTGGCCGCCGGTGTACACCGCAGGTGGGCTCGCGAGGAGCCGGAGGATCGTCATCGCGGTCACGGTCTTGCCGCAACCGCTCTCACCAACGAGGCCCAGTGTCTCGTTGCGGTGAACGGCCAGTTCGACACCGTCTAGTGCCTTGACGGCGCCCGCGTACGTGTCAAAGTGGAGCGAGAGATCGCGGATATCGATGAGGACGTCCTCGTCTGCCATTCAGCGGGCCCCCCGCGGATCGAGGAGGTCGCGCAGACCGTCGCCCAGCAGATTGAACCCGAGGACGAATCCGAAGATCGCGAGGCCCGGAAAGACGACCGTCCACCACTGCCCAGTGGCGATGTAGTCCTGGCCCAGCGCGACGAGGCGCCCCCATTCGGGGAGGAGCGGCGAGTTGCTGGTGAAGCCTATGTAAGAGAGCGCGGCGGCGGTGAGCACGACGGAGCCGATGTCGAGGGTCGCTTGGACGACGATGGGGCTGAGGATGTTTGGCGTCACGTGGCGGATCAGGATGTACCAGTCCGGGAGGCCGGATGCCTTTGCGGCCTCGATGTATTGGTTCTCGCGGATCACGAGGACTTGCCCTCGGACCAGTCGAGTGTACGTGGGCCACCAGACGATGGCGAGCGCGAACGCGACGCTCCAGAGGCTCGCGTTGCGGAAGGCGACGATGATCGCGATCGCGAGGACAAGGAGCGGCAGCGAAAGGAAGATGTCCGTGATGCGGAGCAATATCTCGTCGAGCCACCCGCCGTACCACCCCGCGAGGAGACCCAGCACGAGGCCGATGATGACGCCGGTCATGGTGACGCCGACGCCCATCGCGACGCTGATGCGGGCCCCCCACACGACTCCATAGTAGATGTCCGCGCCGTGGTTGCTCGTGCCGAAGGGGCAGGTCATCGTCGCGCTGTGGTCGAACCAGCCGATGACCGGGATCGGCCACTTGGAGGCGCACGCGACCGGATTGTTGACGTTCGTGAACCAAGGCGCGGGGAGGATGTCCTCGCCCTCGTGGCCAACGGGCGCGTATGCGTCACCCCGCTGCTCAGCGGGCACAGGGGCGAGTATCGGCGCGAAGATCGCGAGCAGGAGATAGATGACGATGAGACCGAACCCGATGAGCGTGAGCGGGCTCTTGCGGACACGATACCAGAGGAAACGGAATCCGCGCTGGCGCGGCGCGACGTGACCCGTGGGTGGAAGGGGGGTCGTCATGAGAGCCTTACCCGCGGGTCGAGAAGACTGTAAAGCAGATCGACGATGAGGTTCGCGATCAAGTACACTATCACGACGAAGAGCGTGAACGCCATGATGCTCTGGGCGTCGCCAGAGCCGATCGCCTGTGTGGACCACCGGCCCAAGCCTGGCCACTGAAAGATCGTCTCAGTGAGCACCGCGCCACCAAGAAGACCCCCGAATGTCAGACCCACGACGGTGGCGATGGGGATGAGCGCGTTCCTGCGCGCATGGCGACGGATGACCTCGCGCTCCGGGATCCCCTTAGCGCGTGCGGTCCGCACGAAGTCGAGCGAGAGGATCTCGAGCATGCTCGCGCGCATGATGCGGGCGATGATGGCGAGCGAGAAATAGCCCAGCGTGATCGCCGGCAGCACTAGGTGCTGCGCGACATCGTTGAACGCGACCCAATCACCAGCAAGCGCGGTGTCCACGAGCAACAGGCCCGTGCGGCCGTGGGTGACGGAAGGGTGCGCCTCCGGCGGGTTCAGGATCTCGTTGGACATGCGTCCACCCAACGGCAGGCGCGGCACAAGTTCGAAGATGTCGTGTACCACGATCGAGCCGACACCGGAGAATGCCACGATGGCCGAGACAAGCAGCGTTCCCCCCAGGATCGCCCACACGATCCTCTTCGGGATGCGCGACCACCCGCGTACCTTCACGAGCGCAGCGAGCGCGAACGCGACGATGACAGAGCTCACGAAGACGGCGAAGACGAATGACCAACCGAAGAAGAATATGAGCCCGCCGACGACGCCAAGGACCGAAAGCCGGCCGAAGATGCGGTTCCACGAGAGTGCCCGAGGCTGCATGGCCTCGGCCGCAAAGAACCCGATGCCAACGGGCACGAGGAGGGCGAGGAAGAGGAACACCGTCTTGCCGACGGCGCTCGCCCTCTCGACAATGTCTTGTGGGAACGAAGTCGCGAACGCGAACTTCATCAGCAAGCCCAACCAGAAGATTGGCACGCTCACGCCTGCCAACGCGAGAAAACGCGTAGCGTGGTCCACCGGCTTGTCCTTCTGCGTCGCACTCAATGTCCCAAGGAAGACGCCACCCACGAGGGCAATGACGACTGCCACGAGCGTAAGCTCAAGCGTCGCGGGGAAGAAGTCAGCGAAGACCTGGGTGATGAGTCGGTCGTTCTGAGTGTGCGAGATCCCGAGGTCTCCATTCACGAGGCCGCGCAGATACGTCAAGTACTGGACGAAGAAGGGCTTGTCGAAGCCGTGCGCCTCCTTCACGGCTTGCACTTGCGCTGCAGTCATCTTCGCGCTGATGTACGCACGCGACATGTCACCTTGGTTCGCCTCCCACGAGATACTGAACGTGATCAGTGTGATCCCGAGGATGACCGGAATGGCGAGGATGAGGCGACGAAGGAGATACGTCCAGAACTTCAACGGGTTCCCTCGGATGGGGGGAGGTGCGGCGCTCGTGGACGCCGCACCTCAGGTCTCGCTCACGCTTTGCCGACCGTGGTGTAGTCTCCGACGTTGGGTTGGCCTGAGTGCATTGCGCTGAAGTAGTAGCCCGTGACGTAGGACCGCTCGACGTGCACCTGCTTTCCCTGGTAGAGGAAGAGATCCACGTACTTGTCAACGGCCATCTTGTTGATCTCCTTCCAGGCGTTGGCCTGGGCCGCGGGATCCGTCATGCCCACGGCCTTGTCGATGGCCGCGTCGATAGCAGCGTCACTGAATGCCTGGTTGAACGGATAGTTACCACCCGTCTGCAGGAATGGTTTGATGTAATCGTCGGTCGCGATGTAGTCGGGCGCCCAGCCGAGGAACCACATCGCAACTCCCTGGTGCTGTGTGTTCGTAAGGAGATCATTGAACTTCAGCGGCTTCAGGTTGATGTGGACCTTGCCGTCCGAAGCGGATTCCACCGTGCGCTTCAGGATGTTGGCCGCACCCTCACGCACCTTGTTGCCCGTGTTCCACGAAACGTCCACGGTCACCTCCTTCCCGGCGATGTGCGACGCCGCCAGGGCCGCCTTCGCGGCCGTGACATCAGTCTGGTAAGCCGGCAGGTTCTCATCATAACCAGCCAGGCCGCGTGGAATGACACCGGCGATCGGCAGGTTGTTGCCCTTAGACACGTTGCCAAGGAAATCCGTGTAATCGAAGGATTTCACGAAGAACTCGCGCACCTTCTGGTCTGCGAACATCGTGCAATCCGAGGCGCCCGCCACCTGGGGGCACTCGTTGGGATCTGAGACATTGTAGGTGAAGAAGCCCGCGCCGATGGTGAGCGTCTGCGAGTTGACGATGTGCGCGACCGACGAGATCGTGGGCGTGACACGTGCGATGTCCGAGACAGGGACGTAGATGTCGTCCGCGTCCCCGTTCTTCAGCAGCAGGATGCGTGTGTTGAGGTCATCCACGTACCAGATGATGACCGTCTTCATCGCGGGTCTTGCCCCGGTCCAAGCGTCGTTGCGGTCAAGGATGACGCGGTCGTTGGGAAGCCATTGGCGAAGCTTGTACGGGCCACTGCCAGCAGTGTTAGCATCCATCCACGGGTCGCGCGTCGCCTTCCCAGCGGGGGGAAGGCCATCGACCGTCGATGCGACACCCCAAAGCGGCGAGCGCTCGCTGTGGGCCGCCTTGACCGCGGTCGGACTGACGATGGAAGTCGCTGCGAACGCCAAGCGGGCCACGACGGAAGGGTCGGGCCCAGGGAGGTTGATAGCGACATGCGTCGCATCGATGACTTCGATGCCCTTCTGGTCGAGGTACCATGTTCGGTCGAGGTAGTGCGCGTTGCCCTTCGTGAGATACTCGACGCCGCCCTTCACGATTGGCGCGAGCACGGGAAGCGCGGCGGACGATGGGTCACCCATCAGGATGAGCCGATCGAGCGAGAACTTCACGGCAGCGGCGTCGACGGTCGTCCCGTCCTGGAACTTGGCGTCGGTGCGGAGCGGGATCTCGTAGCGCAGACCGTTGTTCTTCACCTCGCCGTTGGCAAGGGTAGGGACGTTCGCAGCAAGTTGGCCAACAGGCTTCGCGGTGTCGCCGTGGTCATACGTGAAGAGGCGGTCGTACGTCGCTTCGATGACGGTGCCGCCCGCTGTCTCGTAGTCGAAACCAGGGTCGAAGGACTGCGGGCCTGAGATGGTCGCGGTGACGAACGTGTCTTTCGACTTGAAGCCGCCGACGGTCGGCGGCGTCGAGAGGACCACGATGGTCCCGACAGCGCTCGAGCTTGAGTTGCCCGACGTGACGGTGAGCTTCAGCGGGAACGCGCCAGGATTCGCATATGTGTGAATGACGCCTCCTGCGACCGTCGCGTTCCCCGTGACGATGGCGGAGCCATCCCCGAAGTCCCACGAGTATTCCGAGATCCCAGCGTAGTCCTTCGCGACTGGCTGGTTGTCGGGCGTGGGACCGACTGTCGAGTTGTAGTCAGGGTTCGCGGTCCAACCGTAGGACCCCGTCCCGTTAGCGGTGGTCGAACCGCCCGCCTGGAGGACGGCCGCCGACGTCGTGATGTCTGCAACCGGTGGGATGTTGGTCGCGTTGGTGGATCCGGTGATGCTCACTGCGGGCAAAACCATGAGATAGAGCAGATCCGCGTCGTTCGTGACGGTCTTCGAGCCGTCCGAGGCACTGAGGCGCACGATGTAGTGGCCCGGCGCGGCATACGCGTGGGACACCGTCGTGCCCGTGCCGTTGGCACCGTCGCCGAAGACCCAAGTCATGGTCTTCGCATTGGTCCCGCTGCCCGAACCGTCGAAGTTGACGGGCTGGTTCACCGCGGGAGTCATTGGGCTGGCGGTGGCGATGGCGGAGGAGAGCCCCCCAGTGCCGCCAGTAGGCGTCGTGGGGGTGTTGTTGCCCGTGCAGCCGGCCAGGGCGATGGTGGCCATCATGCACGTGATGGCGACGGTCAGGATGCGGTTCATCGTAGTTCCACCCGAGTCTCCCCTCGCCGCGATATCTCGCAGTGATGAGGGGTCAACCCAGCCGATTTGTCATCTGAGGTATCTCCTTTTCGCTAAGGCGACTCTTGGCGGATATCGTCAGTGAGCTTCTTCAGGGAGAGACACGGTGACCGCGTCGTGCCAGAGGAGCACCGCATCAGGGGGATGTTCGACCGAGTCGCGCCCAGATACGACTTCGTCAATCGCCTCATGGCGGCGAACATGGACCAGCGTTGGCGGCGCCGCGCCGCGCGGGCCGCCCGTGGGAGTGGCGTGGGCCCCTTCCTTGACGTGGGGGCGGGGACGGGCGACTTGTCCTTGGCTCTTGAGCGGGCCGCGCCGGGTGCTCGCGTTTTGGGCGTGGATCTCGCTCGGAACATGCTCGCTATCGGGCGTGGGAAGGGCGCGACGAGCGTTCAGGCGAGCGGCATCGTCGTCCCTGCGCGCGACGCGACGTTCGAGGGCGTGACGAACGCGTTCGTCCTCCGCAACTTGAGCGATCTTGATGCGTTCTTCGCTGAGGCACGCCGCGTGCTCCGCCCGGGAGGAAAGCTGGTGAGCCTCGAGATCGGGCGCCCCAAGGGGCGGCTCTTTGGTCCGCTCTATCGCTTCTACTTCTACAGTTTGATGCCCGCGGTGGCAGGTCTCTTATCAAGTGACAAGGAAGCCTATCGCTACCTCGCGGTGTCCGTCGAGCGCGTCGAGACGCCCGACCAGCTCGTCGCGCGCATGAAGAAAGCTGGTTTTGCCACCGTGACGGCGACGCCGCTCATGCGGGGGGCGGTCGTGCTATTCGAGGCTATGAAGTAGCCCGCCCTCACGCCATCGCCGCTTGGCCCACTGCGCCAGCCTTCCCTCGTCGTTTCTCGCCCCACATGGCCGCCAACATGCCCAAGACGTAGAGCGCCGTGACTGGGAATGCGACTAGCATCTGGCTCACGATGCTGGGGTCGGGCGTGAGGAGGCCGGCGACGACCACGATGATGACGATGGCGTGCCGGACGTACTTGCGCCACGTCTTGGCTTGCACCACGCCGAAACGCGAGAGCGCATACATGACGATGGGCAGCTCGAAGGCAAGACCGAACGATAGCACCACGATGAGCGAGAAGCTGACGAGGTCGCCCACGCCCAGGAACGAAGTGGCGCCCACGGATGGCGCGAAGTCGTAGAGCGTCTTGATCATGAGCGGAGACATCGTGAGGTAACCGAACGCCGAACCCACGAGGAAAAGGCCGAACACTACGGGCAGGATGCGAAGCGCGATGCGCCGCTCGCGCGCCTTGAGTGCGGGGCCCAAGAAGGCGACCAGCTCGTAGAGGATGAGAGGGAGAACCGTGACGAAGGCGAGGAACAGCGCGACTTGGACCTGCGCGAGCACGGCGTCGATGGGGCGAAGCACGACGAGCTGCACGCCCGCTGGCACTTGGCGCTCGGCGAAAGCGTCGAACGCGCGCGTTGCGAGGCTCCCGTTGGTCGAGAGCGTGGGGATGACGATGGGCCACCGGCCGAAGAGTTCGATGACGCGTAGTCCAGCGACGAAGTAGAATATGTTGAGGAACGCGAACGCGATGATGGGCGGCACGAGGCGCGCTTGCAATTCCATCAAGTGGTCGAGGAAGCGCGTGGCGCCCCCGCGCGGGGCGGGCGATCGGAGCTGGTGCCACGCGAGCGCAGCGAGGAACGTGACGCTCGCGACGATGGCGAGGGCGGCAAGGAGCGGAAGTTCGCCCACGCGGTCAGCGTCCACGACGCGGATCCTCACGCTCGCGCCTTGGGGGACGTTCACGAGCTCCGCATGATAGCTTCCGTCACCGCTATCCTCGAACGCGACGCTCTGGCTTTCGACGCGTTGGCCTCCCGGCGGCCGGACCGTGAACGTCAATCGATCGACGTGCGTGGGCGCCACGAACCGCGCGAGGGTGAGCGACGTGCCCGAGAAGTCGTAGTCCACCTGCACGCTCGTCGCGTTGGGGGGTGCGGAAACGCGCAGCGCGTCCGCGCCCTCGGCACGCCACGAAGCCGTGCCACTGGACCCATCGGCGGACCACGCGAGGACGTCGTGGATGCGCGCGTTCTGCGGGACCCACACGAGGGCAGTGCCGTTCTCGACTCCGGCCTCACTCAGGCCGTTCCACGTCCCGTTCGCGGACGTGAGGGTGACCTGCGCGGGCGCGGCGGCGACCACTGGCAAGAGTAGGACGACCACGAGGATCCCAAGCTGCAACCTCACAGCCGCCACCTCCCGGACCAAATGAGGAATGTCGCGGCGATGCCGAAGACCATGAACGCGGTCGCGACCCAATAAGCGACCTGAAAGTATCGGGCCATCCGCGCGCGGTCCGCCTGGAGGGCGAGGATGCGGTCCTCGAGCCTGGCCCAGAAGCCCATCGAGGGCGGCGAAGCGTGAGGTTGCGGATGAAGGGTTTGGGGCGTGGGGGGCCCCTCTCCTGTTCAACGACCGCGCCACAAGCGCCTTGAAAGGCCCACCCGTGCTTCGGCTTGAGGCTTATGAGGCTCGCCCTCGTCATCGCCGCCGCATTCCTGCTGCCCCTCGCGCCGCTGCCGCAAGCGAGCGCACAAGCCGTGGGGACGATGCACCTCCTCAGCGACGAGAAGGGCGACACGGTCCTCGACTTGGGGGCCCCAGGCGCCGCGGGGACCCCATTCTCCGTGAGCGGCGAGACCGACGGTGCTGACCTCCTGAGCCTGGACGTGACCGAGCAGGACGACACGTTCTCGTTCATACTAGCGGTCGCTGGCCTCAAGGGAGAGTTCGGCTCGACCTCCACCATCGATTTCTCCTGGCGGGACGTCGAGTACTACGCCCTGACGCAGTACCAGAACAGCCAACTGGGCAGTTTCTCCCAGTCCGTTCTCCTGCGTACTGGCGAGGACGGCGTCGAACGCGCGGGCACGCTGAACCTCACCGCGGACGCCGAGAAGGGCACGCTCACGTCCATCGTGCCAAAGGTGTACTTGCTCGACGGCCAGAAACGCACGCCCAGCCTGGGGGACGCGCTCACCGAGATCAAGGTCACGGCTGAAGCTGGTTTCCGCATCAATATCATGGGGGAGCGCCCCACGAGCGTGCACGACGAGATGC
>Ga0265292_1002579_pt1 | contig 12387 bp, 7 predicted proteins | sample Munlanlewell296A_FD_189080 | JGI IMG/M metagenome (GOLD analysis project Ga0265292, IMG submission 189080) | Leachate microbial communities from a municipal landfill in Southern Ontario, Canada - Leachate well 296A | ecosystem: Engineered > Solid waste > Landfill > Unclassified | place: Canada...
GCTTTCTCCACTTTTTTACCGTTTTCGTGAATGTCGAGTTGGCCCAGATTGGCTAAACGCTTGATGACTTCAGCCTTGTCTTGCACGAGGGCGGTGTCTTCATGGGCAATTACAATTGCGTGAATTTTTTTGGCAGCTTCCACGTTGCCTTCGGCGCGGAGCACGCGAATGCCGGCGATGAGATCCATGATGCGTTCCATCTCATCCGCTTCGGAGAAAAAGGCGAACTTGGGATTGGGTTTGGGCCAATCGGTGGTCATAAGCATTTTGCTTTTTTTAGGCTCGCTTTCGGCGAGTGCGCCCCAAATCGCTTCCGTTACAAAAGGCATGAAGGGGTGCATGAGCGTGAGACTGGTTTGAAGTACATGTTTGAGCACAGCCGGATTCTTGAGAACTTTACTGATTTCCAAATACCAGTCGCAGTATTCACCCCAAAAGAAATCATAAACGGTAAGGCCGGCTTCGGAGAGGCGATAATTTTCCAAATGCTCGGTCACTTTTTCAATAATTTCATTGAGGCGTGTGAGGATCCATTTGTCGGCGCGACTGAGTTTTTTAAGATCAATTTTGTCTTCGCTATCCAGGTTCAACATCACAAAGCGGGACCCGTTCCAAATCTTATTTACAAAGTTGCGATAACCGGCGATTTTTTCCTCGTAAAGACGCATGTCGTTTCCGGGGGTCCCGCCAATCACCAAGCTGAGGCGAACCGCATCCGTTCCGTATTTTTCAATCATATCCAGCGGGTCGATGCAGGTTTCGGGATTGGATTTACTCATCTTTTTCCCGCGAATGTCGCGAATGAGTCCATGGAGGTAAACGTCCTTAAAAGGAATGGATTTTTCTTCGGAAAAGCCGGTTTTGCGGAGCGCGTAGGTGGTTCCCAAAATCATACGGGCCACCCAGAAAAAGAGAATGTCGTAACCGGTTTCAAGGACACTACTGGGAGCGAAACGCAGAAGATCCGGTGTTTTTTCCGGCCAACCCAGCGTAGAGAAAGTCCAGAGTTGTGAGCTGAACCAGGTATCGAGCGTGTCTCCGTCTTGAGTCCAACCTTTCCCTGGATTTTCCGCCTGCACTTTAAGCTCTTTTCCTTTATACCAAACCGGAATACGGTGGCCCCACCAGATTTGGCGGGAGATGCACCAGTCGCGGAGGTTATCGATCCAGTGAAAGTAAATTTTTTCGAAACGGTCCGGCACAATGCGGATCATTCCGCTGCGCACGGTGTCTTGAAGTACTTCTTTGATGGAAAGTTTCTTCCCCTTCCAGTCGATGGCCGGTTTGTTCACATCCACGAACCACTGTTTCATGATTTGCGGTTCCACCACTCCTTTTCCACGGTAGCTCACCGCCACGTTGTGTACATAATCTTCTTGAATATTTACGAGCAGGCCCTTTTCTTCCAATTTTTTCACAATTAGCGGACGAGCTTTTTGAATAGGCATGCCCACAAATCCCTCTGCGATTTCAAGTAGCGTGCCATCAAAGTCTATGATTTGTTCTTTATCCAGTTTGTGACGCTCGGCAATTTCAAAGTCGACGGCATCGTGCCAAGGGGTAATGGTCATCACTCCGGTTCCAAATGCGGGGTCCACCGCCTCGTCCTTAATAATTGTGGCGGTAACGGGACCATTGATCCATTCGCATTCAAAAGTATCGCCGTGTTTATATTTTTTGTAGCGCTTATCGTCCGGGTGCATCACCACATATTTATCCCCAAACTTGGTTTCGGGACGAGATGTGGAAATTTGAAAAGGTCCGTATTGGAAAGTGTAAAACGGCGCTTTTTCTTCTAAATATTCCAGCTCGTCATCGGCCACGGTGGTTTGCATTTTGGGATCCCAGTTCACAATGCGGCCTCCACGATAAATAAGCCCGTCTTCATACATCATTTTAAAGAGCGTGTTCACCGCATGATTCATTTCGTCGCTAAACGTGTAACGCTCGCGGCTCCAGTCACAGCTGGTTCCCATCTTGCGAACTTGTCCGCGGATGGTTTTTTTACTGTCCTCCACAAATTCACGGATCGCCTTCAAAAGTCCTTCTCGCCCCAATGTTTCGCGCGGATTTTTCATTCCGCCTTCTTGAAATTTCTTTTCTACCACACTTTGCGTGGCGATGGCGGCATGATCGGTTCCCGGCAAATAAAGCGCGCTAAAGCCCTGCATGCGCTTGAAGCGAATCAAAATATCTTCAATCGCGAGCATGGTGGCGTGCCCCAAATGCAGCGTTCCCGTTGCATTGGGCGGTGGCATCATGATGCTGTAGGGCTTTTTCTTTGGATCGGGATCAGGCGCAAAGGCACCGGATTTTTCCCACATTTTATAGAGGGAATCTTCGTGGTCTTTAGGGGAATATGTTTTTGGAATTTCCTTCATGGCTTTAAATAAACCATACCTGTTGAACAGAGACAAGGGGGTTTGACCATTTTCCAGGTTTAGCGTATACTCCAAGGAGTATATGGACCCATTTAAAAAACCCAAAACGGTCGAAGAAGAAAATCTGAATGAATCGGAAGTGCTTGAAGCTACTGAAATTCCTGAAGATGGTTTGGACGAAGAAACCGGCCTGATTTCCGGAGAAGTGAGCGAAATCGCTAAGGACAATGCCTCTGAGAACAAAGCTCAAGCCCAGGGGAAGAAAAAAGATGACTCGTCCGACGACGCCCAAGCTAAAAAGAATCCGATAGATGTCGGTGATCGTATGGCTTTGCGTGAGCGTTTATTGGCGGCCGCTCCAAAAGAATCCTTGATGCGAAATGAAGTGAAACAAGTGTTGCTCCAAAAAAAGGAGGTACTCGAATCTGATGTAAAAAAATATACGCGTAAACGTAATTATGCCTTGCTCAGCAACGCGATAGCTCAACTGCGCGAGGTGGTGAAACAACTACAAGAACTCGCCCATGCCGGCTATGAAGCCCTGAAAGACATGTGGCTGAACGTGGTGCACAGGTTTGCGTAGAGCAGACTCGGCTCCGCCGAGGGTTTACAGCCACCCCATTACGTGGAGGTGCAGGTGGAAAATCACCTGGCCGCCCTTTTCGCCGACGTTGAATTGGAGACGGTAGCCTTCGCACTTATATTGTCTGGCGAGTTGGCGGCCTACAAAAATCAAATGTGCCACGAGATCGCGGTCCTCTTCCTGAAGGTCTTCAATACTGGGGATGGGTTTGCGCGGAATCACCAAAAAATGAACGGGGGCTTTGGGGTAGAGATCTTTAATGGCGATGCAGCGCTCATCTTCAAACACAAAGTCGGAAGGGAGGTCTTTATCGATGATTTTCTGGAAAAGCGTCTTTCCCATTATTTTTTCTTAGAAAGATCCAATGCGTAGACGGCGCGTCCCACGCGAACGAACTGAGGATTCTTTTGTAAGTTGAGGGAAATGGTTCCTTTTTTCACACGGCGTTGTTTGAGCACTCCTTTAATGATTTCCTGCTTGGCAAGCGGGCTCTTTTTTGCGAGCAAAGATTCAATGATGTCGGTAACCGTTCCATCTTCAAACCCCCATTCTTTAAGGGCATAAAGTCCACGTCCCACCAAAATGAACTGCGGGTAACGAATAAGCTCGTTGTGAACGGCTTGAACCGTCACACGTTTAGCATCGAAATGGGATTCCATTATTTTTTTAGCAATTTCCACAAAGTGCAGCGGCTTGTTTTCTCGGCGAAGCACAATGAGCGCCTTGTCGCGAATACTTTTAGGATTGATATGCCTCCAAACCATAAGTCCATAACCGGTTTCGGTCTTCTTAATACGTTCATCAATCTGAAAAAGCGCAACATAGAAACCGTCTGCGAAATTGAAGGCTTGTGCGTGTCTGTGCTTCTTCATCTCGGCAATCAAAGCTTCCTCACTCAACACTTCTTTCTTTTGATTGAACACCGTGTGCGCATGCTCCAAAAGTTCTTCAATCACATTGGGTGCAATGCTCGTAAGGTGCCAGCTAAGACGTAAAGTATTATTTTTTTCGATGTAAGACAGCGCGGGGCAAATGGTGAGAGAAAGGCGAACGATGCAACGATCCACATCAATACTCTTTTCAATCATGTTCAAGATTCGACGAGTCAAATCGTCTTCCAAGAGCAATCCTCCGTTCTCTTTCAAAATAGCTTCAGCCACCTCATGAATGAAGCGAAGCTTGGTGCTATTCACCGTTCGTTTGAGCTTTCCGAGTGCAATTTTTTCGATTTGGCGAACGCGTTCACGAGTTACATTGAAGCTGCGTCCGATGCTTTCCAAGGTGCGGCGTTCTTTATTATCAAGAGAAAAACGCTGTATTACCACTTCACGCTCCTTTTCGGTGAGAACCATGAATATGTCTTCTATGATCTCAGTAAGATTAAGTTTGAGTACAGGAGCGGCTGTTTTTAATGAAGTAGTCATAGGTCATTAATCAATTAAATGTCAAACTGAGGATGTTCCTAAGATATTGATGGTTGTGCGAAGCGTCAATAGAAAATTTATCATTCATTTCGTCAACTTATCGGTCAGGTAGAGTAATTTAAGCCTTTTCATACACTTTGTCAATAGCTTGCCGGATTCCTTTTTCTCGTCAATTCTCTTTGTGGATTTATGAACCGCAAACAGTAAGGAAGAAAGAACGAAGATCCTGTATCTGAGTTCTTTCGTTCCCAGGTGAGTAAATCCACAAAGAGAACCGTGAAAAGGGAATCCGAGCCTTCATGGTTAAGCTTTCTGAGGGAAGGTGAGGTACATAAAGGCTCCCGTACTGAACCTGCCCTCAGAAAGCATTTATCTCAGATGAAGGCTCGGATTCCCGGCTTGCCAATGGGCTTTTAAATCCGTTACACTTCCGCCTGTCGTCCAATAAGTTTGCTCGGGTGGCGAAATGGTAGACGCGCTGGTCCTAGGAACCAGTTCCGAAAGGATTGAGAGTTCAAGTCTCTCCCCGAGCACCATACTCGACAAAGTCGAGTCTGTCCCTGTCTGTCTGCTCCTGTCTGTTAACCACTCGGCTCCGCCGAGTACCCCCTTTATATGAAACCTCCCCTCTCACACAAAACCATTGGTACTGTTGTTTTCAAAGTCGAACATGAAAAAGACTTCCAAAAATATGTGAAATATCTGTCTCACCCCTGGCATATTATATGGAGAAATTTTTTGGCAGGGACTTTCCACGGGGTCGGCTTTATTTTGGGAACGGCGCTTCTTTTGACCATTTTGGGTTACATTGTGAACAGCGTGATGGGAGAACTACCTTTTTTCTCTGATTTCGCGCAGGCTATTAATGTGTGGCTACAGACCACTCTTGAAAAATAATCAATGAGTTTCGTTCATCTCCATAATCACACGCATTACAGTATTTTGTCCGCGCTGGCAAAGCCCGGACAGTACATCCAAATTGCCAAACAGCAAGGCGCGCCTGCGGTAGCGATTACAGATAGTGGCGTGATGTACGGTGCTATTGAGTTTTATAAAGCGGCAAAGGCGGCCGGGATAAAGGCTATTATCGGATACGAAGCCTATGTCGCACCGATGGGACTTACCGATAAAACTCCGGAGAACCGTTATTCCACTTTGGTGCTTTTGGCGCGAAATAATGAGGGGTATCACAATCTGCTCAAGCTTTCGAGTATTGCGGCACTGGAAGGTTTTTATTATAAGCCGCGCGTCGACGACAAACTTTTGGAAAAATATGGCAGCGGGCTCATCGGACTCTCGGGCAGTTTGGGTGGAAGTATTCCCAAGGCGATTTTGGAAAACAATCTGGAATTGGCGCGCGAACTGATTAAAAAATATCAAGAAATTTTTGGAAAAGAATATTTCTTTTTGGAGCTGCAGCATCATCCGGAAGTGGCGAACTGGAGCATTATCAACAGTAAGCTGCTGACTCTTGCTGAAGAAACGGGAGCGCCGTTGGTGGCCGCGAATGATTGCCACTACGCTTACCCCGAGGACGCGGAAGCGCACGACGTACTTATTTGCGTACAGAATCAGAAAACCGTGCAGGATGAACACCGTTTCCGCTTCACCGGAAATTATGCGATGCGAAGTCCGGAAGACATGGCGGAAGCCTTTCAATTTTGTCCGGAGGCCGTGACAAACACTTTGAAAATCGCTGAAATGTGTGACGTTAAGATTGAATTCGGCCACTATCAAATTCCGGATTTTGATACCGGTACACAGAAGCCTGAAAAGTTTTTGCGCGCGCTCTGCGAGACGGGTTTTAAAGAACGCTACGGGAAAAATCCTCCTGAAGAAGCGCGGGAGCGGCTCGAATTCGAGCTGGAGACTATTCATAAAATGGGTTTTGACACTTATTTTTTGATCGTGCACGATTTCATTCGTTATGCCAAAGAAAGTGGCGTGGTGGTGGGGCCCGGGCGTGGAAGCGCGGCCGGTTCCATTATTGCGTACTGTTTGCGCATCACGGAGCTGGATCCTCTCAAATACGGGCTGCTTTTTGAACGATTTTTGAATCCGGAACGTATAAGTATGCCGGATATCGACGTGGATTTTGCGGACAATCGCCGCGACGAAGTGCTTCATTACGTGACTCAAAAATATGGCGAGGATCATGTGGCGCAAATCATTACTTTCGGGACGCTGGCTCCTAAAGCCGCTATTCGTGATGCGGGGCGCGCACTGGCTTACCCGTATGGCGAAGTGGACGCGATTGCTAAAAAAGTTCCGGCGGCCATTCTGGGAAAATACGCGCCGCTGCAGGAGTCCGTGGAGAAAGACCCTGAACTTTCCAAGCTGTATCAAAGTGACGAACACGCTAAAGAAGTTCTGGACACCGCCATTAAACTCGAGGGGACCATTCGCCAAGTGGGTACGCACGCCTGCGCCGTTATTATTTCCCGCGATCCTCTGGTGCAGCACACGCCCATCCAAAAAGCCACCGGGGAAAAGGAGGGAATTGTGACGCAGTATTCCATGAAACCTTGCGAAGAACTGGGTCTGCTCAAAATGGACTTCCTGGGTCTCAGCAACTTGAGCATTATTGAAACAACGCTGGGAATTTTAAGACGCACGCATCCGGACCTCAAACTTGATCTGGAAAATCTGCCCATGGACGATGCCAAAACGTACGAGTTGCTCAAACGCGGTGAAACCACCGGAGTTTTTCAATTGGAATCCGGCGGTATGAAACGTTATTTGCGTGAGCTCAAGCCCACGGAATTCGGCGATATCATCGCCATGGTGTCTCTTTACCGTCCGGGGCCGATGCAATTTATTTCCATCTACATCGACGGCAAGCACGGGAAGAAAAAAGTGACTTATTTACACCCTTCGCTGGAGGCCGTTTTGAAGGAAACTTACGGAATCGCCATTTACCAGGAACAAATTTTGGAAATCGCCAAACGGTTTGCCGGATTCACCTTGGGGGAAGCCGATTTACTTCGTCGCGCAATCGGTAAAAAAGTAATGAAGGAATTGATGGCACAGCGTCAAAAATTCATCGAAGACGCCGTGAAGCAGGGTAATTCAAAGAAGCTTGCCGAGAAGATTTTTGATGAAGTGATCGAGCCTTTTGCCGGATATGGTTTCAATAAATCCCATGCGGCGTGTTACGCGCTCATTGCTTATCAAACCGCGTACCTCAAGGCGCACTATCCCGCCGAATTCATGGCGGCGCTGCTCACCTCCGATGCTGATAACACAGATCGAATCGTGGTGGAAATTGAAGAATGTCGCAACATGGGCATTTCCGTTTTACCACCCAATGTGAATGAATCCCGCGGGCACTTTACCGTGGTGGATGACAAAACCATTCGCTTCGGACTCACGGCTATTAAGGGAATGGGCGAAGGTCCCGTGCATGAAATCATCAACACGCGCGAGAAGGAAGGTACTTTTACCAGTTTGGAGAATTTTGCAAAACGCTTGCCGGCCAAATTTCTCAATAAAAAGAGTATCCAATGCCTTGCGTATGCCGGAGCCATGGACGGTTTGGGCGAACGCGCGGAAATTGCCGCCAATTACGATGAAATCAGCAACTATGCAAAAAACATTCAGGCCTCTCTTTCCGAAGGTCAAACGGACATTTTTGAAGTGATTTCCGATTCCGATACCGGCAATCTAAAACTTAATCCCGTACCCGCCGCCGACAGCAGCCAGCGTTTCAAATGGGAGAAAGAATACGTGGGTCTTTACATCAGCGGTCATCCGCTTCAAGGTCTCAAACGTTATTTTCAAGGAAAAGGGCAGCTCATCGGCAATCTCAACGAAAAACTCGTCGATAAAAAAATCAAAATCACCGGTTTGGTGGCGCAACTTCGCAAAGTGATGACCAAGTCCGGTCGTTACATGGCCATGGGCGAAATCGAGGACCCGACGGCTCGCGTGAATTTTGTGCTTTTCCCTCAGGCTTACGACAAAAACGGGGCCTTGCTCGACGCCGATAAGGTTTATTCCATGGAAGGTCGTCTCGACATGCGTGGCGAAGATTTCCAAGTGATAGTGGAGCAGCTCAAACCTCTTTCTCTGGACACTATTCTTCACTCCGCCCAGGAAAATGACCTTTTTGATCCTACCGAGCACATCGTGGGCGTGCCTCCCCTACGAAGTGAAGGGAGGGAGGCAGAACAGGAACAAACTGGGCTCCGCCCAGGGGAAGAAGGTGAAGTTGTCGGCCCAACTATTATTAAGCTCGAAGAAGGCATGGATCCCGACGTTTTGCAAAAATTGAAGCCCCTTTTGGAAGCCCATAAAGGCGACACCACCGTTGAAATCCATATTCCTTCCGGCAAAGTTCTTAAACGCGTGAAAGTCCCATTCGGCGTGGACACCGCGAACACCGAGCTGCAGGCGGAACTGAAGAAGTTGCTGGGGGCGTAAGGAATCCTTTTCCCCTGTTTGTTCTCTTCGTGAATTTCTTCACCTGGGAGCGAAAGAACTCGGATCATGATCCTCGTCCTTTCTTCCTTAATTTTCACGGTTCATAAATTCACGAAGAGAACTGTGAAAAGAGATTCCAAGCGCCTTTCTTTGGGGAATAACGAAGCACATAAATCTAGAGGAAGCGGAGGGAAAGATCATGCATCTTTCCCGAAGCGCTCCCGTGCTGAGTCATCCCCCAAAGAAAGAATTCAGGAATTTGTCAGAAATAATTCTTTATACTGATGGGTATCCTTATTTTTTCGTATATGCATATTAAAAGGTTTTTGGAGTGGATAGCCTTCAAGGAAATGCTGCACTCGATCATTCATAAGCCGCCTTTAGTATCTGAAGGAGAAATGTGGTGGGCGAGTTTAGGTGAGAATATTGGAGCGGAAATAAATGGGAAAAGTTATAAATTCTCTCGTCCTGTAGTCATACTTAAGAAAGTAGCCAGTGGTTTCTATCTGGCAATCCCAGTTACCACTCAGGTGCATTATGGAACTTGGTATGTGAACTTTAAGCAAAGGGGGGTTGAGATGTCTGCCTGCCTCCATCAAGTTCGTTCCATTGACTACAGGAGACTTCTTCCACCGTGTTTAGGGCAACTCGATGATCCTGATTTTAATCGGGTAAAGGAGGGCTTCCTAAAACTTTGCCAAAAAAATATGTCCCTCCCATTTCTGGGAGGGGTAGCGGGAAAATCCCGAAAGTGATTAGAGTTTAGCAAAATCCCCTTCGGCCTGCAAACTCATTTTTGACTTCAAGCTGATTGCCCCTTAGAATGCATTCACTTAATTTGAATGCTATGTACCGAACCCACACCTGTGGAGAACTCCGCCCTTCTCACGAAGGCAAGACCGTTACCCTGAGCGGATGGGTGCACCGACGCCGTGATCACGGAGAGTTGATTTTTATTGATCTTAGAGATCGTTACGGGCTGACGCAGATTGTGTTCAACCCTTCCAAGAATGCCGCCGCGCACAAGATTGCCGAGGAAGTGCGCCCCGAATATGTGCTCAAAGTGACCGGAAAAGTGGGTACCCGCCCTGCCGGTGGTGAGAACAAGGATATGGAAACCGGAGGCATCGAAGTGGCCATCACCGAGGCTGAAATTTTGAACAAATCCAAGACGCCACCTTTTGAAATCGACCAGGACAAGGAGGTGAGTGAAGAAGTGCGCCTCAAATACCGCTACCTCGACCTGCGAAAGGACCGTATGAAGAACAACATCGTGTTCCGCCACAAGTTCATCAAGCGTCTGCGCGACCTTATGGATGAGCGCGGCTTTTGTGAAGTGGAAACGCCCATGCTCATGAAGGGTACTCCCGAGGGTTCTCGTGAATTCATTGTGCCTGCCCGTCTCTACCCCGGAACTTTTTACGTCTTGCCTCAGTCGCCTCAGCAGCTCAAACAGTTGCTCATGGTGGCCGGCATGGATAAATATTTCCAGATCGCTCGCTGTTTCCGCGACGAAGATTCCCGTGGAGACCGCCAGCCCGAATTTACCCAGCTCGACCTTGAAATGTCTTTTGTGGAGGAAGAAGACATCATGGCTCTGAACGAAGAAGTGCTCACGATTTTGCTCAAGGAACTCGTGCCCGAAAAAGAAATTCTGAAAACGCCGTTCCCCCGCCTCACTTGGCACGATGCCATGAGCCGTTTTGGGACCGATAAGCCCGACATGCGCTTTGGAATGGAAATCCGCGATGTGACCGAACTCGTGAAAGGCTGCGACTTTAAGGTTTTTGCCGATGCTGCTGCGAAGGGGTTTGTAAAATGCCTCACCGTGGAAGGTGGCGCCGAATTCAGCCGCAAGGAAATCGATGACATGACTGAAATCGCGAAAGTCTATGGGGCCAAGGGTCTCGCCTACATTGTGATGGAAGCCGACGGCCCCAAGGCGCCAATTGCGAAGTTCTTTAAGCCCGAGGAGCTCGAAGCCCTCATAAAGGCTGCTGAAGCCAAGACCGGCGACATTATTTTCTTCTCTGCCAGCGACAGTTTCGAGGTGGCCTGCAACGCCCTCGGTTACGTGCGCCTCGCCTGTGGCGACCGTTTCAAGCTCCGCGACCAAGGCAAACTCGCCCTGCTCTGGATAACTGACTTCCCTTTGTTTGAAACCAGCGACGAAGGCCACCTCGTTTCCGCCCACCATCCTTTCACCGCTCCCAAAGCCGACCAAATCGACCAACTCGACACCGATCCAAAAAATGTGCTCGCGAAGGCTTATGACATTGCCATGAATGGAAGCGAAATCGGAGGAGGTTCCATCCGTATCCACTCCCCTATTGTGCAGGAGAAGATTTTCAAAACTTTGGGGATTACTGATGTGGAAATTGAACGCCGCTTCGGTCACATTCTGGAAGCCTTCTCTTACGGCGCGCCTCCCCACGGAGGAATCGCCTGGGGTCTGGATAGAATCTTGATGCTTTTACGTGACGAGCCCAACATCCGCGAAGTGATCGCCTTCCCGAAGGATTCAAAAGCGAAGGACTTGCTCACGGGAGCCCCCTCAAGCTTGCCCGATGAGACACTGAAGGAGATGCATGTGAAGTGTGTGGAGGAGTTCATAAATTAATACTCAATTATGAGATATGCAGAAAGCCTAAACCTTGAATGTTCACACTGCCACAGCAACTGCCAATTTGTGAAAAGTAGTGACGTCCATTTGTGCAAAGCAGATGGTAGAGATCACGTCACATTCGTATGTACGCATTGTCGTGGTCAAATAGTTATTCGTTTCACTCATAATGACTACCGGAATACACCTGATGAACTTGTCGATTATTCTCCAATCGCCTTCACTTGGAAACCAAAAACAAACTTAAAATTAATTATCGATGGGGATGTTCGAAAAGATTTTTTAGAAGCAATTGGGTGTTTCAATAATGGCTTTTACAATGCCACCATGGTAATGGCGAGACGAGCGATGCACAGAGAGATGATAAAGCGAGGCCTCGATAAAGTTCATCCCAACAACTTGTACGACCAAATAGAGAATTCAGGTATATCTGACAATCTAAGAAGATTACTCCAAAAGGTAAAAAACTTTGGTAACAGTGGTGCTCATCCAGACTTCTGTCTTTATGATAGCGACGGTGGCCTACTTCAGAATGAGGAGGAATTTGCAGGGTTAAGCCTGAACTTTTTGGACAAGTATTTCTCAGATGAATACGAAACCGAATCAATGATCCAATCAGCTCCATTGAGCCAAAAAGAGATAGAAGAAAAAAACGCAGAAACTAGTAAGTAAAAGCAAACAAGACAACCTCTTGAATGGAGGTTTGTGATGTGATCTATTTGATAGAACATTCTTCGCTTTCACATGTATAACCTATTGTGATCTTGTTTAGCTCACCATAGGATTGTGTTGAGACAAAGCCACCTATAAAATGATCTCCTTCTTCATATGAACCTCCCCGAGCTTACGCTCGGGGTTTCAACCTAATTCAAGCTGCGCTTGGCCCGCATCTTCTTCTCCCTGTCTCTGAATGTACCTTCGAATGATGTCTTCATTGATCCCAACCGTGGAGGC
>Ga0265292_1002580_pt1 | contig 12382 bp, 15 predicted proteins | sample Munlanlewell296A_FD_189080 | JGI IMG/M metagenome (GOLD analysis project Ga0265292, IMG submission 189080) | Leachate microbial communities from a municipal landfill in Southern Ontario, Canada - Leachate well 296A | ecosystem: Engineered > Solid waste > Landfill > Unclassified | place: Canada...
AGCGAGACGCAAGACCGGGTGGTCTGCGAGGCATTTTCTTAAATAACTTTTCTGTTAATATTTATAAATGAACCAGAAATGAACAAAAAATGAATATAGAGCCAATTTTAAATTTAGGAAGAAAAATAATTCCAAAAAAAGTATTCGAATTTTTCCAGCCAGCCTACCATTGGATGCTGGCTTTTTTAGGCGCGTTTCTTTACGGTTTTCCGTCAAAAAATATGATAATTATCGGAGTTACTGGGACAAAAGGCAAAACCACCACTTGCGACCTTATCGCGCAAATTTTAAATTCGTTCGGTTATAAAACCGCGCTTGTTACCACCGCTTTGGTGCGTATAGGAGACGAGGAGTGGAAAAATGAACATAAACAAACGATGCTTGGCCGGTTTAAGCTCCAGAAATTTTTAAGCCAAGCCGACGAGTTAAAATGCCGGTACGCGGTTGTGGAAACATCTTCAGAGGGAATTTTGCAATACAGGCACCGATTTATTGATTATGATGTGGCGGTTTTTACCAATCTATCCCCCGAACACATTGAACGCCACGGCGGTTTTGAAAATTATAGAAGCGCTAAAGTAAAATTATTCGAAAAACTAGCCAAGAAAGACAATGGAATAGGAATTTATAATTTAGATGATTCGGATGTTAAATATTTTTTGGAGCCCGGGATTAAAACAAAAATCGGATACACGATAAATAACCGACAACTAATAACTAATAACCAACAACTCACGGAATCTTTACAGAAAATTATTGAAGTTAAAAATATTGAATTGGGATTGGGAGGATCGAAATTTTCAATTAATGGCGAGAGATTCAAAGCTCCTTTGATAGGAGAATTTAATGTGTATAATGCGGTGGCTGCTATTGCCGTTGCGATCTCCCAAGGTGTTCCGCTTAATAAAATAAAGCCTATTATCAGCAGAGCAAAACAAACTCCCGGCAGATTGGAAAAAGTGGAAAATAAAAAAGGATTTACGGTTATTATTGATTACGCGCATGAGCCGTTTAGTTTGGAATCGGTTTACAAAACAGCCGCAAGTCATAAAGCAAAACCTAAAAGTTCTATGTTGTGCCTTTTGGGAACTCAGGGTGGCGGGCGAGACAGATGGAAGAGGCCGAAAATGGGAAGTATCTCCGCTCAGTATTGCGATAAGATAATTCTAACAAATGAAGACCCTTATGATGAAAATCCAAATCAAATTTTAGACGACATAGAGGAAGGCGTTCGCGCCGGATTTCGCAATAATCCAAAAAAATTCGCAACCGTAAATAAAATTATAGATAGAAAAGAAGCGATTCAAAAAATTGTTTCTCTTGCGAAAAAAGGCGATGTTTTGGTTTTAACAGGTAAAGGCGGAGAAACGTCAATGTGTATTGAGAACAATAAAAAAATTCCCTGGGATGAAAAAGCGGTTATTGAAGAGGCATTGAATAGTTTCTCGTAATGGTGTAACTTTTAAAAAGTTTATTTGTTAGAAAAAAATCATATTACATAGAGGAGGGAGTAGCGATGGATAAGCAGATTTACTATGGGTTGCTGTCTCTTATTCCTATTTCGGGGCTTGTTCTGGTTACTGTCACGGCAATTTTATTGATTGTAAAGTTGAGGGCGGTCAAGGGGCAAATGTTAACGGTGCTTTTCATAATCGGAGTTGCTTTATGCGAGCTTCGGCCACAAGAATTAAAAAACGTCACGATTTTTTCCGAGTTGCCAGACAATCGTTATCAAATTGCCGGCCAAGTGCCAACAGTTAATTATACGATAATTAGCTACAAGGGAAGAAACGGAATCGATGCGGTAATGGTTAAGGATGTTCCGGGCGATTTAAAATTAGGCACGATTTTTATCATCAAAAACGGGCAAGTGAAAATAGAGTGGCAAGCAGAAGATCAACAAGAGAATCTACAAAAAGAACAAAAAGAAGAGACAGAGGAATACAAATTCGGTCCATATGATTTTCGTATCAGATTGGCTATCAGGGCGGTCTCCAATAAGAAGGGGGGGCCGCTTTTTTGTGTAAAAAAAGGGACCCTTTGCAAGGTCCCAACGAGCCATCGGCAGGTGACGTTAACTTAAGGTTATCGAGTGGGGGGTTACACCATCAACTGTTTGGAAAGTGAGGAATAGGCCTAGCCTGGGGAAACGTTTTTTCAGTCTTCCCCAAATTCGCTTTTCTGCTTGGGCCGGACTGAAAGCCCAAACGTATTCGTCAAAGCCTTCGCCTCCTTTGTTTATGGTACCTCGGCATCTGTACTTCTTTTTTTCTTGGGCCAATTGGCGCCTCCTTTCTAATAGTGGAAGGTTAGGAGCGACTTCACGAAAGCGGGACTACGAGAAATCAGAATCGCCATCGCGAAGGCAAACACAGTCATCGCGACCATTCCTCTAAACACCGGCCGGAAGAACTCGCGAGTAAAGCGGTCGTCCCTCTCTCTCTTGCTATTATGCTTCGGGTTTGAATAAATAAACGACATACACACCCCCTTAAAGATTTTTTACGATCTAGCTAAATAATAGCATATTTTTTTAAGTTTGTAAACCCCGCACCTTTTGTGGATTTGTTAATAAATAAAACAACATATAAAATTAAAAAAGTTGGATTAATGCCTAAATTTATTATTAAATAAATTTAGATCCACAAAAGGTGCGGGGTAAAGAGGGGTAAAATAGCTCGTCTAATCAGAGATTTATATTCTTGTAATGAGAAACAGTGGGGTTATTAGTGTTATTTAGGGTTATAGCAATTAAATCAATTCGCCACCCATTTTCCTTATTTATTATGTCTTGATTAGCGTTTGAATATAAAGAGGCGGTTCTGGATACTTTTTTAAGTTTAGAAGCGGTCAATTGATCTTCGGGTTTTAGGCCAAAATTAGTGGATTCTCGGAGAGTCTTGACTTCTACAAAAACAAGGGTTCTTTCTGGATCTTTGGCTATAATGTCTATCTCTCCCCACGGCTTCTTATAATTCCGCTCGATAATCCGGTACTTATTATTAACTAGGTACTCACAAGCCAAGTCTTCGCCGTATTTACCGATTTCTGATTTTAGAGTCATTTTATGGTATAATCATATCACATTGTAATACTGTATTACAATGAAAAAATAAAGAGATTTGTTTACCGGCAAACAAATGAACAGGAAATATCTAAGTTATGAATATATTAGAGGGTTAGTAGAAGGAGAAGGTTGTTTTTCGTTTTGTCCGGGGTCAAGAAAATCCAATGGGAAGAAGTATAAAATACCAGCATTTGTTATTTCGATGCATGAAAGAGACGAAAGATTAATAGAAATGATGAGAGACACTCTCAATCTTAAAAACACTGTATATAATCATAATTCATCCCAAAAAGACGGTATTAAAAGAGGCAGAAGAACCACGTTGATTGTTAGGGATTTTAAATCACTAAAGGACATTATAATACCTTTATTCTATAAGAAACTAAAAGGATTTAAGAATAAACAGTTTTTTGAATGGTTAGAAAAAATTGGGGAAGATCCGGATATAACTGATCGGTTTAAGTCTTTGTATCGGCTATACAAATGGGGTATTTATGACCAAAAGGAATTTTTAGACAAATTTAAAGATTAGAAATTTACCGTTTTTTAATTCGGCAATAGCCATTGCCGAATTAAAACAGGGGTTTTGCCGAATTAAAATGTTTGGCTTGTGTAGACAACCAACACTTTAAAACAAATTTTAGGGGTCTAAAGTGTAAAAAATGTTTATCAAGGTTTGATAAACAATCTTTTGCGACAGATAAGTCTAAAATTGGCCTAAAAAGTGTTTGCCAAATTTTGGCAAACACTCAGGTAGTTCGGCCTCCCTACGGGAGGCCGAACTAACAGCGGACTAACAGTAAGAAGCGAAAATACCCTTTGCCCACCCCTGGATTTTTAAGGATAGCTCAACATTGCAGATATAGATTTCAAAAGTTCCATGAATAAGGCCCTCTTTTTTGGATTTAGTGGCTTTTTTTACTGAGAGTTTGAAAAACTGCTTTAAAGGGATACCAGAAATTTCCGACCAGTATTTTTCTGTCCCCCGATGGTCAAGGCTGGAGGTATAAATATGCCCTCGAAATTTCTGTTCCGGGACATCACAAACATCCCTAAAAAAGGCCATCATTAACCTGACAGTATCCGGGTCGCTATTTGAGAACCGGACAAGGCCTTTTTGGGTTTTTCCGCCTCCGGCCCAATACAAAACCGATCCAATTAGCCAGAGCTCATTTCTGGTTATTTCCCTTATCTGCTTTTGCGCCCGGTCCATGACATCTTCTCGCGCAGCTGTTTTTCGAGCCAAACGGGTTGCGCGCCTTTTTTCCACTACCGAAAGCTTTGCGGTACGTCTTAATAGCGTTTTCTCCTGATCTTTGGTTAGCGCGATGTTGCGGACCCATAAGCTCGCGCTACTTTTTGAAACGTTTAAGTTCCGGACGATTTCGTTTAGAGAGTAGCCATACGCGCGGAGCTCGCGCGCTTTTTGTTTTTTAGCCTGTTTCATAATCGAACCAATGAAGATACTTACTATATTGAATATAGCATTCAGGTTCGATTATTACAATAAATAAGGAGTTTAAATATTTGTGGGCGATGAGGGATTCGAACCCCCGGCCTTCTCGGTGTAAACGAGACGCTCTAACCAGCTGAGCTAATCGCCCAATAATTAAAATTTTATTTCCACCGCGCTTCTATTGCGTTTTAGTCGTATTTCCGATACTGCCGTTACTTAACGCATTAAAAACTTTTTTAAGAGCGTACTCAAAGAATATAACGCCTATTATTAAAAGCGTCAAAAACAGGGCGGCTCGTTTTAAGTCGTGTTTAAGAATATCGGTTTGGTGAGCGAAAATATATCCCAAAGAAATCAACAGGGTTGTCCAGACAGCCGCGGCGGTGGCGCTGTATTTTAAAAGTTTTTTAAGAGAAATTTTTGAATAGCCCGCGCAGACCAAAACCACTCTGTTTAAGTTCCACGCGAATTTGGAAATAAAAATCCAAAAACCGCTTCTTTTTTCCAGTTTCCGCAAAATCGGCGCGGTATTTTCGGTTGTAAAAAATAAAAATTTTTTTCTTCCGCTTTCAATCAATCTTTTCCCCAAGCTCCAATAAAAAAGATCGGACAAGACGATCCCAATAAAAGCCGTTATTAGAGAAGGGAAAAAACCAACAACTCCGCTTCTTACTAACACCCCGGTGAGTACCAGAATAATTTCTCCCTCTATAAACATTCCTATAAATATAGCCACGTACGCGAGTATTCGGTGAACTTCGGAGAGGTTTAAAAATAAAGACTCCATAGGTGTTTAACTATTATAGCAAAAAAGTGCGCGTGCCTGGACTCGAACCAGGGACCCTCGAGGTATAAGCTCGATGCTCTAACCAGCTGAGCTACACGCGCAAAGATAGCAATAAATATAACAAAAACTTTTATATAGTCAAAGCTAATTTAAGGTTGTAATCGGCCTGCTTTGAACGATATAAAATTTATTTTTCTCAAAAGCCCATTCTATGTCTTGGGGCTTTTTATAGTGCTTTTCTATATTTTGACATATTTTTGCCAGCTCTAAAATACGCTTGTCAGCCAATTTTTGTTTTTCTTGCTTGGTTTTTGGCACGATTGTTTCTTTGACGCCACTGCCTTCGCGCACAATCATCATCTTCTGCTTGGAAATGTTTGAATCCAAAATGTTTTTATTTATTTTGTGGATTACATAAGTGTCCGGAGTGATTTTGCCTCCAACGATAGCTTCGCCAAGGCCATATCCGGCTTCAATAACCATTTGGTCATAATCTTCAGTAACTGGGTGCACTGTAAAACAGATTCCGGAAATTTCCGATTGAATCATTTTCTGCACCGCCACCGCCACTGAAATTTTTTGCTTGTGAAGTTTTTTCTCAAATCGGTAAAAAATTGCGCGAGGAGTAAACAGCGACGCCCAGCATTTTTTAACGTTTTCCAAAAGATTTTCTTTTGAAGTATTCAAGTAGCTTTCCAATTCTCCGGCCCAGGAAGCGGTGGAGGAGTCCTCGGCAGTGGCTGAACTGCGCACTGCCACATATTTTGCTTTCAGCTTGGCGAATTCCGATAAAATTTCTTTGGCGATATCTTTGGGAAATTCAGCATCCAAAATCAAGCTCCTGATTTCTTCGGAAACTTTTTCAATGGAGTTTATGTCCTTGATTTTTACTTTACGAAGCAATGCTTCAATTTCTACATTAATATCCGTTTCTTCCAAAAATCTGTCAAAAGCTTGCGCTAAAACAACAAATCCCGGCGGCACCGGACAATGCCGGCGTGCCTGCCCTGAGCAAAGTCGAAGGGTCATCTCTCCAAGCGAAGCACCCTTGCCTCCGGCAATAGAGGTGTCTTTTTTAGATAATTTCTTAAAATCCTTTGTATACATTTATTTCAAAATTTTTACAATTCCTTTGTTTAAATCCATTTCAATCCTATCGCCGTCTTTCAAAATTTTAGTCGCAATTTTTGTGCCAATAATACAGGGCTTTTTTAATTCTCGTGCCACAATTGCCGCATGGCACAACAAACCGCCAAAATCCGTTATAAAAGCTCTTGATTTTTTCATTACAGGCAAAAAATTAGCATTGGTTTCTGTGGCGACCAAAATTTCACCTTTCTTTATTTTTTTAAAATCTTTCCCGCTTAAAATAACTTTTACTATGCCCCGCAGTTTTAAAGACGATGACTTGCTGACAACCAATCCTTTTAACTCAGGATTTTTAAACGATTTACCCTTTCCTTTCTTTTTTAAAATTTTTTTCGGAGAATCCTTAACAGACGTTTCCCTTAAAAATTGGGTTGTGGCATCTATAAAAATAACTTTATCACTCGCTTTTCGCGCCAACTTTCCAAAACTTGCGATTTTATTCGCCTTCTTTATCCAATCTTTTAACCCCGCGTCCACGGGGCATTCTTTTTTCATCACAGATATGGATTTTTTGAGAGCAGTCAAAACTGCCGGAACTAAAGAATTTATCAGTTTTAGATTATGCCTTCCGAAATAATTATCTTCAACAAGCTTATCAAGCTCATTCCAGTTATTTTTTAATAAATAATCCAACCCTTCTCCCCAGTTGCTTCCTCCGCCGCTTTTTTTTCTTTTAAATTTCAGATTTTTCATCTCCCTTAAATAAAAATTTATTACCTCGGTAATTAAACTCAATTCCTTGGCCTGGCAAATAAGAGAGCCGCGCTAATTCGCTTTCTTGCGCCTCCCTATTTCCTATCTTTTTAAAGCCTTCGCTGGTCAATTTTCCTTCGTTTGCCAGGTAGGTAAAAAGCGCGTCTAATTCTCCGCCATGGTCAACGTTTAAAATAATAATGGGCCTGCCTTTAAAAAATTTTTGAAAAAAATCTTCAAGTCTTTGCAATCCTACCAATAAGTCTTCCGCAACTTCTTTCGGGTCAGGGCCTTTTTTGACATCAATCCATTGGGCAATTTCAGAATCTTTATTGATCCCCGTTTTAGAAAAATAATCTGACCATTCTTTCCATTTCCCCTGTGGCGCCGTAAATTGTTTTATCCAAAGAGGAAACAATATGACCGTTTTTTTACCCTCAAATTTTGATAAATTCCTCAACTCTTCGAGTTTTTTATTAAGACTCTTTTCCTTATTAGAGCTCTCGTCTTTATTTGAAACAAAAGTTATATCTTCTCTATTTTTAAAATTATTTTTTAATTCATCTCCGTAAATTTCCAAAGTTGAACGGGTTCTAATTGCTTTTGAAATTCCGCTTAAAATCACAACGGCTTCTTGGGGAAGATTTTCAATTATCTCTTTAATTTCTCGGGTTTTTTCTCTTGCTTCTTTTTCTCCTTCTTTGGTTATTCCAGGATAATTTTCCGATAGCTCGTTATCACGGGTGCTTTTTTCTACTTTTTTTGCGTGCCTGGATAAAATAAATTCTGGTTTTTGTGACTCCATTAAATTATTATAAATGATGAGCGCAGAATAAAATAGTCCCAAAGTATCTAGACAAAAAGAGGCGCCGATCCTACTGGATCGGCGCCACGCATCACCGGCACCCGTGGCACGAAGAGCACTGCCTGCAGACAACATTGCCGCCCTTCCCATTGGCGTAGTTGATGAGTTCCAACGGAAAAACCATCTTTTCCTGTTTCCTGATCACGGGCTTTTCGTAAGGCAACTTTCTTTTTGCCACCATCATCAATATCACCCCCTTTCACAAGAAGCTACTCTAAGTATAATAAAAATTTCTGCGCTTCTCAATACCATTTCTTTTTTCCATCGATAAAATTATACAGAAACCCACCGGTAACAAAAACAGCCCTGAGCGCTCGGGGCTGTTTGGTACATACATTAAATCACCAAAGGCTTTAATCTAAATCCTTTTATCAGTTTATCAAATTCTTCTCTTTCTATGGTTTCTTCGGCCATCAGTTTTTTGGCAATAGCTTCCAAAACGTTTTTTCGCGAAGTGATTATTTTTTTGGCAGCCGTATAAGCGCGTTCAATGAATTTTTTCACTTCTTCGTCTATTTGTGTAGCCATTTTTTCCGAATAATTTTTTTCCGTGGCGATTTCTCTGCCCAAGAAAATCAATTCCTGAGTCTTGCCGAAAGTAATGGGCCCCAGTTTTTCGCTCATTCCGAATTTTGTTACCAATCTTCTCGCCAATTCGGAGGCGGTTTGTAAATCATTGGAAGCGCCGGTGGAAACATCTTTAAATATTATTTCTTCTGCTGAAAATCCGCCCATCATTACCGCTAAGTCGCTGATAAATTGCGTTTTTGTTTTTAAATGGACGTCTTCAGTGGGAAGTTTTAAAGTATATCCGCCCGCGTGTCCGCGCGCGACAACGGAAACTTTGTGTACTGGATCGGTATTTTTCAAGCTTGCGGCGATTAAAGCGTGACCCGCTTCGTGGTAAGCGATGATTTCTTTTTCTTTTTGGCTCAATACTCGGCTTCTTCTTTCGGGACCGAGCAAAACTTTTTCAATTGATTCGTAAAGGGCGTTTTGAGTAATCTCTTTTTCGCCTTTTCGGGCTGTTAAAATCGCGGCTTCGTTCAGCATATTTTCTAAATCAGCGCCGGAAAATCCGGGCGTTCTGACGGCTATTTGTCTTAACACAGTAGTCGGCGAAAGCGGTTTATTACGGCTGTGAATTTTCAAAATTGCTTCCCTATCGTTAATATCGGGCAGATCAAGAATAACTCTTCTATCAAATCTGCCTGGCCTAAGAAGCGCGGAATCCAAAACATCGGGTCTATTTGTGGCTGCCAAAACAATAACGCTTGTTTCATTGTCAAAGCCGTCCATTTCCACCAGAATTTGGTTCAAAGTTTGTTCTCTTTCGTCGTGTCCGCCACCTAGTCCAGCGCCACGTTCTCGGCCAACAGCGTCTATTTCGTCTATAAAAAGTATTGCTGGAGCCGCTTTTTTTACATTAGCAAACGCATCTCGTGTCCGCGCCGCGCCAACTCCGACAAACATTTCTACAAATTCCGAAGCGGAAATATGGAAAAATGGCACCCCTGCTTCACCGGCAACAGCCCGCGCCAAAAGTGTTTTTCCTGTCCCGGGAGACCCTAAAAGCAAAACACCTTTTGGAATTTTTGCTCCTATTTCAAGGTATTTTTTCGGGTTTTTTAAAAAATCAACAACCTCCATTAATTCTTGTTTGGCTTCTTTTAGGCCAGCCACGTCGGCAAAGGTAATTTTATTTTTAAAAGATGAAAAAAGTTTGATATTCGCGCGGCCGAAAGTAAAGGCTTGATTCATTCCGGATCGAGCTTGCCGGAAAGTCATCCAAAAAAACGCCCCTATTAATATAATAGGAAGAAGAGCCGGTATTAAAATGCCAAGCCAGTATTTCCAGCCCGATTGCTCTTGGATTTCCAAAGAAACTTTTTGAAGCGCTATTGGGTCAACTCCGTAATTTTTCAGCGTTTCGCTTAATCCAGATTCGGCTTCTTTTTTGGAAAGCGCTTTCTGATTGTTTTTGAGGTCAATATTGAGGTCATTTCCCATCACCACGATTTTAGAAACCTCGCCGCTGTTGATTTTGGTTGCCAATTGGTCCAAGGAAAGCGTTTGGGTTTTTTCCTGGCCAGTGTAAAAAGAGGAAAATAAAAATGCCAGCGCCAAAAGCGAAAAAATTATTCCAAAAATATTTTTTGTGAGAAGTTTCATACGCTACGCTTTATCACCGAATAACGAATCCTTACGAATAAACGAATTTATAATTTGCATTAGTTGTTCGGCGACTTTAAGTACTCAATTATAATCATAAAAAAATCTAAAATCAATTTATTAAAAAATTAGGGGATCGCGCAAGCGCGACCCCCGTCTCCGTTCGGCCGAAAGGAGCTCTACTGCTCCACCTCCTGGGCGAGGCGGTTGAGGTCGGTGTAGGCGGCGCGAACCTGAAAGGTTCGGTCGCCGGGATTGGCGGGGTCCTTAAAAATCAGAGCGAGACCAAGTGAGGTCTTTGCCACTCCATGAACCTCCATTGACTGGCCCGCAAATCTTCCAACCTCGCGATGGCGGAGTACCGCGTCCTTCTTTTTGATGCTGAAGACTTTCCCGATAAGCGTGCTTTCGGGGATTGACGACGAGGTCTCCACTGACGGCGGTGTTGCTACTACGCGTTTTCTCATAGCCCAGTTTCCTCCGCGCTTCGTTGGTGTTGGTTGGTTGCAATAGTTCGCCGAAAATCTGTTACGTTTAATCGCTCATCACCGTCACCTCCTTTCGCTAAGATTAAGTGCAGATTTCATTATGCCAGAAATTAAATAAAAAGCAAGCCCCGTTAGAAGTAGCCCGCCTATGGCGGATCACTACGGGGCAAGTCCCCGCACCAATTATGGAATTTTAAAAATTTTTAACGAATTATTTATAACTTCAATTTTTATTAGCCCATCTTTATCTGTTCTGAAAATTTTAGATTCAACAGAGGCAAGCCGGTTCAAAACTTCTTTTGTCGGGTGGCCGTACGAATTTTTGCCCACCTCTATTATCGAGATTTTTGAATTGACGGCTTTTAAAAATTCTTCACTAGTTGAAAATTTTGATCCGTGATGGCCGACTTTTAAAATGTCAACGCTAAGGTCGTATTTTTCAAGTAATTGGTTTTCTGTTTTAAAACCGATATCGCCGGTAAAAAGAATTTTAACCATTCGGTTTTCTAAAATTGAAACCAGCGCCGTTTCGTTTAAAGTTTTAGTTGTCCTGGGCAAATTATTTTTTTCCGGCCAGATAAAATTCATACGGTTGTCCAAATATTTTATTTTGTCTCCGGCCGACAAGACAATTATAGGAACATTATTGTTTTTTAAAATTTTCAAAAGTTCTGGCCAGGCATTTCCTCTGCCGTTCAGGCCGTTGAAAATAAAAGCGCCTATTCGGTATCTTTTAACAACGTCAATTAAGCCGGTGAAATGATCGGCTTCGGCATGGGACAAAATAATCAGATCAATATAGTGATCAGTTGATGGCAAAGATCTTGAAAGTTCCGTTAAAATTTTTGAATTCGGCCCTCCGTCAATTAAAATTTTCACATTACCCGGAAGCACAACTAACTCGCTGTCGCCTTGGCCGACGTTTAAAAAATAAGCTTCAAGATTTTTATTTGGCGCGTTGAAAAATATCGAGTACCAGATAAAAACGTCAAAAATTATCAAAGCAGCGATAAAAATTTTTATCTTAGGATTCATATTGTAAAATTACGCCGTGTTTGGTTAAGGTGAAGTTGAGTTTTTCTTTTAACATAAACGATGAATAAAATTAAAAGAGCGTAATAAATAATTATTCCTAATATGCCAAAAGAAATTTTTAAAGGCATCGCTATTTTCCCAAAAAAATTTATTATGGCCAGTTCGTAATACAAAAATAAATGAAGAAACCAGCCTAAAATTAGCGACAGATAATAAGAAAAAAATCCGATAAACCCGGCAAAAAACCCAACGCCCATTGTAAAAGGAATGAGCCATAATATTAAGACATTTGCCAATATAGAAAGAAGGGAAAATTTTCCAAAAGAAGAAATAAGAATTGGCAAAACCGCCAGTTGGGCCGAAGCGGTCGATATTAAAATTTCTTTCCATTGGGCAATTCCTTTTTCCAGTTTCAAAAAATTTTTAATAGCCGGAGAAAGATAAGCAATCCCCATTAAAGCCAAAAAAGAAAGTTGGAACCCAATATCAAAAGCCAAAATTTTCGGATTTTGCAAAATCATCAAAAAAGCGGAAACGCTCAGCGCGTTTCTAAACGAATAAATCCGGCCGATTTGTTTCCCTAAAAGCGCAACCGAACCCATAATCGCGGCTCGCGCGACCGAAGCTTCGGCGCCGGTCATCAGCACGAACCCCAAAATAATTATCAGCG
>Ga0265292_1002581_pt1 | contig 12382 bp, 10 predicted proteins | sample Munlanlewell296A_FD_189080 | JGI IMG/M metagenome (GOLD analysis project Ga0265292, IMG submission 189080) | Leachate microbial communities from a municipal landfill in Southern Ontario, Canada - Leachate well 296A | ecosystem: Engineered > Solid waste > Landfill > Unclassified | place: Canada...
TTCAAGGTGAGGCTGAGCAAGATGAATACCAAATTTGTTATTAGACTCTGCGGCAAAAGTAGCAATTGGAAAGAAGATTAAAATCAACAATAAAATTAAACGATACCTCATAATTAAATCCCAATGATAAATGTTTTAATATTTAAACATTTGTAATTTAAAATTCACCTGCCTACCGGCAGGCAGGTTTGTTATTTGTAATTTGTCATTTGTCATTTTTTACCTCAATACCTACTTTTGTCAGTAATTTCATCCCCTCCTGATCATGATGTTTGCCTCGACAAATCACTCGCTTGATACCAGCATTAATAATCATTTTAACGCATGTCGAACACGGAGAAACTGTTGAATATAGAGTCGCACCGTTGGTAGAAGCTCCTTGATAGGCGGCTTGAATTATGGCGTTTTGTTCTGCATGAATACAAATACAGCTTTCTTCATACTCAAACCAGTCAATCTCTTTTTTATCCCGTCTCAGACACCGTTTACATCCTCCCTCAGAACAGTTTGGTATTCCATGCGGAGTACCATTGTAACCAGTGGAAATTATTCTGAAATCTTTTACGATTAAGGCGCCAACCCGACGTCTCGTACAGTCGGCTCGGCTCTTAACTACCTCGGCTAATTTCATAAAATACTTATCCCATGATGGTCTTTTGTTTTTCATAGTGTCGGGGTAGCGGGACTTGAACCCACGGTCTTCAGACCCCCAGCCTGACGCTTTAGCCATCTAAGCTATACCCCGAAAGTAATTTATCTAATTTTACCACTAATTTTTATCTTAATTAATTATAATATCTTAATGAAAATAAAGTTCTTACAACTCAATATTAATAAGGGACAATATTTTAATAACCTCATAACTTTTTTAAAAAAAGAAAATTTTGACATTTTAAATCTTCAGGAAGTCGCCGGAGGAAAAATCAGCCATAATCAAAAAAACTATTTTGAAGAGATAAAATCGGCGTTAAACTATCAGGGCATCCTATCTCCTGATGCAGAGATAAAAAACAATCCAATTTCTTATTTTGCCAATGCTATCTTTTTAAAAAAACATTTGTTTATTGCCTCACAAGAAATTATCCGTTTGAACAACTATCCAATTGAGCATAGCAAAAACATTAATATAAAATGGCCAAATAAAATCTCGCGTCATTTTATCTCTTTAACGCTAAAACAAAATCTAACAATCATTAATGCTCATCTCACCCGAGGAGAAACAAGCGCCGATGATAAACAAAAATTAGCCGAGGGACGAATATTAATTGATTATGTAAAGAAATTAAAAACTCCTTTTATCTTAAGCGGGGATTTTAACGTTGATCCAAGATCAAAACTCATTAAATCATTAAATAATCTCGCTGAAAATTTGACCGTGAATAACAAAATTACCAATACCTTAAACCCGCGCACTCATTATTTAAGTAAAATTCTTTTTCCGCCGGGAATTGCCTGCGATTATATTTTCATTGATAAATCGCTTAAAATTAAAAACTTCAGGCTAATTGATGATCTTGACGTCTCTGATCATTTCGGACTTGCGATAGAAGTTGAGATCTAAATTGTTATAATATTTGGAATAATCTGGTTCCATGTAATTAAAGGGTTTACCCTGAGGAGCGTAGCGACGAAGGGCCTATAGTTTAACGGTAAAACGAGCGCATGGCATGCGCTAGGTCGGGGTTCAATTCCCCGTAGGTCCACACTTCGCTCCCTATTGTTAATGGGGAGCTTCGCGTGGCAAGCCACCTATATTTTCAGTAACTTCTATAAAATCTTATCGCGAAGTGTGTGGCGCGAAGTCCCGAACGAAGTTAAGGGACGAAGTGCCATCGCGTGGCAAGCCACACTTTAAAAAAAGTAGGCGTTTAATAATACGCCAAGGAGTGTGTCCCTAACGTAGTCCCGCTAAGCGGGACGAAGTGGCACGGCACATCGTTATTCATTATATGGAATTCCTTTGATGATATTGAGTTTCATTTCTGGAGCTATTTCTTGGAAATAAGCGGGAATATCTTTAAATTGGCTCATTCCGCTATTTTTAATTAACGCCAATGCCGCATCCATCTGCGTCTGCTGTTCTTTGGACAGTCCGCCGTATTTAATGATAGCCCCCTCTTTACCGTTATCTTTAACCAAAGTCCCAGTCATATCTAAAACATTTTTATTAGGATCGCTCGGTATTGGCTGTTCAGTGGTTGAAGGATGATTAGTCCGCCATTTAAAATCTTCATGCCAGTTGCGATAATAACCAGGCGCATCCCCGATTGAGACACCGCGAACCTTAAAAGTCTGTCCCTCTTTTATATTTTTCAAAGAAAATAAGAGTACGTGAGTAACTATGCCGTTACCCCAAGTGCCTTCGGGTGTTGGTAAATCAAAAGAATTTAAAAGTGAACCGTATTGGACATCGGCGTGATACTCGGTCCGCGCGATCACCTGCCAGTCGGTTTTCCAGTCTGTATTACCAAAACCGCTCACCAAGGGATATCCTTCATGAGTAACTACGCCTTTCCAAGCAAACTGCATTACCTCTGGAATATTTAAATCGTTTTTTAAATCCTGTCTGTCACGGATCATATAATCATATCTTGATTCGGCTCTGGTTGCCTGAAGATTAACACAACGATTCATGTTGGTACCCAGTTTTTCATCAACCTTGGTCGCGTTAATAAGTTGGGCAATATGCCAGATAAAAAAATAATCCATTTGATTTTCAAAAGTTTTACTGGTGGCACAACGGTCTAAAATGATCGAGGCAATTCGATCAAGTTTGGACTCAGCCATAGTTTCGGCAACCGATGTGTCCCTCCCAAGACTCTGATCGCTGGCGATTCTCTCCAGGTCGGTTTTTAAAGATTCCCATTCGGCCCGCTCACTGGCATTTTGAAAATGTGGTTCATAATCCAAAGCTCCGGATAAACCAAAAGCATAGCCGCCAATCTCACTGGCATGGGCAATTAATGCTTTGTAGGTATTGCCAAAAATTCTAATGGTTGGAATATATTCCCATTTTTTAGTGTCAGGGTGATAATAGCCTAAAGCAAAACCTTTTGTCGTGTTGTCTTTTATATCAATGGTTACATCAGTCAGTTTGGAAAAATTGCCGCTGGGTTCGATTTTATAAAGACCTCCAACCGCGCCTTTGGGCCACTGACTTTGGTCGACGGCGGTAAATGAAAGATTGGTGTTACCGCCAATTTTGGCAAAACTACTGGAGGTTTCGGCTTCTTTGTAATTTTTATTAGTTGACTGATTTTTGATGCCGGAAAAAGACTGACCTATTTTTTCTCGGGCTGCCTCCAGAAGCATAGGAATCATGCCCGGTGAAAGAAACATGTTGGCCATTGATCCAACTGTTAACAGAACAAAAAAACCAATAATCAGAAGAACAGGGATCAGACAACCTCGGCCTTTTTTTGGTGGTACTTCCTTAACCGGCGGATTTTTAACATCGTGACTTTCATTATTAGAAGTTACATTTTTCTTTTTTTTGGACATAATTAAAACAGCAAGAACAACTATTAATAATAGTAAAACTATTAAAAACCAATTTGGTTTATTGGTTTGATTGTTACTGCCAATACCGCTTAATTTATTAAGTAGGGCACGTAAAGGACTTTGGCTTCCGGAAACACTACCATTTTGCGAAGTTTTTTCCTGATTATTTCCCCAGGGGAAAGCCGTTGAATTATTATTATTGGCATCTGTTTGATTGCCTCCGTCACTGCCGACTGTTGTTTGATCACTAGTGCTTCCACTGTTTCCGTCAGTTGTACTTTTTGTCGTAATTGTTCCACGAATTATTCCGGTATTTCCTGCATCATCTTCCGAATAAACAAGATAGTGGTAAGCAGTTGCTGGCTCGAGATATTTTAAAGTCACCGTGTGATTTACCTCTGCTTGATTTTTTCCAAAATCAAAATCATGGACGTCTCTTGTTGGTTCATTGTTTTTACTAAGGTAAACAAAACCGCTGGTTTTGACATCAGCCATAATCTCGCTACCATCCTCTACTTTTGTCGTCCACCAAAAACTGCCGCCGTTATCCGTCATCTCATATCGTAAATTAATTATTTTAATATCATTATTTTGATTTTGCTGATTTGTATTTATTCCTCCAGCTGATCCGCTTCCGGTAGTTCCGCCCGTACCACTTGATCCGCTGCTACCTGTAGCGCTTCCAGATGCCTGGTTAGCTTGAGGACTAATTAAACGCTCACCTACGGTTGCTAAACTTCTACTCAGATCAATTGTCATTGATGGGATTTTTTTAGTCGTAAAAGAACTTTCCGAAGTAGTGATATCTCGATTTAGATCATCCCGTGCGTAAAACTTATAATAATAGCGGGTGTTGGGAGTAAGACCGGTTAAGATAATTATATCGTTAGTAAGAAGATTATTGTTCATTTTTGCTACCCAATTTCCCGTTAAACCTTTTTTGTAATAGATAACACTAATAATTGGAATATTACTTGCCCAATAAATTTTAGCTACAGTTGAGGTTATTTGATTGTCCGGTGCGGTAGCATTGCTAATAACCAATGGCGGTAGATAATCAATGATAAGTTGCGGTTTTTTTCCTTGATTGGTTAAAACAGTTTCATCTTTACTATAAAACTTGCATAAACTATCTTCTTTTCCGGAACGGTTATCAATCATAATTCCGTAATTTCTATATTCACCGCTATACCATTTTTTTACCAAGTCGCTGATTTGCCAGGCTTCAACGAGGTTGGTACTTCTGATAAAACCTTTTCCACGAACTGTGTAATGGTATTGGTTCATTGATGTTGCTTGTGGGGAATTATTCTTGGTGATCGAGCGTTCATCCCAATTACTCATAATGCGACTAAGATTAAGTTCGCAGGGCGAATCAGTATTTACATGATAAGCGTATAATCTGAGATAGGCATTTTGGATAACTGAACCTCTCGGAATATAGGATAAGTCAAACTTAATCACCGCCTTAATATTTTCTGTAGTGTTTACTTGCAGTCCTAAACCTATTCCGGTACTCACATAATATGCTCTTGTGCTGAAATATGGCAAGCGGCCATAGTTTTGGTTTATATTTTCATAATCAATCTGACTGTCACCGGTAGGTGTCAAGTGTATAGTTTCCAGACCGGCAATTGCCCTTACTGGTTGTATACCAATAGATAAGAATAAAATAGACAGTAATATCCAAAGAATTGTTTTCTTCATGTAATAATTTATCCTGTCATATTTTTTATTTAATGTCAAGAAATAGTATGTATAATAAAATCAACTATGGAAAAAATAAAAACACCGCTTATCATTATTATCAGTATGCTTGTTGGTATTTTTGGTTATCTAACTTATCAGTCAATGACAAGCAAGCCAACTCAATCAACCGTTCCAGCCAATTATGAAAATAGTCCTTCTAATTCACCGACCGGATCATCGCTAGTTCCGACAACTTCGTCAAATAATTCTTGGGAAAAATACTCTTCTATTCCGCTTGGTTTTTCCATCAATCATCCGGCTGACCTTGCTCCTAAAAAACAAGAAGAGACAATAGTTTTTTATAAGCAAGGACCATCACAAAGAGACGAAACAGAATTTTATGACGGCATTGATTTAACCTTCAGTAGCGGTACGTATAACGGAGATTTTTATTCTGTCGCCAGCCAAAAGTTGCAGGAAGTTAAGGATTGGCCGACTTATGTCAGTTCAGCTGAAATTAAAGCTTTAGCTCTGGCTGGAAAAGAAGCTTACAGTTTTGAAGCAGTCACCATGGGTAAAGCTGTCTATTATTTTATTAAAAAAAACAGCAACGAATATATAGAAATCGCCAACTCCACCAATGACCCCACTAATCAGGGATTTGAAAATATTGTTTCACAAATGCTTACTTCCCTAAAAATTAATGAGTAAAAATATTGTAAAAATAATTCTTATTATTATTTTGATATTTGTCCTGCGTGAAATATTAATTTTTCTTCCTTTTTTCATTGAACCTTCCATCCAAAAAATTTCACCACAAACATTAATTTCTTCTCCGTCGACAAAACCCGAAACCGCTATAATCAAACCGCTTAAAATACCGCAGGTTCCCGATAGTTGGAAGTCATTAACTGTCAATTGTGAAGACAATAGTTTTATTCCGTCTTATTTAAAAAATAAGAGTTATTTTTGCCAGAATATTTATCAGTTGAATGTAAATGAGCTTTTGAGTAAGTTTCAAAATTCAAATAAAGACAGATTAATTCTTTATGGTAAAAATGCCTATTTTGACTGTCCGGTGAATTTGGGTAAAACCCAAAATCTCATGATTAAATGTTTTAATGCTGCGCTTTTTGTCGACAGCTGGGAAATTCCTGAGATGCAAAAAATAACGGGAGTAGCTACTTTACCCAACCGAGTTTTTATTCATTATGCTCAGTCAAAAGAAGATATCGTTGCGATTTGTCATTTATCAACCGCTTCTGCCTGTTTTGATTATGAAGACTCTGTATTAAATCTATACCCGCCAAAATCAGAAAACGATTTTTTTAGCAATAATCCATTTAAAGCTTCTTTTTATGAAGGTTTTGATAAAGAAATTGCCTATTCATTTATGATGATTAATCCGCAAAACTGTTATGCTACAGACGTCCATGAACTTATTCACTTTTTCAGTTACCAATCTTACGGTAATAATGTCAGTCAATGGTTTGAAGAGGGACTGGCGCATTTTCTTACTTCAAAAATCTTTAAGGAAATCTGTCCCCCCGGACCGACATTTATAAATGTTGTTAGAAGCGAAGCCGGACAAAATAAAAATGTCGAGAATTTTGACTTGGCTGATTTGGATTTGGAAGAACCTCTGTCTGCTGCGCTTGAAGGTTATGCTTATAAAAATAAATGTCGCATAGCCATATTTAAAGAACTGGCGCGTCTTTATAAAGAACAAAAATTAAGCTTTATACCCGCTTTTTATAATCAAATTAAAACAATGAAACGCTATGAGGCAATAGACTATGCGCGCGCTTTATATTTTAGCGAAGGAGCGCCCGAATGGTTGAAAAATTATTTCCGGCAAAATGGCTGTATCGATGGTAATAGTTAAATTAGCAGATTAAATTTTGAAAAAAATAGTTGTTTGATATTATTTTCTTTCCTGAGGGTTTCTGGGTAAAAGAAAGGTTTTTATTTTTCCAATCTCTGCCTTATCAATCAGACGACCTTCATATGTTCCACTATTTATTACTTCCTGATGTAATCTTCTAAGCCATAAAGGATATAGCTGTATATTTACATCTGCTCCTTTATATCGTTTTAATCCTCTAGATATAGATTCGCTTTCGTGCAACAAACAAGTTATTATTTGACCAAATTTTTTATGGCCATTACGTGCTTCAAATTCCAATACAGTCGTTGGCACAGTTGGACATCCGTAATGAAAACAGTGCAATACTGATTTATTTAATTTTTGCATTGTCTAAATAATAGCATATTGACGATCCAATTTCAAAAAAATTCAACCCATTACACTTCGAAGGTGGTTTTATTGTTATAACAAATTATTGAGTACAATTAGGATACTTAACGCCCTCAGCAATTCCTTTATAACAACACTTGCCGCATTTTCCTTCGCATTTATAAGAACCACCGTCACAAATGGTCTTTGGTGGGCAGGTTGGTTTGATTATTTTGCCACTACATTCACAGACGATCTCTCCCGATGTATCCCAACCTCCGCAATCAACATTTGTATTTGTTGGCGTAATCATGTTCGTTGGACATGGGGCAAACTCACAGTTGGGAAGAACTCTACCGACAGACGATCCATCAGGACAAATCTTTGCATCCATGGTGCAGGCCTTTGATTTATTTGATGAATTTCTCAAATAGTACCCACCTACTCCAATTATTATCATAACTATTAACCCGCCTAATATTAAAAATTGAGGGAAGTTTTGTTTATTCATATTTTTTACATCATTTTCTTATTTCAAACCCTTCAATAATTTCTTTGACATCTCTCCAGAAAATCTCAACATCGTCAACCCGAGAAACCGGCGGACCGTTTTTTAAAAGTTCAATCATTTTTTCCAGTTTTTCCTCATCACCCTGTAAAACCGCCTCAATTCCGCCTTCCGGCCCAAAAACATTAGGATTATTAAAGACATTTCTCACCCAGCCATTAACACCGATAATTTTCGCCTGGATTTTAGTCCAGGCCCGAAAACCGACGCCGATAACATCACCCTTAATGTAAAGATGGACTTGTTTAAACATATGTTAAATTAACCTAATCGATCTAATTACTAATCAAATCAAATCCCAATGGTAAATGACAAATTACAAATAACAAATCAATTTTAAATTACAAATGTTTAAATATTAAAACATTTATTATTTGTTATTCACCTGCCTGCCGGCAGGCAGGTTTGACATTTGTTATTTGTAATTTATCATTTGAATTTATAGCATCGGGTCTATCTCCCTCGCTCTATTTAAATAATCTTGCGCTTTATTATTATTTCCATCTTCCTTATTTAATAAATATAATCCATACAAGACGTCTCTGGCTTGATTGTTTTTGGTTAGAAGCTGTTCCAGCTCACCAATTTTTTCTTTTCTTTCACGATCAACCTGAAAAACTTCATTCTCAATTATTGTCCCAAATGTTTCTTTGTAATTTTCCAACTCGCTTTTAAACTCCGGCAATAATTTTATTTTCCTTAAATAATCAATCGCCGCCTGTTTCTGACCGCCAATAATTCCCGCATAAAGCGGTGAAATGTCTTGAGAAGAAAAAATATTTACAGAAAGAAAGATTAACATTAAAAAAACCAGTATTGTAAACAAGTATTTTTGTAAAATTATTTTTAAATTTTGCTTTGTCATGTTGTCTGAGGATATTATATAATTTTTTTATGGACCAAGTTGCTGTTGCTAATATTACTAATCGATTAGTCACTCTCGGGTTGGCTATAGCCGCCGCAACGCTCGCTGGTCTTTTTACTCTACTTTTCTTTTATATTCTGATCATTTATATGCGTCTTAAAAAACGGGAACGGATTTCTTTGGAGATGCTGACACTGGAAGTAAAACTTTCCAAAGACAACGAGATAAAAATCGACGCCGCCGAACAGATGTTTGCTTCTTTTGCCTCGCTTAAAAAAAGTGGCGCGTTCTCATTTCTCGATCTAGATGATGTTATCGCCTTTGAGATTGTCGGGCGACCGTCAGATATCAGATTTTATGTTTCCGCTCCTTCAAGAATTATTGACCTCGTGGAAAAAACCATTTATGGTTTTTATCCTGCAGCCGATATAAAACGAGTAGATGAACCAAATATTTTTTCAGAAGAAGGCAAGGTTGCCTATGCTTCGCTCGTCCAAAAAGATTATTCTTATATGCCTTTAAAAGTTTACCGCGATATCTCAACTGATAGCTTGTCATCAATTACCTCGGCTCTTTCCAAAATGTCTGATGATGAAGGAGCGATTGTTCAGCTAATCATCAGACCAGCTGAGGGTAAATGGAAAAAACTTGGCAAATCATATATTAGTTCAACTAAAAAAAATGAGGCTAATCCGGAAAAAGCCACTTTTAAAACCGATCCGAAAACTTTGGAAAAAATTGATGATAAATGTTCTCGCCCGGGTTTTGAAACCTGTATCCGTCTGGTCGTCTCGGCCAAATCCAAAGAAATAGCTGAGACACACTTGCGTAATTTAAAAACCGCTTTCTCCCAGTTTAACTCCGACCTAAACAGTCTAAAAGGTAACCGAATTATTTTTAAGGGTGGTTTTATGATCAACTTCATTTATAAATTTTTTCCCGTTATGGAAACGCCGTTTTCCAAATCGGTCTCGGTTTTTTCCTCTGACGAACTAGCCAGTCTCTTCCATTTTCCCAACAAAACTATTGAAACTCCTCATATCCAGTGGCTTAAAGCTAAAACCGCTCCAGTTTCCTCAGAAGTCCCGCAGACCGGAGGCACTTTTATGGGGTTTGGTTACTTCCGAGGAATAAAAAGACCGGTATCAATCAGCTCATCTGATCGTATGCGCCACACTTATATTATCGGAAAAACCGGTGTGGGAAAAACCGAACTTTTAAAAGAGATGATTAAACAGGATATTCGGGCCGGTCATGGTGTCTGTGTTATGGACCCTCATGGAGATTTGATTGATGAAACTTTGCGTTATATCCCTCCTGATCGAGCCGAAGATGTTATTTATTTTGATCCGTCAGATAGCGAACGGCCGATGGGTTTAAACTTGCTTGAGGCAAAAACAGAAGAGCAAAAACACTTTATCACCTCAGCCATCATTAACCTCATGTACAAACTGTTTGATCCGCAGCGAACCGGTATTATCGGCCCCCGTTTTGAACATGCTGTCCGCAATGCTATGTTAACTGTCATGTACGAACCGGGTGCTACTTTTGTCGAGGTCGTCCGAGTTCTTCAGGACCCAAAATATGTCCAGGAAATTTTACCCAAAGTCCAAGATCCGATTGTCCGAAGATACTGGACCGATCAAATCGCCCAGACTTCAGATTTTCACAAGTCAGAGGTTTTGGACTACATCGTCTCCAAATTTGGTCGGTTTGTTACCAATAAAACTATGAGAAATATCATCGGTCAGTCTAATTCGGCCTTTGATTTTAGAAAATGCATGGATGAAGGAAAAATTCTTCTTATCAATTTATCCAAAGGAAAACTCGGCGAGGAAAACTCCAGCTTTTTAGGTCTGCTTTTAATTCCTAAAATCTTAATGTCAGCCATGAGCCGCCAGGAGATAGCCGAAGATAAGCGCCGCGATTTTTACCTTTATGTTGACGAGTTCCAGAACTTTGCCACTCCTGACTTTGCCGTTATTTTGTCTGAGGCAAGAAAATATCATCTGGCCCTTACCGTCGCCAACCAGTTTATAGGACAGATGGAGGAGGAAGTAAAAAATGCCGTTTTTGGCAATGTCGGAACGTTAATTGCCTTCCGCCTTGGTGTCACTGACGCTTCTTTTATACAACGAGAGTTCCAACCGATTTTTAGCGAGTCAGATCTTATCAATATTGAAAGATTCCACGCCTACATGAAGACCATTGTCGGTAATGAACCGGTAGCGCCGTTTTCTGTTGATATGACTAAAGATATGAAGAAACTAAAAGCTCAAGCTAATGAAAAAATCGCCCAGGCGGTGATTCAGCTTTCCCGCCTGAAGTTTGGCCGGCCAAAAGAATTAGTTGAAGCCGAAATCATTCAGCGGGCTCGCTTATGAGGAAGATCATAATTATTTTTATTATTTGGCGTTTTCTTCTTTTTCTCCCTTTATGGATCGGTAAAGATATTCCTTTCCGACGTGGTTATGAATATGTCCAGATTTTTACCTCTACCCTAAAATACCAGCCGGTTGACCATCCTCTTCTTTATCCGTGGGCCAACTTCGACGGTGTCCATTATCTTGATATTGCCGGTAACGGCTATAAAGACAATGGCCGTTTTTTCCCTCTTTATCCGATACTAATTAGAACAGTGGCGACAATTTTCGGCACAGGCAAAGCTTTTGGCCCCCAACAATTTTTTTCTTCATTGTTAATTAGTAATTTAACTTTTTTACTTGCATTAATTTTTCTCTTCAAATTAATCAAACTTGATTATAAAGAAAAAACAGTTTTTTGGACGGTGATATTTTTAATGTTTTTTCCCACCAGTTTCTTTTTTATCACTGCTTATACGGAAAGTTTGTTTTTATTGCTTTCGGTTTTATCGTTTTATTTTGCAAGAAAAAACAAATGGTTTTTGGCAAGTATATCGGCTATGTTACTATCAGTAACAAGACCTGTCGGATTATTAATAATACCTTCTCTTATTTATGAGTTTATAAGACAAAAAAAATATTTAAAGGTGGTCGAATCGGGCGTTTTTATTTTTGGTTTTTTATTTTTTATACCATCTGGGTTAATATCATTTTCATATTTCTGTTATCTAAAATGGCACGATCCACTGTACTTTTTTCATGCTCAAGCTTTTCTTCAAAACGGCCGGACCGTCGCCAACTTTGTTTTTCCGCTTCAAACCGTTTATCGCTATTTTAAAATATTAACCACTGTGGCGCGGTCGCAGTTTGAATGGTATATTGCCTTACTAGAGTTGGTGGGTTTCGCCTTTGCAAGTTTCGGCTTATTTATCGCTTGGGGAAAAAAAGTTCGGGGTAGTTACCTTTTATTTTCTGCTCTTTGTTTTCTTGTTCCAATAATCTCTGGCACATTTTCCGGACTACCTCGTTATGTCCTTGTTCTTTTTCCAGTTTTTATCGGCCTGGGTCTATATGTTAAAAACAGTTTTTTAAAAATATCATATATCATCGTTGGTATCATCCTTCAGTTTATTTTATTAATGTTTTTCTCCCGCGGTTAC
>Ga0265292_1002582_pt1 | contig 12377 bp, 13 predicted proteins | sample Munlanlewell296A_FD_189080 | JGI IMG/M metagenome (GOLD analysis project Ga0265292, IMG submission 189080) | Leachate microbial communities from a municipal landfill in Southern Ontario, Canada - Leachate well 296A | ecosystem: Engineered > Solid waste > Landfill > Unclassified | place: Canada...
AGTGTTGCCGCTGATAAAAGTTTCAATTTTAGTAGACCGGCAGAATTTTTCCGTAATGTCCAAAGTTGGTTTCTACCTCCCAAAAAACTGGTATTTTGGCCGGACTGTTCACTTGATTTACTCCCGAAAGAACCAAAGGCGTGACGGAAAGTCAAAAAAGGACAAAATTTGTTTTGGAAGCCTATATTAAGGACCCGCCAAAAGTAGTCGGGTTCCTCCCAATACATATAAAAATTTTTGTCAAAACCACCAAGTCTCCGAAACAAATCGGTTCTCGCAAACATTGCCGCTCCCTTACCGGAAAAAATAAGAGGGGAGTCATCAAACTGGCCCACGTCTTTCGCCCCTTGAGCCATTTCGGCCAAGAATCCAAAGGGACTGATTTTTTCTCCAGCCGAATCAAAAATTCTTCCCTTCCACCTTAATAGCTTAAAAACACCTGCTCCCAGACGATCCTGCTCGCCCAACCAAGTGCTCAAACCTCTAATATCCGCTTCTATCAATTTTGTGTCCGCGTCAACAAAAATCAACCATTTTTCCTTGACTAGTCCAAGTGCGCGATTTCTGGCGGCAGACGGCCCGATATTTTGCCGGTTAATAATTAATTTTATCCGCGGCGATCTCCTTTGCAAATTTTTGACGATCATCACGCTATCGTCGGTCGAATTATTATCAACGACTATTATTTGGGCGAAGGCCTTTTCTTTCAACAAGGACTTAAGGCAATCTTCAAGGTAACGTCCGTCGTTATAGTTGGAAATAACAACAGAAAAACGATTATTAACGATAGGCATATATTAAATCTTTTTTTTAAAAGTACCTGCTACTCCCCCGAGCCAACTAACTTGTCCTGTCGATATAGTTTTATAAACCCAATATCCATTCAGAAAAAACAAATATAAACCAAATCTCCAGATATGCCCCCATTTTGGTTGATAAATAAATCGGAAATAATATCTTAGGAAATTTTCCATTCTTTCTCTGGCATCGTTTCGTCGGGTATAAACTCCGCCTTGAGATACAAAGTGATCGACCCGCACCTTGGTGCTAAAGATCAATCGGTAGCCCAAAGCCTTTACCTTCTGGGCCAGATCCAGTTCGCACCACTCAGCCACTCCCCTATAGTCAAAATCAAACCCCCCCACTCTTTTGACCAAATCGCGCCTAACGGTCATATTGCAGGCTTCCAGATAATCGACATCGATCAAACCCCTTAATCTCAGACATGACCGGAAATTGGATCCGGGCGACCAGGCTCCGCTTCGAAAAACCCTCCCTACCTCCTTGCTTCCTCCTTCCAAAAAGACACGATTCCAAAACCTGCCCAACAAACCGCTAAAACCGCGCTTATTGTAGAAAAAAAAGACATCGCGTTGTTTCAAAATCTTGGAGGGAATGATTGTCGGTCCGCTGACTCCGCCGATCTTACTATCCCGAAAGATCTCAATTATAGATTTTGCCCAGTTTGGCGAAGCCACCACATCATCATCGATCCATGAGACCAATTCTCCCCTGGCCTTTCTCCAGCCAAGGTCGCGCACTTTCGCCAGCTCCTTCTCTCTGAGGACGTAGAATTTTATTCGTAATCTACTCATAAATTCTTCGGCAACCTGCTTTGTTCCGTCGGTCGAACCGCCGTCAATGATAACTACTTCAAATTCTTTATAGCTTTGTTTCGCCAGACTTAGAAGCGCCCTAGCTAACGACGACGCCCGGTTATAAGTACAAATAACGACCGATAAATTCAATTTCATGGCTTTTAGTATACTAGACGGATGCTCGATTACCTTTTACGCCGGGCCAAAGTGCTCTATGCCATCTCACCGTTAGTCAGGGAAATCGCCCGGAAGATCGCCACCTCGTCAGCCTACCGGTCATTTGTCCAAGGAAGAATCAAGGCCCAAATTGCCGATCGCACCGTACCGATCAATTTGATTATTGAAACTTCCAGTTTGTGCAATGCCGCCTGTTTGATGTGTCCGTACCGGTCACTGAAACGAGCTAGGAAAATCATGGATCGGCCGACTTGGGAAAAGATAATTAGCCGACTCAAAAAAGAAAAACTATTAATCAACAAGGTTTTCTTTAGCGGGATGGGCGAGCCGCTAATTGACCCCGATTTGATAGAAAGAATAAGACAGGTCAAAGATCTAGGCTACTACGTCAAGCTCTATACCAACGCCTCTTGGCTCAAACCGGAAATCTCTCAAAAATTAGTTGATCTAAACATAAACGAGATAAACATTAGCTTCAACGGCACCAACAAACGTGAATATGAATCGATTATGAAATTGGATTACGAGACTACCCTTCGAAATATCGAGTCTCTTCTGAAAATCAAGACGGAAAACCATACCGACCAGCCAATTGTCCGCATCTCTTCGGTCCTCCTCAAGCAAAACGAAAAAAATGTCAAAAGCCATCTTGATCGTTGGTCCAAAGTAGTCAAATCGGTTGGCGTCAGTATCGCCCACGAATGGGGAGGGACAATTTCTGCCAAGACCAGTCATCATTTTGACAAAACCCGAGTCTTCCCCTGTCGCTCCCTTTGGCACACCATCAATATCGACAGCTGTGGCAACTTCGTCATCTGTTGCCGCGACTACGAGTCGAACTTTATTCTGGGGAATATTATGACCGATTCTTTTGCCAAGATCGAGAAAAGCCCGCTTTTATCCAAGTTCCGTTCTCTCCATCTTGGTTACGATCAAAGCAAACTTCCCGAAATGTGTAAACGCTGCAACTTCCCCTATCAGGAGGGAGTTGAGTGGTTCCTGCCCCGCTCTAGCGATTAAACTTTCGCCTCAGTATCCCCAGATAATTCCACGCTTGCCAATTGATCACCGACAGAGCATAAATCACCATTATCAGCCAGCAGACAATCGGGTGGAGAAACCAAGCTGGATCTTTCTTCTTCAAGTACCCCCTAATGGCGAATATTGTCGGTAATATCAAGGTCAAACTATAGAAAACATAGACCAGAATCTTTTTCTGATCCTTCCTTTTGTCATAAAGCAAATAGCGTCTTTTTGATAAGTCCCGAAGATATAGATCTTCCATATATCGCTTCCGCTTCAGGAAAAACTCGACGAACCCCTCGCCCGAATCATGAATAATATCGTTTTTCACCACAGCGTACTTGCAATACCCCTTTTTGATGAGGTCACAGTTGACGTCAATATGGAAGAAGTGCTTCTCATCAACCCGAGCTTGATTCAATAATTTTCGTCTAATCAGGAAACCATTCGCTCCCAAAGTTGGAATATCATTTTTATTAAACTCAACCAAGAAATATCTCCCCTTGTCCGCAACCTTTCCCAGCAGGCTCCACTGGTCGTCAAGATATGATTGACGGTCGGTCCGGCCCAAGAAAAAAGCCACCGGGTCGTTGGCCCCAATCAAAGCGAAGTAACGGTTTAGAATTTTATCCTTCGGGTTGTGGCGATATCTCCAGGTATAACAGCCGGTAATCGAAGACTCGGTCTCCATTACCCCAACCATAGTTTTGAGCCAATTTTTGTTTGGCAAAATATTGTCACAATCGATCTCCAAAATGATTTCATTTTTGGCATATCTTAGGGCCACCGCCTTTGCCGATTCCGGTCCGCCCGTTTTTTCCGAAATTACCCTGCCCCCAAATTTCTTTATTATTTCCACCGTGCCATCAGTCGACCCCCCGTCGGCCACCACGATCTCTACCTTTTTCTGGTCATAAATCTGGTTCCGAACACTTTTTAAGGCCTTTTCCAGAATCGGTCCGCTATTAAAAGTGGCCATGACGACACTCACGGATTTTGTCATATCGCTATACTATATCCAACTATGGCCAAATTACCACTGGTTTCGATCATCATCGTCGACTACAAAAAAGAAAACCCCTATCTTGCCGAATGTCTCGAAGCCATTCAAAGGCAAACCTACAAAAACTTCGAAGTCATTCTCGTCACCGACCACCCCATCACCTTACCCGTCCGCCTATCTTGTCATTCCGACCGCAGTGGAGGAATCTTTTCTCCCTCCCGCTTCATCAAAAAATCCTTCGGCCACTACGTCGGTCCAGCCCAAAAACGCGATTGGGGAGCCAAAAGAGCCGGCGGGGAAATTCTCGCTTTCATCGACGACGACGCCTATCCAAACAAAAACTGGCTCAAAAATATCGTCAGAGACCTTTCCGATTCCACCATCGCTGGCGTAGGGGGTCCGGGAGTGACACCACCCGGTGTTTCATGGTTGGAGGAGGCATCCGGCTGGATGTCCGCTTCTCCCTTGGGGGCGGGGGTCAACACTTATCGATTTTTCCCCAATTCTCGGAAATTTGTCGATGATTACCCCTCTATGAATCTTGCCATTCGCCGGAGTGATTTTCTGGCGGTCGGTGGTTACGATAGCAATTACTGGCCCGGTGAAGATACCAAACTTTGCCTTGATATTGTCACCAAGCTTAAGAAAAAAATTATCTATGACCCCGAAGTATTGGTCTATCATCACAGACGTCCTCTTTGGAAACCTCATTTGAGGCAGAATGGCAGTTTTGGTCTGCATCGCGGCTTCTTCGCCCGCGTTCTCCCCCAAACCTCCCGGAAACTAATTTATTTCATGCCGTCACTACTACTTTTGGGTTTAATCTTTATTATTTTTTCACCAGCCATTGTCATTGCGAGGAGGTATTCCGACGTGGCAATCTATTGTTTTGTTCTATATTTAGTTGCTCTATTGTTCAATGGATTTTGGATATTTAGAAAGTCCGGAAAAATAACTCAAGCTGTTCTCTCAATTCCCGTTGTCTTCCTCACTCACCTCTGGTACGGTGCCCGCTTCCTCCAGGGCTTCTTCCTCACCTCAAAACTTATGCGCTGAGCCACCTTTGTCTTCCAAGCTAGAAATTCTTTCCTCATAATCACCATTTTTTTCACTATGCCGGTCCAACATCTTCGTTAATTTGAGATCAATGACATCGATTTTAGCGCCAAGATCATCTTTGATCTCTTCTTTTGCATTTTTGATCATCATTTCCATCGTTGGTTTCGCCACTTCCTCGTGAAATTCAATTAACAATTCCATCATCTCACTCTTTTCTTTCTTGGTCATACCTGCAGTATATTCTTTTTTTATCTTTCTTGGTTGGCAATAGTCAAATTATAAACATGTTGTCGTACTCGTCTCATTGCGCGAAAGCCGTAGGTGAATAGAAATTGCCAGTCACGTATTCGGCCACTAGCCAAGAACTGAATCTGTCTCCAAAGAAACCTTGGTGAGAAGGCGATGCCGTACATTTTTCTGATCGCCTCGTAATATCTCTCGTGCGGAATTGGCGTCTTCACGACCAATTTGCTCATATCATGGTCGTTATAGCCACTAGCCAGAAGGACTCCCCTTTCAATGCACTCGACGTGGTATGGAGTGTAGTCCAGAGGTGTGCACAAGGTAACTTGTAGAGTCCGAGCCAGCCCCGAGTTCATTAGGTACCTGACGTACTCCACCGTTTGATCCAGCATCTTTTGCGTCTCCCAGTAATACCCCACCATCATCGTTAGGTGAGGGTGAAGCCCATACTTGGTCATCCAGTAGAGACAACGTTCAATATATTTTCTCTGATAGCCTTTATTTATCCGGCGCAGAGTCTCATCGCTTCCCGACTCCAAGCCAATCAGAACGAACCTGAAGTTTGCCTTCGCCATCAGTTTTATGGTCTCTTCATCCAGATACTCAAAGCGAGTATTAATCCCAAAATAGCACCCCTTCTTGTGCAAGCCTCGGTCAATAATTCCCTGGGCGAATTCTCGGGCATCAGCCCCTCGGTACCAGACCCCGGAATCGTCAAAGATTTCCTTGACGTGATACTTGTTGATGAGCATTTCGTATTCGTCCAGACTGTTCTCCACCTTCATCTTGGTGAAGGTCAGGTCGGGTCCGTTGTAGCGGCAGAAAGTACACTTGCCAAACATACAGTCACGGATAACACTGGTAGCATAGGTGCCGGGAGTTTGCAGGTAGTTCCCGTTTTCGAAAGCGTAGTTTTTCCACTCGACCAGATCGCGGTCGATGATCGGGGATTTATTCACCGGTTCCACCCGTCGAAATTCTCCAGTATCTCGATACTCCTTGTCCTTTATTCTGATTGTCAGCCCCTCGAGGTCACAGGTTTTTCGCCAGTTCGTCCGGTGGTCCCGAATAAAAGGCAGTAATTTCGCCAATACAAAATCGACGTGATTACTCTTGATCACGATATCTGTTTTTGATTCATCCAAAGTCTCCTCCGGTTTCCTCATCGAGTGGTAGCCAGTCATGATAAAAATTGTCTTGGGCAAGACTTTCTTTAGGTCGTTTGTCAGCTTCCAATAAAATTTCATTACTGGAGTGGTGCTCTCAAAAACAACCACGTCTGGATTCCATTTCACCAAATCGGAAAACCACTTCTCGAATGTCTTTAATTGAGCATTGCCATCATCCCAACGAACCTTAAACTTAAGTTGTTTCAGCCAAGTCGCCGCTTGCGCGTACGTCACCGGCAGTAGGTAGGTGGGAGTTTTGAAATACTGAACATTTCGGTTTTGGGAAACCATCGCCTTCTGACCCTTCGTGTTCACGATTGGTGGATACGATATCGTCACCCTCAGTGTCTTTTTACTTGTTATTTTTTTTCTCATTCTTTTATTTACATTGTCATTCCGAGCGCAGTCGAGGAATCTTCTCTAAAAGAATACCTCCGTAATAATATTCGTCCCATTTACGCCTTGGCCTCTCAGTATGTCATATGCCTCATTGATCATGTCGCTATTACCGCATAGGTAGCAAATTGTCTTCGGATCCACCGGATTCTCTCTCAAGTAATTGGTCACACGGCCATAGAAATCACCGCCTTTTTCCCGGGAGACGCACGCGATATATTTCTTGGGGCCATAATCTTTCTTGTCATACAGCTCGTTCGTATAGCTCACTCCATGCAAAACCGTGTAGTCAAGTTCGGGGTAGGATAGAGCGAACGAGTGAAACGGAGCGATCCCGGTGCCGGTCCCGATAAATAAATACTTGTTATTGGTTTTTTCTGGATTAACGACCGTGAACGAACCATAAGCCCCGTCAATCGTCACTTCATCACCGATCCTCAGTTTTTGCAATATTGGCGACAACGACCCACCCTTGATAGTTTTAATCAAAAATTCCAGATATTTTTCGTCTTTCCCCGAGTAGGTCGAGTACTCTCGATTGATTGCTTCCTTTGGTAATCCCAGATTAACGCATTGACCGGGGATAAATTCAAATCCCTTTCTCTCCACTCGAATCACAAAAGTCGAGTCTGTCAAATGCCGGACCCTGAGAACCTTGACCATAGCGACCTTATTCATCTGCACCATCTGCCCTTCCTGCCATAATATCTAACTATGTTACCATACAGCCAGACAACTTATGTACCCACAAGTTAGCATCGTTATCACCACCAAGAATGCCGAAAATTTTATCGGTGACTGTCTTAGCGCCATCAAGAAACAAAACTTCCCCCAAAACAAAATCGAAATTATCGTCGTCGACAACTTTTCAACGGATAAAACTGTCAAAATGGCCAAAAAATATACCAAAAACGTTTTTCAAAAAGGCCCCGAAAGATCTGCCCAACGCAACTTTGGTTTAAACAAGGCCAAAGGAACATATCTTCTCTATCTTGATGCAGATATGACTCTGTCAAAAAACGTAATTTCAAAATGCGTCAAAAAAATTGGGAAAGACCCCAACATGGCCGGTCTTTATGTTTCTGAAATTGTCACCGGAAATAGTTACTGGAGCCGGGTTAGGCGTTTTGAGAGGAGTTTCTATGACGCCACCGTCATTGACTGTGTCCGTTTCGTGAGAGTTTCTCATTTCAAGGCCGTCGGGGGTTTCGACACCAGCCTAACCGGTCCAGAAGATTGGGACTTTGACAAAAAAATTAGGAAGAGAGGCAAAATCGACTTAATCACTGAACCAATTTACCACAATGAGTCAGAATTCAACTTGAAAAAATACTTGACCAAAAAAAGGTATTACTCCCAAAGTTTTGAAACCTATATCAAAAAGTGGGGGAAAGACGATCCAGATATCAGAAAACAATTTGGAATATACTACCGCTTTTTTGGCGTTTTTGTCGAAAACGGAAAGTGGAGGAAAATTATTTCATCGCCCACAATTTTCCTCGGGGTGATTCTCTTGCGACTATTAGTCGGACTGTCGTATCTATGGCAGAAAATAAGATGAAAACTATTCTAGTTACCGGCGGCGCCGGCTTTATTGGTTCGAATACCACCAAACTACTTTGTGACAAAGGGTTCCAAGTTGTTGTTTTTGATAATCTCTCTACCGGGTATAGGAAGCTTGTCGATGCTCGGGCAAATTTATCAAGGGAGATCTCCTAAATCAAAGCGAGATTTTCAAAGCCCTTAAGGGAATTGACCACGTTTTTCACTTTGCCGCTACCAGCTATATCAAAACCAGCATCGACGATCCGTTGGCTTGCTACAACAACAACGTCATGGGAACCATTAACCTGCTTGAGGGCATGCGCAAGAACAAGGTCAAACACATAGTCTCCTCCTCTTCCGCCGCAGTTTATGGCGAGCCGGAAATGATTCCAGTCAAAGAGGACTCCGTCAAACAACCACTCCAGCCCTATGGTGGTTCGAAACTAGCCGTCGAGGCGGTCTTGTCTTCCTATTACCACTCCTTTGGCATCAACAGTACATCGCTTCGCTTCTTCAACGCCTACGGCCCGTTTGATGAGATGAAACCAGTCACCCGCGCCGTTCCCAACTGGATAAAACAAGTGTTAAATAACCAGCCAATTTCTCTCTATTGGAAAGGAAAACAACTTAGAGACTATGTTTTCGTTGAGGACATCGCCAGAGCCCACCTGGCTGTTATGAATCTACCAGGATACAATTATTTCAACGTTGGTTCCGGAAAAGGGATTTTTATGATTGATTTGCTTGAAAGCATCTTCAAGGCGATTGGGAAGCAGACCCCGATCACCGATCTAGGGGAAAGACCGGGCGATCCGATGAGCTTGGTGGCTGACACAACAAAAATAGAGAAGGCCATTGGCTGGAAGCCTAGTTTCTCGCTGGATGAGGGAATCAAATTAACTGTCGATTACTTCAAGAACTCAAGATTCGAATGATCATCTCCCAAACTCCCTTACGAATGAGTTTCGTTGGCGGCGGCTCCGATCTCCCCTCGTATTTTCGGAAACAAGCCGGGGCGGTCGTTAGTACCACCATCGACAAATATATCTACATCAACGTCAACAAGAAGTTTGACCATCTGATTCGGGCCAGCTATTCGATCACCGAGTTTGTTGACAAACCATCGAAGCTAAAACATGAGCTGATCCGTGAATCCCTTAAACATCTTGGCATCAAAGGCGGAGTCGAAATTACTTCCATTGCTGATATCCCTTCAGGAGGCACCGGCCTAGGTTCTTCCAGCAGTTATACAGTTGGTCTCCTAAATGCCCTGAATGCTTATCTCTCCAGATTCTCCAGCAAAGAATACTTGGCCTCAACCGCCTGCCAAATTGAAATCGATAAGTGTGGAAAACCCATCGGCAAACAGGACCAATACGTCGCCGCTTACGGCGGACTGAATCTAATCGAGTTTCTTTCAGACGGCTCTGTAATCGTCAACCCAATCATCTGTAAATCTGATACCAGACAAAAATTATGTCAGAACCTTCTCCTTCTCTATACTGGCGTCACTCGTTCTGCCGATAATATTCTTGAGAGTCAAAACAAAAATACCCTCTCAAGTTCCAAAACTCGCGACATTCTTAGCCAGATGGTAAAACTGGCTTACAATCAGGCCGAGTCGCTCTCAAATAATGATTTAAGATCATTTGGCGAGGCTTTGGACGAAAACTGGCAGTTGAAAACTAGACTTAGCCGGGGAATCAGTAATCCAACTATTGATCATTGGTACAAAACAGCCAAAAACCACGGTGCGATTGGCGGAAAGATTCTTGGCGCCGGTGGCGGGGGATTTCTCCTCCTTTACGCCCCCAAAAGTAAACACAAATCCATCGTCGAATCCCTCCCCAAGCTAAAAAAAACCGACTTCAACTTTGATTCCGAAGGCAGTAAAATTATTTATTACAAGGAAAACTAATGAAACATTCAAAAAAAGTCTTAATTATCTGCCCGTTCACTGCCCCCAATCAAGGCGGGGTCGAGTCCCATATCCAGAAACTTCTAAAATTTCTAGGAAAAAAGAAAACCAAAGCCATTGTTGTCAGCTACACCCCGCTCACCACCCCAATAAAAGCCCCTTGGTACGAAAAAAAGGAAAACTACGAAATTTATCGTATGCCTTGGTTTGGCAATGGTTGGTTCCCCAAAATTGAACAAAACCCAGTCTTGACCTCTATTTATCTCGTTCCCGGCCTGTTCGCCCTAAGCTTATTTGTTGGTATCAAACGGCACGCAGAGATTGGCGCCGTCCACGCGCACGGTTTTGCCGCCGGTTTGGTAGGCGTCCTCGTGGGGCCCTTCATTATTAGACGAAAAGTTATCAGCACTCACGCCATCTACAATTTCGAAAACCGCCCCACTTTGGCAAAGATCATCAAAGGCATCCTGTCACATTACGACTTTATACTAGCGGTCGGCGAACCATCGAAACAAGAGCTTATCAAGATCGGCCTGTCAAAGGAAAAAATTGAAATTCATTCCAACTGGGTTGATACAGACTTTTTCAAACCGGCCAACATCACAAGATCTTCGCCAAGACTAACGGCAATTTTTGTCGGCAGAGGATTAAAAAAGAAAGGCATTTTTCTCTTCGGGGAAATTGCAGAAAAAAATTCAAATATCGACTTTGTGGCCCGCGTTGCCGAAGGTCCTGATCGTGATGAATTTATCAGTAAATATGGCAATATAAAAAACCTAAGTATCAGAACCAGCCTGCCCAAGGATTTTGAGCAGAAAATGAATGTCATCCGTGACGAGTATCAGTCAGCCAATGTCTTTATCATGCCCTCGCTCTACCCAGAAGGTTTTGCTGCGGTGGTCGTCGAGGCTGCCAGTTCCGGCCTAGCGTTAATTTCCTCCAATCTCGGCACTCTCCCCAGCATCCTTGAGGGATCAAGCGCCAATCTGGTCTCACCAACAGAAAGAAACATCTCCGTCATCCTGCGGAAGCTGGACAAAGACAGAGTTTTACTGCGAAAACTCCAATCCGGCATGAGACAATTTGCACTCAGCAAATTTTCCGACAAAAACGCCGAGGTAATATACAATAGCTACAAACTCAAACAATGACAAAAATAAAACTAAACTTGGGTTCCGGTCCCTCGGGAATAAATGGCTGGTTGAACTACGACAGTGGCGTCCTCCCTTGGCTGTCAAGACATTCCCAATTGAGGCGCCTTGTATGTTTCTTAGGTTTGTTGCCAAAAAGTTACGACGTTATCTGGCCAGAGACCCAGCTGGTAGACATCCGAAACAGATTTCCTCTCGATGACAATTCGACTGACAACATCTATTGTTCTCAAGTTCTGGAACATTTCGAGCTATATCAGGCGCAGGAAATACTCCGTGAAGCTCACCGGGTTTTGAAACCGGGTGGGCTGATCAGAGTTAGTGTTCCGGATATTAAGAAAATGTTTAGCCTCGATATTACTCCCAGAGAAATAAACGTCCTCTGGTGGGGATACGAAAAAGATATTCCCCCCACAAATTTTTTTGTCAAAATCTCGCGACTATTTATCCGCGACCATCAGTGGCACTATGATGAAACTTCAATGAAACAGTTGCTCTCTGATTCGGGCTTCAAGAATATTGAGATTCTTTCCTTTAGAAAAGGCAAAACACCCGACCTAGCTCGAGTCGAAATTGGGATTCATAGAAAACACAGCCTCTACATCGAATCTCAAAAATGATTCTTGATCTTAAGAAAAATATCGTATGATATACTCAACTGGAATGGGTAGGTCAAAAACGGTAATCATTTTCATCGTCTCCCTGATCTTGGTCGCAGTAGGATACTCCATAGCGAATTTCCGGAATACCAACCCTGCCAAAGATACAAACACCGCCATAAAGGAGAAGACTATTCCGGTGGTCGAAGTCAAAAGACTTGAAAAAGTCGTAACCAATAAGAATCTCACCGAATATACTCCCGCCGAAGGTGGAGATGTAAGCTCGGCGGTAGATGGTCTCCCCAATACTTGGTGGTACGCCTCGATGCTTCCTCAGGAATCCACATTCATAGAGTTACCACTAAAGAAGTCAGAGGTAATATCCAAAATAGAAATTAGCTTTATGGATAGATACGCGACAGGGTTTGTAATTTATTTCAAGCACGAGAACGATTGGGTCTCAATAAAAGAAGTTTCCGATAATAAGTCCGAGTCG
>Ga0265292_1002583_pt1 | contig 12371 bp, 11 predicted proteins | sample Munlanlewell296A_FD_189080 | JGI IMG/M metagenome (GOLD analysis project Ga0265292, IMG submission 189080) | Leachate microbial communities from a municipal landfill in Southern Ontario, Canada - Leachate well 296A | ecosystem: Engineered > Solid waste > Landfill > Unclassified | place: Canada...
GCGGGGTCGAGGCGGACGACGTCCCGCCAGGCGTCCGCCGCCTCACGGTGGCGGCCGAGCAGGGCAAGCGTCACGGCGAGGTTGAAGTGGGACTCCACGAGGCCGGGGAACAGGGCCGCGGCTCGGCGGAAGGCGTCCGCCGCCTCGGCGTACCGGCGGCACAGCGCGAACGCCATCCCGAGGTTGAACCGGGGAAGGGCGAAATCCTCGCGCAGCCGGGACGCGACGGAAAGCGCGTCGATCCCTTCGTCGTGCCGGCCGAGGCGGCAAAGGGTCGCGCCGAGGGCGTTGTGCGCCTCGGCCCAGCCGGGCCGCAGGCGCGCGGCCTCGCGGAACGCCGCTTCCGCCTCGTCCTCGCGGCCCGTCCGGACGAGGGCCACCCCCAGCGCATACCGTGCCGCCGCGCTTCCGGGGTGCTCATGCACCGCCTTCCGCCAACGCCCGGCGCCCTGCGCCGCATCCTCGATGGAAACGTCTTCCCGCATGACGGTCTCCCGTAGTGTACCCCGGAAATGGGATAATGGCTCGATGCGACCGCCGAACCGTTTCCGCAACGTCCTGATCGCGCTCGTCGTTCTCCTGCTCGTCCTCGGGGCGTGGGTCGGCGTTTCGATCCTCACGCTCCCCTCGGTCGCGCCCCTGGCGAAGCCGGGCGTTTCGATCACGATCACCGTGAAGGACTGGAACCGGAAGGATCACCCTTTCGTGGTCGGGCCGAGGAATCCGCGCTGGACGCCGTACGGGGCGATCCCCGCCGCGCTGAAGAAGGCCGTCGTGGCCTCGGAGGACGCCAACTTCTACTCCCACGAGGGGGTGGACTACGAGGCGATCCGCGAGGCGATCAAGACCGACTGGCGGAAGGGGAAGTTCGTCCGCGGCGGGAGCACGATCACGCAGCAGGTAGCGAAGAACCTCTTCCTGACCCGGGAGAAAACGTTGATCCGGAAGGTCAAGGAGTTGGTCCTTGCGCGGCGGATGGACGACGCGTTATCGAAATCGCGGATCCTCGAACTGTACCTCAACGTGGTCGAACTCGGGCCGATGGTGTACGGGATCGGGCACGCCGCGCACTACTACTTCGGAAAGCACCCCTCGGCATTGACCGTTCGGGAATGCGCGTTCCTCGCCTCGTTGCTCCCCGGCCCGAAAGTCTACAACCCGTACCGGAAGATGGACCGGGTGATGAAGCGGTCCGACCGGATCCTGCGGAGGATGGTCGCGGCGCGGATGATCTCGCGGGAGGAGTACGACGCGGCGATGACGGAGGTCCCGAACCTCGCGGGACTCGCGCGGAAGGTGGAGAAGACGCTGGAGACCCCGCCGCCCGAGGAGAAACCGCCCGCGGAGGCTCCCGGCGGCGGCCCCGTGGTGATCGAGTCTTCCCCCGCGGCGCCGCCGGAACCCGGTTCCGAAGAAGCGCCTGCCCTGGAGAGTCCGGACAGGGAGTGACTCTTGCCGGGGGCATCCCCCCGGTCAGATGAAGTACATCACGTTGCGCCGCCGCCGCTCCGTCGCCTCGTCCTCTTCCCGGACGAGGTCCGCGAGCGTCCACCGGGAGAAGACCGCCGTTGCCGCCTCGGACGCTTCCTTCACCAGCCGGGAAACGGCGGGGGAGGCATCCTTCTCCTCCTTCTTGCCGGACACCTTTTTCCACCCCCGGCCCGCCATGGGCCCCTCGAACACTTCGATGATTTCGGTGGAGCGGATCGAATCGGGGCGCCGTGCGAGGAGGTACCCGCCCCCGACCCCGCGCCGGCTGGAGAGCATCCCGGCGTTCTTCAGTTCGAGGAGGATCAGTTCGAGGAATTTTTTCGGAATGCCGTTTTTCTCCGCCAGGTCCCGGATCTGGAAGGTGGTCCCCTCCGGGAAGCGGGCGGCGTAGATCAGTGCACGCAACGCGTATTCGGTCTTCTTGGAAAATCGCATGGTCCCTCCGGGGCGAACTGGAACCTGTATACCCCATCAACGATATAGGATATAGGGGGCGGTCCCGGGTTTCAACCACAATCCGCTCCCTGTTTCGGCAAGGTCTGTCCCGGTTCAGCGGGAGTTCGCAGAAACGTCCCTGTTCTGCGGTTGTTAGGGCGGGGTGGTCGCGAGGGGCTACGGGAGGGTTTCGAAGCCGTACTGGCGGAAGTGGCGATCGAACGTGAAAGCGGACCGGATTCCCAGCCGCCGCATGGTCTCGAAACTGGACAGGTCGACCAGGCTCAACCCCCGGCGGTCCGCCGCGATGAACGCGCTCACGGCCTGACCGTGTACGATCTCGTCGATCCAATCGACGCGCACCAACGGAAGCACCGCGTCGTGGAACATCCGGATCGCCGCCATGCCGAGCCCCGCCTGGAACAGCGCCATGGCCTCGAGCACGACGTAATTCGTCGTCACCAGGATTCCCTCGCCTGGCGGTTCCCCCTCCCATAACTTCAATGCGCGGGAGTGCTCCGCGTCGTCTCCGTCCATGAGCGCGTAAAACGCCGATGTATCGACAAAGATCATCGGTCGTCGTACGCTTCCGCCAGGTAATGGTCGTGTCTCTTCGACACGTCCTTCAACCCGGAACGGAACTTCCCCATCGCCGCCATCGCCCGGCGAACCCGCTCTTCCCAAGGGACCTCCGCGGCCCCCGCGCGGATCTTCGCGTCCACGGCCCTGCGAATGATCTCCGCCATCGATACGTGCTCCTTGGCCGCAATCCTTTTCAATTCCCGTGCCTGCCGCTCCGTCAGCTGGATCTGGGTCCGGACCATGGCCCCCTCGTGATTACACTTTTTCTATGATGTTATCACTTTGGGGGTTTATGGGGGAGGGGGTGGCTCTGGAAAGGTCAGCGCAGAGCTTGGGAGCGACGGAATCGCGAAAAGGCGATCATCCATCATTCGCAGTCTGCTTTTCGGAAGATCCGATCCCCTCGGTTGGCAAGTGCCGTCGGGGGACCGGAGTGCGGTGTTCTGAATGGAAGTGCTAAGGGTGGAGGAGGTCCTTCGCCTGCCGGTACGCCTCGGCCAACTGGTCCGCGGGAACGTAGCTGTGCCAGTAACCGGTGACGCGGGCCACGCCCCAGAACAGGAAGATCGTGCCGAGGCCGACCAGCGGGAGGAGATACGGCGACCAGCCTGCCTTTCCCCGGCGCGTCACCGTGAGGCAATCTTCCACGGGACAAGCCGCCACGCACGACATGCACCCCGTGCACTCGAGGGTCCACACGGACGGCTTCTCGTGGACGCGGATCTCCACCGGGCACACCCGGGTGCACGCCTTGCAGTCGATGCACGCCTGACCGTCCCGCACGACCCGCTGGGGGGAGATCCAGCTGACCAGCCCGAGCAACGCGCCGTACGGGCAGAGGTGGCGGCACCAGAAGTTCTTCACGACGACCGAAAGCAGCGCGAGGACGGCGAGGGTGACCGCCGTGACGCCGGTCATCTCCGTGAAGAACAGGAGCATCTTCGCGTCGGCGGCGTAGTTGTACGTCCCGCGCTGGAACTTCATGATCGCCATCGCGTCCATCATCAGGACGACGGCGTAGAGGAAGAAGGCGAGGAGAAGGTATTTGATCGCGGAGAGCGCCTGGTCCGCCCACACCGGCAGCAGGGCCTCCTTTTTCCGGCGCTTCCAGATCGTTTTCTTCCCGACCCACTCCAGCGCCCGGGAGATCCCTCCGACCGGGCAGACCCACGAGCAGAGGACCTTGCGTGCGAGGAAGGTGGAGACCAGCGCGGCGATGAGGATCGTGAGCCCCGCCGGGTGGATCTCGTCGTAGTTCCCGGTGAGCAGGAAGTACTTCAGCGACATGAGGGCGGAGATCGGCAGGAACGCCTCCACCGCGGGGGGACGGTGGGCCGTGATGGCGCCCCCGCCGATGATCTGCGTGTAGAAGAGGTGGAACTCGTACCCCGCCAGCAGGAAGAAGGCGACGTACGCTCCCTGGACGCCGCCGCGCAGGGTGGGGAGCATCTTGTACGGGTTGCGTCCCATTTTTTCATTTTCCCACGGACCGATGCGTCCGTTCCTTGACCTGGCTCAAACCGGGAACGTACACTGGAGCCGGGTTTTCGGAGGAGGTGGAAAAGGGAGATGGCGTTCATCGGGGAGGTGTTCGTCGGCGACATCCTCGGAAAGGTCGTCCTCGACCCGCGGGGCGAGGAGATCGGCCGCGTCCAGGACATCGCCGTGGAGGCGGGGGCGCGGTTCCCGCGCGCCGTCGGCCTGTTCATCGAGAAAAAGAAAACGACGCGCTACCTCCCCTGGGAGGAGCTCTCCATCTTCAACAAGCGGATCATCTCCTCCCGGAAGACGGAAGGGGAAATCCCGGAGGCCGCTCCCTCGATGGAGCACCTCCTCATCCGCAAGGACCTCCTCGACAAGCAGATCGTCGACATCAACGGCGCCAAGGTCGTGCGGGTGAACGACGTGAAGCTCACCGAGGAGGGCGGCGCGGCCTACGTCACCGACGTCGACGTGGGGATGCGGGGGATCCTGCGGCGGCTGGGCGTCGAGCGCCGCGGGGGCGCCTTCTTCGAGACGATCCGCCACCCCCTGCGCCACCAGCTGATCTCCTGGCAGTACCTGCAGCCGCTGGAGTCCAGGCTCGACCGGCTGACGCTGTCGGTGTCCCGCGAGGCGGTGTCGGACCTCCACCCCGCGGATCTCGCCCAGATCATGAGCGACCTGGCCCCCGAGGAGCGGCAGGATTTCTTCGAGAAGCTCGACACGGAGACCGCGGCGGAAGCCCTGCACGAGCTCGAGCCGGAGGTCCAGGCGGACCTCATCTCCGAGATGGACAAGGAGCAGGCGGCCGACATCATCGAGCAGATGCCGCCGGACGAGGCGGCGGACGTCATCGCGGACCTCCCCGCGGAGAAGGCCCAGGAACTCCTGCAGCTGATGGAGAAGGAAGAGGCGCGGGACATTCACGAGCTGCTCCACCACGAGGAGGACACCGCGGGGGGCCTCATGACGAACGAGTACCTCGCATGGCCGCCGGGGATCACGGTGGGGGAGGCGCTCGAGCGATTCAAGACGGAAGCCCGGGAGATCGAGCACGTCTACTACATCTACGTGGTGGAGGACGAGAGGCTTCTCGGCGTCGTCGGCCTGCGGGACCTGCTGATCGAGGAGCCGGAGAGGCGGCTGTCGGAGGTGATGCACGCGAAGCTCAAGACGGCCCGCGCGGAGACGGGGCAGGAGACGGTCGCCGCGCTGATCTCCAAGTACAACCTGCTCGCCTTGCCGGTCGTCGACGAGAAGAACCGCCTCCTCGGCGTGGTCACCGTGGACGACGTCGTCGACCTCCTCCTGCCGCCCGCCTCGCGGAGGAAGCGCCGGAAGATGTAGATCCCGGGTGTCCCGTCTCGCGAATACCTTGAGGCACCGAGAGCGTCGATGCGCCGCGTCCGGCAAGGCGCACGACCGAGCCGTACTTGGTAGTACGGAGAGGGAGTGCAACGATGCCGGCGCGGATGCAGCGGCGGTCGAATGCCAAGGTATTCGCGAGACGGGACACTAAAGGCCGAGCGCTCCGGGAAGTCCGGGGAAGACGGTCACCGCCACCAGGAGGACGGTGAGGACGATCATGACGACCGTGGTCGTCCACGCGATCCCGTTGAACGTCTTCGAATTGACGTGCTCCCCCATCAACTCCCGGTCGTTGATCAGCTTGAGCATGAAGATGAGGACGAACGGGAGCAGCACACCGTTGATCACCTGGGACAGGTACATGATCCGCATCAGCGGGGCTCGCGGGTAGAGGACCAGCGCTCCTCCGAGGACGATCAGCCCCGTGTAGAGCCAGAAGAACTGGGGGGCCGTCCGGAAGTCCTTGTCGATCCCCGACTCCCACCCCATTCCCTCGCAGACGCAGTAGGCGGTCGCCAGCGGCAGGATCGAGGCGGCGAACAGCGACGCGTTCGCAAGCCCGATCGCGAACAGCGTAGAGGCGTATTTTCCGGCCAGCGGAGCCAGCGCCACGGCGGCGTCCCTGGCGTCCTCGATGTGGATCCCCTTCGCGTACAGGGTGGCGCCGCAAGCCACGATGATCGACAGGGCCACGATGTCGGTGACGAGGCACCCGAAGATCACGTCGGCCCGCGTCAGCGGGTACTCCTCCATCTGCAGGTTCTTCTCCACCACGGCGGACTGCAGGTAGAACTGCATCCAGGGGGCGATCGTCGTTCCCACCATTCCGATCAGGAGGGTGATGTATGCGGCGTTGACGCGAATGTCCGGCACCACCAGGTTGCGCGCCACGACGGCGCCGTCGGGGCCCGCGAGGTACGCGGCGACAGGATAGGCAAGGAAGATGAGGCACGCCACGAGGAAGATCTTCTCCACGACCCGGTACGTCCCCTTCACCACGAGGAACCAGACGGCCGCCGCGCCGACGGGCACGGAAAAATATTTGCTGACGCCGAAGATCTCCCACGCGGAGGCCCACCCGGCGAACTCCGCGACCGTGTTCCCGAGATTGGCGAGCACCAGCGCCACCAGGAGAAAGAAGGTCGGGCGGACGCCGAACTTCTCCCGGATGAGGTCCGCCAGCGTCTTCCCCGTGACCACGCCCATCCGCGCGACCATCTCCTGGACGACGATCAGCGCGACCGTGATGGGGAGGAGCGTCCACAGGAGCGCGTACCCGAAGTGCGCCCCGGCGATCGAGTACGTGGCGATCCCGCCCGCGTCGTTGTCGACGGACGCCGTGATGATCCCCGGCCCGAGGACCGACAGGAACAGCAGGATCTTCTTCTTGTTGAACCGGCGGAAGCGCACTTCCCCCTCCGTTCGTGAAGTTCGTTATCCGTTGGAAAATACCACACCTCCCGCGCCCGCCGCCCCGCAAAAGGCGATTTCCCGAGTGCTTTCCTGCTAATATCAAAAAAGTTTCCTCACCCGCGAGGCGAGACCTTTGGCAGGACGCATCCTCTTCATCGACGACGACCCCGCCGGCCGGGAGGTGGCGCTGTTCAACCTCCGGAAGGCCTGGTTCCTGGGGATCGTTGCCGCCGCCTGCCTCCTTGCCTCGGCTTCACCGGTTCTCCCGGCGGAGACGGCGGGGAAGACGACCGTCCGCTTCGGCGTCATCCCGCGGTTCAACCCGCACGTCATCTACGAGTATTACCAGCCGCTCATGGATTACCTGAGCCGGAACACCCCGTATCGTTTCGAGCTGCGCCTGGGCCGCACCTACCTTGAAACGATCGAGGACCTGCGGAAGGGGACCACCGACGCAGCCTACCTCGGAGGGGCGACCTACGCCATTGCCCGCCACCGATTCGGCGCCCGCGCCCTGGTCAAGCCCAGGAATGCCGAAGGGGGAGCGACCTACCGCTGTTTCATCATCGTCCGCAAGGACAGCCCCGTCCGGACGATCCAGGACCTCCGGGGGAAGAGCGTCGCCTTCGGCGCTCGCCGGGCGACGACGGGGAGCCTGATCCCGAGCTACATGCTGTTCGGTTCGGGGGTGACCCCGAACCACCTCAAGGTCGTGAGGAACCTCCATAACCACGAGGAGGTCGCAAAGGCGGTTCTCAAGGGGCTCTACGATGCCGGGGCGGTGAAAGACGTCGTGGCGTGGAAATACGAGGCACAAGGGCTGCGGATCATCGCCGAGTCCGAGGAACTTCCGAACGCGCCGATCGCGGCGGGCCGAACCTTGTCGAGGGACGTGGAGGAGGCGATGGTGAAGGCCCTGCTGTCGATCGACGGAAGCAGCCCGGAAGGAAAGGCGACCCTTGCGCAGTGGGGACCGGAGCTTCAGCACGGCTTCGTGCGTGCGCGAGGCGAAGAGTACGACTTCCTGTACAAGAAGATCGTCTCCATTCCGACCGGATGCGGGATCCGTTGCCACACATCCAATCCTTTCTTCGCAAACTGAGGCTCCCCGTCCCCTCTCTCGCCGGCAAATTCATGGCCGCCGGCGCGGTCGCGATCTTCCTCGTCGCGATCGCCCTGCACTACTTCCTCGTCGAATCGGAGAAACGGCACCTGCTGGAGAAGGAGGAGCAGACGGCGAAGACGCTTGCCACCTCCATGGAGCTCCCCTTCACCCAGATCCTTCTCTACGAGGAAGCGGCCATCGTGTCCGAGGCGGGGCTCCTCGACCTCTACATTTCCCGCATGGTCGGCAACCGGAATCTCCATATCGCATACGCCATGGTCTTCGATCCCGAGGGACGGATCCTCTCCCACAGCGACCTGACCCAATTCGGCCGGAAGCTCGATGATCCCTTGTCGCGGAAGGCCCTTTCGGCCGACGGGATCCTCCTCTCCCGCGTCGGAGACCCGTTCGACGGCGGGGTGATCGACGTGGCCACGCCGCTGAATGTCTCCTCGAAGCGGTTCGGCACCCTCCGCTTCGGCTACTCCCTCGCCGGGCTGAAGGACCGCCTGCGCCAACTCAAGCGAAAAGCCCTCGCATTGACCGTCTCCGCCGCCGCGGGGATGATCCTCCTCGTCTATCTGGCCGCCGGGGTCATGGTTCGGCCGATCCGGCGCCTGGTGGACGCCCTCGACTCGGTGCGGTTGGGGGAGCTCGAACCGGTCCCCCTCCCGGAGCGACACGATGAGCTGGGCGATCTCCAGAACAGCTACCGGATCATGGTGGACCGGCTCGCGCAGGAGAAGGCCGAAAGGGAAAGGACGCAGGATATGCTCGCGAGGACCGAGAAGATGGCGACGGTCGGAACGCTGGCCGCGGGAATCGCGCACGAGATCAACAGCCCCTTGACGGGGGCGATGCACAGCGTCCACGCCCTCGAAGCGGGGACCCTTCCACCGGCGAAACACGGCCGGTACCTGCAGGTGCTCGGGGAAAGCCTCGAGCGGATCCGGCGGGCGGTCTCCCAGTTGCTCGATTACTCCACCGTGCATGTGACGAACATCACCGGTTGCGACCTGTCCGGCCTCGTGACAAAAACCCTCGAGTTTCTGGAGTACCGGATCACGAGGAACCGGATCGAAGTCGAGAACCGGCTTCCCCCCCTGGTCCTCCGGGCGGACGCCCACAAGATGGAGCAGGTGCTCGTCAACCTGGTGTTGAACGCCGTCGTGGCGATGCCCACGGGAGGACGGCTGGTGTTCCGTCACGTCATGGACGGGCCCTTCCTCACCTTGATCGTTTCCGATACCGGGGAAGGGATCCCGGAGGAGAACCTGGAGAAGATCTTCGATCCGTTTTTCACCACGAAGAGGAACGGGGAGGGGACCGGCCTGGGGCTCGCGGTCTGCCGAAAGATCATCGAACAGCACGGCGGGAAGATCTCCGTATCCTCCCGCCCGGGCGAGGGGACGGAATTCCACATCGCTCTCCCCCTCGCCCCTGCGCCGGGAGGGGACCATGAACGGTGAAGGGAAACGGATCCTGATCGTCGAGGACGACCCCGGCCTCCGCTTCACGATGACGGACGCCCTGGAGGGGAACGGATTCGCCGTCACCGGGGCCGACAATGGGGTCGAAGCGATCCGGCGGCTCCTTGACGAGGCGTTTGACGTGGTGGTGACCGATCTGCGGCTGCCGGGCAAGGACGGCATGGAGGTGCTGCGGGCGGCCAGAGGGAAAACCCCCCCGCCTTCGGTGGTTGTGGTGACCGGGTACGGCAGCGTCGAATCCGCGGTGGCCGCGATGAAGAGCGGGGCCGAGGATTACCTGACGAAGCCCTTTCCCGTGGAGGCGCTTCTCCTGCTGCTCGACAAGATCTTCCGGCTCCGCGCGCTCGAGGAGGAGAACCAGGAACTGAAGCGCCGCATCCTCTCGCAGTCCCGCTTCGATGAGTTGATCGGCAGGAGCAAGCCGATGCTGGATGTCTTCGATCTCGTCTCGACCGTCGCCGGGACGGACGCCACGGTGCTTCTCCTCGGGGAAAGCGGCACCGGCAAGGAACTGGTCGCACGGGCCCTCCACAGGCGGGGAAAACGGAAGGACGGCCCCTTCGTCGCCCTCAACTGTTCCGCCATCCCCGAAAGCCTCTTCGAGGCGGAGATCTTCGGGTACGAAAAGGGAGCGTTCACCGGGGCCGACCGGCGAAGGGCGGGAAAGATCGAGCAGGCCGACGGGGGAACCCTTTTTTTCGATGAAGTTGCCGAAATCCCCGTTTCCGCCCAGGCGAAGCTCCTTCGGGTCCTCGAAGAGCGTTCTTTCGCGAGGCTCGGCGGGAGCGAAACCGTCCACGTCGATCTGCGGGTCATTTCGGCGACGAACCGGAAGGACATGAAGGCGCTGGTCGACGAGGGGAGATTCCGGATGGATCTCTTCTATCGCCTGAACGTCTTCGAGATCCGGATGCCCCCCTTGCGCGATCGAAGGGAGGACATCCCGCTCCTGGTCGAACACTTCATCGAAAAACTGGGGGGCGGTCGCCGGGTATCGGAGAAGGCCATGGCGCTGCTGATGGACCACCCGTTTCCCGGAAACGTCCGTGAGTTGTGGAACGTGATGGAACGGGCGTCCATCCTTTGCGGAGGGGGGACGATCGGGCCGGAACATCTGCCGCCGGAGTTCCTCGGGGCCCGAACATCCCCCGCCGCGATCCCCCTTCCGGACGAGATCCTTTCCCTGAAGGATGCGGTTCGCCGGTTCGAGGCGGCGTATATCGAGAAGGCATTGATGGCGGCCGGCGGGAGCAAGACCCGCGCCTCCGATCTTCTCCAGATCGGGAGAAAAGCGCTCTGGGAGCGCCTGAAGAAGTAGCTGCGGTTAAAAAAAACGACGGGACTTGACGTTTCGATCCGGAAACGTCAGGCCCCGGTTGTTTCCGCAAGGAAACGCCTTGCGGGGACGTTCCGGTAATTATCAGGAAACCACGCGGTTCGTCCTTTCCAACATCCCGTAAACATACAGTATTTTTTAAGGCGGTTCCTTGCCGAACGTCGGTACGGGAGTTGCTTTTAATAGGCTGTTGGAGTTGGCGGAATCGCGACACGCCCAACCAAAGGAGGATCGGATTGATGAAGAAAACGGCAATTCTCAACAGGATGGTCCTGCCGGCAGTCCTTGCCTGCTGCCTGCTGCTGGCGTACGCGGGGTTTTCCCCGGCCGACAGCGGCTACGCCGGCGGCGACAAGTGCAAGGAGTGCCACGAAGGTGTCGTCGGTTCCTTCCGTTCGAACATCCACTCGAAGACCGCGTTCTACGGGGCGAAGAACGCCGGGTGCGAATCGTGTCACGGACCGGCGTCGGCCCACGCGGAAGCGGGCGACACGGCGAAGATCCGGAACCCGTCGAAGCTGGCGGCGGAAGCATCCTCGGCGGCGTGCCTTTCCTGCCATGGCAAGGACAAGGGCCGGATGTTCTGGAAGGGCAGCGTCCACGACACCCAGGAACTCTCCTGCACGGCCTGCCACAAGGTCCACGACAACAAGAGGAAGCTTCTCGCGAAGTCCGATGAAAAAGAGATCTGCTTCTCCTGCCACGGGGAGGTCCGGGCCTCCATGCTGAAACGCTCCAAGCACCCGTTGCGGGACTCCTCCTCGCCTTCGGGGGAGGGGAAGATGACCTGCTCCTCCTGCCACAATCCCCACGGCGCGCGGGGCGAAAAACTGGTCGACGCGAAATCGGTCAACGACAAGTGCTACGAGTGCCACGGCGAGAAGAAAGCGCCGGTCCTCTGGGAACATTCGCCGGTGAAGGAAGACTGCTTGACCTGCCACGCCCCGCACGGTTCCTCCAACGACAAGATGCTGGTCGCGAAAGTGCCGCGCCTCTGCCAGGAGTGCCACATGCAGGGAAGGCATCAGACGGGAACCCTCGCCACGAACTCCGTCTTCGCCTTCAACCGGTCCTGCCTGAACTGCCACCCGATGATCCACGGCTCCAACAACCCGTCCGGGCCGGTTCTGCAGCGGTAACGGAATATGACGAATACACCTTCCATGGAGGAACGGCAGATGATTCGAAGGAGCTTCGGTTTTCTGGCGGCGGGCTTGCTCCTGCCGCTCATATTCTTCGCGGGCGCGGTCCGGGCGGAGACGGGTGTCAAGATCGGCGACGCGGCCGGAAGCGGGTCGGTCGACGCGGGGGTCCAGCAGAAGAAGGTCAGCGGCTCCAGCGAGAAATTCGAGGAGTACCGGGACGTGAAGAACGGGTTCCTCGTCAACGACGCCTCGTTCCGGATCGAGAACGACAAATCCCGCTACTTCATCGATGTCAAGATCAAGAACCCCGTGCAGGAGAACGAGTTCTACAGTCTCACGGGCGGAAAGCATGGTTCCTACAAGTTCAACGTCTTCTTCGACAGCATCCCCCACAATTTCAGCAACGGCGTCCTTCTGTTCAACGGGGCGGGCACAAACAGGCTCACCATCGCCGACAACGTGCAGAACAGCCTCCAGGCGGTGGAGCAGACCCGGAGTGAGAGGGGTCCGATAATCACCGATAC
>Ga0265292_1002584_pt1 | contig 12369 bp, 16 predicted proteins | sample Munlanlewell296A_FD_189080 | JGI IMG/M metagenome (GOLD analysis project Ga0265292, IMG submission 189080) | Leachate microbial communities from a municipal landfill in Southern Ontario, Canada - Leachate well 296A | ecosystem: Engineered > Solid waste > Landfill > Unclassified | place: Canada...
AAGTTGATGTGGCAGATAGTCTGGCAACTAGCGCTGTCTTTACTATGGGTGAAGGAGACGAGCGTAGACCGCTTGCTGTTATAACAAATGCTTCCATTACTTTCTGTGAAAAAATAAATAAGAAAGAACTTCACATTGATATACGAGATGACATGTATCAACCACTTTTTACTAATCTAAAATATATAAAATAATATGTATACATTACTCATAAAAGATTTAAGGGTTCGGGCGATTCATGGATTAAGAGAAGGGGAAAAAATCAAGACTCAAGAATTTCTAATAAATACAGAAGTGTTAGCAAAATTTGATAAAGCTTTAGCTCAAAAAGATTTATTTGATGATTCTTTATGCTATGGAAATATGCGCAGATTGATAATAAAGATTTGTACAGAAAATCGTTTCGACACATTAGAGGCGCTTGTGTATAAAATTAATACTGAGCTAATTAAACAAAGTGAAAAAATTATTTCTATAACAACCAGTATCGAAAAAACAGAATTATTAAAGGACTGCCATGTGGGAGTAAAATTAACAACAAAGAAATAGATACAAAAGAAATATAGACCAGCGCGTGCAATATATTATATTTTTGCTAGTATATAACCACGCCCCTGTAGTTAAATGGATATAACTGCGGACTTCTAAGCCGTTATTGCAGGTTCGATTCCTGCCGGGGGCACAAATAGCAAAAACCCAGTTCATTTTGAACTGGGTTTTTGCTATTTGTGCCCCCGGAGTATGACGCTTAGGCGTCATACGTCAGGAATCGAAAGAAAAACCGGTCTACGAAAATTATTAATAAAAATTGGGCCTAAATATTTTTATTAATAATTTTTGTCGGTTTTTCCCGGGGTCGCGAAACAATCTTTTTATTGAGTCCATAGGACGAAAAGAAAAAGATATGTTTGGTGACCGAAAGCGTACTCGCGGTTCCTGCCCTCATATATTCTAAACAATTAACCTCTCCCTTTACATCCCTCAAAATAAGAATAAAATATAAAAGTAAGTTCACCCGTCCCATCAACCAACTGGAGGTTTTATGCCAGAAACATGGCAAGAAGATCGTGATTTAGAAATAGCTGTTTATGAACAGCCTTTGACACACGATTACTTTAGTTCTCCTAAATCTGCCAGAAGAGAACGGAAGTTGACGATTAGAAAAATCTTAACAACTTTCCCCCTTCATCAAAGGGCAGATTTTCCAGAGCCTGATTCTGCGAACAGGACAAACCCCTCCCACGACTACTAGTCGTCAAACATTGTTCAACCCACGCGCGCCCGACAAGCGCGCTTTCCCTATTCATACCCCACCTCTCTTTTTAACCTATCTTCTAACTTTCTTCCCAACATTCTCTTTGCGTCCCCTGTTCCACAAACAATCACAGCCCCATTGCCGATTTTATGTACAATCATATCTAATACTTCATTTATTACTTTTGTATTTTCTTTTTCAATATCATTTTTCCCAAAAGGAATAGCCTCTCCGTCAAAAGTTATATATTCATCTTGAATGCAGATGTGATGAGTCATGTGGGTAGTTTACCATGTTAAATAATTTTTAATTAGGCTTAAAATTAAAATTTGAAACACTTGGCCCAAGTTTCAAATTTTATTTTGTCTAGTGAGGAGCGAAGTAAAAAAGTAATCTTTTGTACTTCGTCCGAGCGACGACATAAAAAGGTTCAAATACCGCGTAGCTTGCTACGCGTTTGTACGAGCGAAGCGAGTTCCTACATTAATACCTCGTCAGTTTGCTGCGAGGAACCTTTATTTAACATGGTGAATAGTTATTAGTCATTAGTTATTAGTAAATACAAATTATTATCAACTCAGGAAGTAATACGCTAGACCAGCGAGAATTATTATTACAAATATAATCGTGGTTATTTTTTGTTGCTCAACCATAAACTTTTTGGCTTTTACTCCATATCTATCTGACAAAAATGAAACCGTGAAAAATCTTAAACTTCTGCCGACTAAAGATGCAACAATAAACATCCAAAGATTAACAGAAAATAATCCAGCGGAAATTGTAAAAACTTTATAAGGTATTGGTGAAATTGAAGCGAGGAGTATTGTTAGAAAAACATGCTCTCGGAAAATAGTTCCTAAATAATCCACCTCGGATTGTATTCCATAAAAAGTTACGAGCGGTTGACCAATATATCCATAAAAAAACTTTCCAATAAAATATCCGAATATTCCACCCAATACTGATGATAGAGTTCCTATTATTGCAAGCTTTATCCATGATTGTTTCTTTTCATTTGCAAGCATGGCAATAATTAAAACAAATGGGGGGATTGGGAAAAATGATGACTCAACAAAAGACACGATTGAGAGTGCTTTGTTGGCATGTTTATGATCGGCATATTTTTCTACCCAGGAGATGAGATTTTGAAGCATGGGAATAGTATACAAGAATTATGGAGTAAGGAGTACGGAGCAAGAAGTACGTGAATTAATTCTTACTCCATACTCCTTGCTTCTTTCTTCTTCTTATCGAAGACGTGTTCCATTAATAAGTGGCTTGGTTGGATTTAGAAGTGCTAAACCACTATCGTCGCTCCCTGCTAAAATCATTCCTTGTGATTCGTGTCCACGAAGCATGCGTGGTGCAAGATTTGTAACAAAAGGAAATTGTTTTCCAATTAAATCCTCTGGCTGTACGTATTCACGGATACCAGAAAGAATCTGTCGTGGCTTTTCTTCATTTAAATCAACTTGTAGAATATAAAGCTTGTCCGCTCCCTCTACTGCTGTTGCAGAAATTACAGTCCCGACTTTAATTTCTATTTTTTGAAAATCATCAATAGTAGCAAACACCTTTTCTGGAGTAGTAATTTTTGTTTCTTCAGTTTTTAATTCTTGTTCATTCATAATTTTATAGTAACAAATAATTGTAGTAATTAGCAAATAGCAAACAGTAACAAGGGAATGCGGGGTGACCGTTGGTCGCCCCGCATTCGTATTCCCCTAATTGCTAATTGCTGTTTGCCATTCAAATCTACCAACTATCTGTGTTTGGCTCAGTTTCCTCATCATCTTCCACAATTTCTTCATCAATTATACTTGGGCCATTTATTTTATCTAAATATCTTTGAAGAACTATCGCTGCTGCTTGATCATCAACTTCATGATTACCCTCATTGCCTGGTTGCTTCCTAGCTTCGACTGTTGAATACCATTCTTTTTCGAAAGCAACTGTTACGTCAATTGCATTTTCTATTTCAAGAGCAAACTTGCGAGCTTCTTTTGCTATTGCATTTGGCTTCCCTTTTCCATCAACACTCTCACCAACTACAACTACATTTATTTTCATTTCTCTAACTAACTCAATTGTATCTTTCAAAAGAGATTTATCATTTGGAGAAATCATTAAAGGAAAAGCCAAACGACCATCATCATCTGACTGTGCAAATCCAACTTTCTTCGAACCATAATCAATTCCTAAATATTTCATTTAAATAGTTTACCATGTTAAATAAAATTTGAAACTTGGGCCAAGTGTTTCGAATTTTAATTTTTAATATGGGGTTTAAAAATTATTTAACATGGTGAACAGCTTTTAGACTTTAATTTCCAGTGAATGAAAATTTGTATTTTATTCTTGTTTCTCCTATTTGTATCTTGTATCTTGTATCTTGTATCTTTTTTATTTCCCCCATCTCCACCCTGGCTTCTCTCCTTTTTTATAGCAAATAAAAAGTAGAATAGATATTATAAAAAACATTCTTACGAAAAAGAAATACGGGATGTCTTCGGAATTTTTATCTATTCTTAAAGAATCTAAAATAATAAATAAAATAGCAACAGTAGTAACCAACCAACCCTCCCAAGTGGATGGTGTCCACCCCCAACCATATGTCTTTGCTCTAAACCAAAGTTTTTTATTCATAATTCAATTATACTACCAGCCCTTTAAAAAACAATGAAAATGTGTTATAGTATCGCAACGGTTTTACCTAAATCGTTTAAGCAAAAATCTTCAAATACTAAGCGGAGGAGTGGCAGAGCTGGTCTATCGCGTCAGTCTTGAAAACTGAAGTCTGGGTAACCGGACCGTGAGTTCGAATCTCACCTCCTCCGCTTAGTATTTGAACAAAAAATGCTCTTGTAGTTCAATGGATAGAATTCGAGTTTGCGGTACTCGCGATGCAGGTTCGATTCCTGCCAAGGGCACAAAATACAAAAAGCGCCATCCTAAGATGGCGCTTTTTGTATTTTGTGCCCTTGGAGCAAATGACCTGCGTCATTTGCGTCAGGAATCGAATAGGGGTCGCGGAGTCTCCTGTTTTGTGTACTCACAAAACGAGACGAGGTGACCGATTCCTGCCGTATCGGTTTTTCCCGGGGTCGAGAAACAATCTTTTTATTGATCCGCCAACTGGCGGAGAAACAAAATACCAAAGTGGTGACCGAAAGCTTACTCGCGGTTCCTGCTATCGAATTTTGACTTTCACTCTTAAATATTCTAGTGTTATAGCAGACCAACAGGAGCATAATGCTCCGGAAAGGAAATCGTGGAAACACAAACACAAAACAGGAGGACTGCACCCAGCGACCTTCTCGTAAAAACAGCAACAGCTAAAGTCCTTCGGGTAATGCGCTACCCAATCGACGAAGCACGACGAAATGCCCTACAAATGGCATTCGGTAATGTGGAAATAATCATCGCATCCGAATTTCGTTTTGGTGATGACCCAGTGAGCGAACTCCTTGAACTCGTTAAGCATTTCAATAACGTAGTGGCGATTGAACTCGTTGCTCCGCCTGAGATTCTTTCCAAAATTATCACCGCAAAAAACCTTTTCGGCGGGGCCATTTTCCTAAAAGCGGAGTTCGTTCGTGGAAACACTGGTAGACCAACAGCTCTGGGTCAGAGACCTACCACAGGTGAAGACGTTCTACTTTTCGACCACTACGTGGTTCTCGAAGAGGTGAAATACGTGACATCTCCGTTAAAGAAGTTGGGGTAATTTCAAAGAATTTACTCCGATGTCCCGTCCCAAAGCATGTATATGCGGGGCGGGATTTTCTATTTCAATTTTTTCGCCACCAAAAATTTGTATCTTATTCATACTCCTTACTTCATTCTCCTTTCTGCTTCCCCATCCCTGTGTCTTACTCCCCTATTTTTTTATAATCATGTTGTATACTAAATATATAAAATATATGAAAACAACAATAGCTCTACTTAGTGTTTTACTCATCGGTGTTTCTGTCGGTTTTTATTTAGACCACACTAAACTAACTGCACAAGTTACAAAAGTACAAGCAAGTGCTGTAAAGCAATCAAACACAATAAAAACTTTATTAAGCTGTGCCAATCTAACGGAGAAGACTTACCAGCAAACTAAAAAATACGCGTCTGTAGTTTCTTGTATAAAAGTACGGTTAAGCGTTAAATAGTCAAATACAAAAAATTAAAAGCGCCTTACGGCGCTTTTAGTTTTGTATTACTTAGAAACTTTTGCTACTGCCTTTGCTAATCTTGATTTCTTGCGATTAGCCTGACCTTTCTTAATAGTTCCTCTTTTAGCAGCTTTATCAAGCGCTTTAAAGGCTAGAGATAAGTCTACTTTTGTAGCCTTAACATCCTTTGCTAATACATCTTTACGAACAGTTTTCACTGCTTCTTTCATAGTGCGACGAAGTTTGTCATTAGTGACTCGCTTTCTCTCACTTACCCTTACTCCTCTTTTTGCATTTTTTGTAATTGCCATAATGTTTTTATACCGCCAACTATACCACATGTCCCCCGGCTTTTCAAGCCTGGGGACCGCAGAAGCACGCTGACTTTACGCAGACATCGCAGAAAAATCTAATACATTCATTTATCGTAAGATGTTATACTTAACATACAAAGTCATGAGTTTCAGGATTTGAATTTCCTAAAGTCTATTGGCTAATTTATCCCGCTAAGCGGGAAGTCTAAAATCTACCCCTATGATTGGATTTCTTCAAGGAAAAGTAATTACAAAAAATGAGCAATCTTTATTGCTGAATGTTGCTGGCGTTGGCTACAAAGTAAGCGCGCCTTTACCACTTTTAATATCTCTTGTAGACGGTCAGGATTTATCTTTGTATATTCACACACATGTTAGAGAAGATGCTTTCACTCTTTTCGGCTTCAAAGATGAATTAGATTTATTCTTATTTGAAAAATTAATTGCTGTCTCTGGCATCGGACCAAAGTCCGCTCTTGCCATGCTCTCCGTCCACTCACCGGCTTCAATTGCGGACGCTGTTGAGCGTGAAGATGTACAAGCACTATCTCACACACCTGGAGTTGGTAAAAAAACTGCAGAGAAAATAATTTTAGAATTACGTGGCAAACTTTCCCATCTAGTTGGTTCGAAAGAAACAGATACGACTTACGAGGTACGTCTCGCACTGGAAACTCTCGGATATTCTCCAAAAGAAATTCATGACACCTTGCAGAAGCTTCATACTGAAGGAAAAACAACGAGCGCCTTAATTAAAGAAGCATTAACCCAGCTTCAGTAAATACAGTAAGCAGTGGGCAGTAAGCAGTAATACAGACCTGGATTCCCGCCTTCGCGGGAATGACACGAACGCGATATACTAAATACATGGAAAAAATTCTTCGAAAAATCGAGAGGGCAATACCAAAAAAACTTTATCATTTTTTGCAACCTTATTATCATTTACTTTTAGCTATTATTGGTACCACTATATATCTCAATCCATCCCGCAGACTTTATGTAATTGCTGTTACTGGCACAAAAGGAAAATCCTCAACTGTGGAATTTATAAATGCTGTACTTGAAGCAACTGGTAAAAAAACTGCATTACTTTCTACTATTCGTTTTAAGGTAGGAGAACATTCTCGTCCGAACAAATATAAAATGACAATGCCTGGAAGATTTTTCACACAAGAATTTCTTCACGAAGCAGTGGATGCAAAATGTAAATATGCAATTATTGAAATGACTTCCGAAGGGGCAAGATTTTTCCGTCATGTTGGAGTCGAATTAGATGCTCTCGTTTTTACAAACCTCTCCCCTGAGCATATTGAAAGCCATGGTTCATTTGCGAAATATAAAAAAGCAAAACTTCGTTTAGCAAATCATTTAGCAAAAAGTAAAAAACTGTTCAGGCTGTCTATTGCAAATCTTGATAATGAGCATGCTCCGGTTTTCCTGATTGGAGACGTTGAAAAAAATATTGGTTACTCATTAAAAGACGTACAAATTATTTCTGAGACTGAAGACTCTAGTGAAATTATTTATAAAGGAGAAAAAATAAAAATTCCTCTTCCAGGTAAATTTAATATTTCAAACGCATTAGCTGCTATTACTTTAGGGCGAGAATTAAATATTCCTATTGGTCATATAAAAGAAGGAATTGAGAGGCTTTCACTTATTCGTGGGCGAGTAGAAAAAATAAATGAGGGACAAGACTTCACTGTTGTTGTTGACTATGCCCATACTGATGATTCGCTTCGAAAACTTTATGAGGCATTTCCGAGTTCAAGAAAGATAGCAGTATTGGGATCAACTGGCGGAGGACGAGATTCTTGGAAGCGTCCAGTTCTTGGAAAAATCGCTGATGAATTATGTAGTGAAATTATTATTACAAATGAAGACCCATACGATGAAGACCCTTTGAAAATTATAAATGAAGTTGCGAGCGGAGTAACAACACACACACCACAAATTATTATTGACCGTCGTGAAGCAATAGCTTGCGCAATATCACTTGCGAAAAAAGGAGATGTTATTTTAATTTCTGGAAAAGGAACTGACCCATATATCATGGGACCAAATGGTACAAAAATTATTTGGGATGATGCGAAAGTCGCAAGGGAAGAGTTGGGGAAGATGGTTACTAGGAAGTAGCTACTGGTTGATGGTTAATACAAAAAAGTTTCATTGCTCGGCCTAAATAAAAAAACCGCCCGAACTTGCGTCCGGGGGGCTTGGTAAGCCAGAAGACCTTGGGTTAGGTCTTGAACCTGTCCAGGTCTGACGACTCGGGGGTCAATTCTTTTTTTGTTTCATCTGGCACTAATTCATCCCATCCGACCTGCAAGGCCTCGTCGAGCACCTGTTGAGCCAAAATGCTCTCCAAGCGACTGGCCTCGTCTTTTATACGGAATGATGTTACCACTCCCTTTCCGTCGTCAATATAGACGAGGTCAACCAAGCCATCCAAGTTCAGATCATCAACGACAAGCTGTCTGCCATCAGCCATCTTAACGTTGACCCCAAAAATTGACCGGCCCTTGAACATTATCTTCAAGTCGTCCCCCTTGTACTTGGTGAAAAGGCTCATCACCTCTACCTCGGAAAGGGTTTCGACATTTCTTCGTGATTTACATGTATCTTTCACCATGCAACTCATGAGGCCGGCCATCCGCGGGTCACCCACGATGACTTTGGTATTTTTGGTGTTGCCAGACAGAGCGACTGTCCCCAAAATTACCAGACCCAAGAGGGAAATCGCGAACAAAACTTTACGTATCATGGCTGTCTCCTAGATAGAAAATTAACAAAAAAACAAAAACATCTAACAAAATTATTAAATGCCACAAACTTTCATAGTATAGCATAAATTAACCATTTTGTCAATCTAAATAAGCTTGTTTTTAAAGGGTTTTTCATTAAAACTAGTAACTATTAACCAAAAACTATAAACTACACCCATGCCTGAATTACCTGAAGTACATACGACTGTAACTGGATTACAGAAAGTTTTACCTAGTCTTACAATAAAAGATATTTGGACTGATATGTGGTCAGCATCTACGATTGCGAAAAATACGATTAAAGACCGTAGCTATTTTCCCTATTTTAAAAAATATGTTTTGGGTCAAAAAGTTTTAAATGTAGAACGTCGAGCAAAATATATTCTCATAAATCTAGAAAATGGTTTTACCGTGGTGGCACACATGAAGATGACCGGACACTTAATGTATGGGGAATATAAGCATGACGAAAAATATAATGGTCGTGAATGGTCTTGGATTCCAGTTTCCAAGACTTCTCCATTAAATGATAAATACAACCGCCATATTCACGTCGTGTTTACTCTTTCTAATAAAGAACATTTAGTATTTTGTGATTCGCGAAAATTTGGAACTATTGTTGTACAAAAAACAAAAACTTTGCATACAGATAAGCTTGCACATTTAGGCCCTGAGCCACTGGAAAAGTTTTTTACATTAAATAATTTCAAAGAGCGGATAATGAAGTCCCCTACTCGTGCTATTAAAACAGTTTTAATAGATCAAAAAAGAATTGCAGGTATTGGGAATATTTATTCAGATGAAATGTTACATCTATCACACATATTACCAACACGACTTCCAAAAAATATTAAAGAAGCTGAGTGGAAACTTTTATTTAAATCAATGCGTGAGGTTTTAAAAAAAGGAATTGATTTTGGTGGAGACAGTATGAGTGATTATAGAAATATAGAAGGCTCACGTGGGAATTTCCAGAAAAAACATTTAGTATATTTGAGAAATAAAGAAAAATGTTTTACGAAAGGGTGTGATGGAATTATAGTGAAGAAAAAAGTGGGCGGCCGCTCGGCACATTTTTGTAGTGTTTGTCAGAAATAAAGTTCCTAAGGTCTAATTTCTAATTAACCTAATAAATTAAAAATGAATTTTATTAGGCCTTAGAAATTAGGTGAATTAGAAATTGTGTAAAGTCTATTTTTCTATTGTCTAATTTATCCCGACATGGCGGTGATGTCTACTGTCTGTTAAACTATCAAATATGGCTACATTTTTAAAAATCTTTTTTGGTTTCTGGTTGCTTTGGGTTTTGTGGTATATGACAGGCGGGCCTTATAGAGATGACAAAACAAAACCTTTCATTGGGGTAACAAAAAATGGCGGGTTACAGACTTTTGGGACAAGTAGTATTCCAAAGTAAAGAATACGTCCACCAGAAGGGATCGGTCACAAAACTACCTCGCTTCGCTCGAAGTAGTTTCCCGGCCCGTATTCGATCCCTTACGAAAATGATTATTTGTGTGATCACGAGTTACTAATTGCTAGGAGGGATCGGTCACCTCGTCTCGTTTCAGGATTACCTGAAACAGGAGACTCCTCGACCCCTATTCGACCCCTTACGTAAGCCAAGCAGTTGGCTTACTCTGGGGGCACAGCAATATAAAACACACAGGCCATGCCTGTGTGTTTTATATTGCTGTGCCCCCAGAAGGGATCGAACCTTCGACCGTCTGCTTAAAAGGCAGCTGCTCTACCGACTGAGCTATAGGGACATTATAAACAGATTTTAGACATTAGACATTAGACTGTTAGAAAATTACAAATAAAATACTTGCAAAATAAAGCCCTTTGAATAATATTTCACTATACTATCATAAAATACAATAGATTTCCAATACTGGGAAGATATAGAAATTTTAAACCCCTAGAATAATAGCCTCCAACTCCTCTCTCAAATCCTTTCCTCCTCTATGCGCTTCTAAATTCGCTTTTAAAATTCTTGAAGCAAAAACTTCACATTCATCTTTATTAAACTTCGTAGGCCTTCCATTTAATGTATCTTCCCATATCGTTTTTATTTTCCACCAAAGCGCACCATGGAAAGCCTCCGCTCCATCTGTATCTCTAACTTTCATCCATTCCAACCAAACACCTTTCTTATCTCGCCTTCCAAATAAATTACAAAGAGTAAAAACATCCGAGTCTTTTTCTTTCTCACCTCTCGCATCAAGAATTTTTTCAGAATATTTTTCTAATCTTTTAAATCTATTTGCATCTGCGAAGGGCTCGTCAATAATAAAAATATTTGCGGAGTCCTTCATATCAGGAAGAAGTCTAACTACCTCGTCTCGTGCTGATGCCACGTCCATCGTTTGTATAAGATTAACTACGACTTTATCCCCAAATAAAGACGAAGAAGAAATCAGGGCTTCAAGTGTTGCTATTTGCTCGCTATAAATATGTGCGGAAACATTTCCTAATTTAGCAAAAGACTCATAGGCCTTTTCTCTTTTATTTGTGTCTGTCCCGACTACTGTGTAAATCATGGGCATAGTATACTATGCCTAAATTTTTAATTTCTAGTTTTTAATTTTTAATGAAAATACCAATACTAGACACTGGATTCCAAATCAAGTTTGGAATGACAATGCAAAACCTGGATACCCGCCTTCGCGGGTATGACAAATACAATTGCGTTAATCTAAAATCTAATATCTACTGTCTACTGTCTGCCTTAAATCGCTTGTAGATTCGCCCCCAAAGACCTAGAAACTTTTATTGGTAAATTTGTTAAATTTCTTTTTGATAAAACTTTTTCAAGAACAATAACTAATTCATCAGCTACTTTCTCACCCATTTCTTTATCCATTTCAAAGACTAATTCATCGTGAATTTGCAAAACTAATTTCACTTTATCTTTCAGCCCAGCTTTTTCTATATATTCATTGGCGTCTAATGTCGCTAATTTAATAACGTCCGCACTCGTCCCTTGTATTGGTGCGTTTATCGCAATACGCTCACCTTGCGCGCGTAAAAACGGAAGTGGGGATTTTAATAATGGAACCTCACGCCTACGTCCTAATAATGTTTCTGTATATCCACATTTCCAAGCGAAGGCTTTTACTTCTTCTAAATAATCCATCAATCTTGAAAAAGTTTTTTTGTATTGATCATAAAATTCCTGCGCTTCTTTTCTCTCAACGCCCATTCCCTCTTTCAAAGCAGTAACTCCCATGCCATAAAGAATGCCGAAGTTAATAGTCTTGGCTTTTCTACGCATGTCCGGCGTAACATCTTTTTCACTAACTCCAAAAACTCTCGCGGCCGTTCCAGTGTGAGCATCAATTCCTTTTTCAAAAATCTCAACTAAATTTTTATCATTTGATAAAATCGCTGCCACACGTAAATCTATTTGCGCATAATCGCATGACAATAAAACTTTACCCGGCGCTGCAATAAATGCCTCTCTCACTTTCTGCCCAAGCTCACTTTTAACAGGTAAATTCTGTAAATTAGGATCTTCACAACTAAATCTCCCCGTCCCCGTTCCTGTCTGTACAAAATGCGCATGTATTCTCCCATCTTCTTTAACAAAGGTTGGCAATGCATCTATGTAAGTTGAAAGAAGTTTTGCAAGCTCTCTATATTCCAAAATAAGCGGAATAATTGCATGCTCATCTTTTATTTTTTCTAATTCACTTACATTTGTACTCTTCTGTCCGGTTTTTGTTTTTTTAATTTTTCCACCGAGATTTAATTTTTCATACAAAACCTCCCCCATTTGTTTTGGTGAGGCAACATTAAATTCTACTCCGGCTAATTCATGGATTTTCTTTTCAATTATATTTACTCTGGCATGCAATTCCTCACTCATT
>Ga0265292_1002585_pt1 | contig 12366 bp, 5 predicted proteins | sample Munlanlewell296A_FD_189080 | JGI IMG/M metagenome (GOLD analysis project Ga0265292, IMG submission 189080) | Leachate microbial communities from a municipal landfill in Southern Ontario, Canada - Leachate well 296A | ecosystem: Engineered > Solid waste > Landfill > Unclassified | place: Canada...
GTACGGCGCCAGCAGGGCACCGACGATAATCGCCGTGTTATACATAATGGGCGATAGGCTGTAGGCGACGAACCGCTGTTTAGCGTTTAAGATGCCGCCGACAATATATGACCAGCCCATCAGAATCGTTTGAATCAGCAGGATCCGCGACAGCAGCACTACCTCGCGCAGGCTATCAGTGGGGATGCTGGGGAATATTAGCTGACTTAAGCGAGGCAGGGTGAAAAACAGGATCACGGCCAACAGCATCACTAAGCCAGTCATGCGCACCATAAACGCGCCGGCCATCTCCCAGGCGGTGTCTTCATCGCGTTTCACTAGCAGGCCGCGGAACAGGGGGATAAAGGCTGAAGAGATCGCCCCAAAGATCAGAATATTAAAGATGATGTCTGGAAGGATAAAGGCACTCCAGAAGTTATCTTGCAGACCGAGTGGGATATTCTTGGCGATAACCGTGTTACGCACCAGACCGAGCACGTTGCTCACGGCCGCCGTTACCACCAAAATACCCGTCGCTTGACGGACCGAGTTGGCCGAATTAAGTAAATTCGCGATCTTACGCCGCATGTTTGGGGATCAGCTCGTCAAGATAACGACCGTCAACCGTCTCATCTTCTAACAGTTTCGCAGTAAGAGCTTCCATCGCCGTGCGGTGCTTCTTCAGAACCTCAGCCCCGAGCTTCTCCGCCTCAGCCATTATCATCACCACTTCGCGGTCGATCTGTTCGGCGACCGTCTCGGAGTAGTTACGCTGCTCGTGGATGTCGCGTCCTAAGAAGATCATATCGTCGGTTCCCCCGAAGGTGCGCATCCCTAAATTGCTCATACCAAGTGAGGTTACCATGGTGCGGGCGATGTCGGTGGCCCGCTTTAGGTCGTTGCTGGCACCCGTGGTGATGTCACCGATGAACTGCTTTTCAGCGAGCCGTCCACCTAGCAGGGTAGCGATCTCTTGAATAAACTTTGTCCGTGAAGTCAGGTGACGGTCTTCCTGGGGTAGGCTCCAGGTAAGTCCGAGGGCCTGGCCGCGGCTGATAATCGAAACCTTATGGATTGGATCAGTCAGCGGCAGCACGTGCCCGACTACGGCGTGACCGGCCTCGTGGTAGGCGGTGATCTTTTTCTCTTCTTCGCTTAAGACCCGCGCGGAGCGCTCTGGCCCCACTAGTACTTTCTCGACCGCCTCGTGTAGATCCTTCTGGGCTACTTTTTTGCGATCGTCACGTGCGGCTAGAATAGCGGCCTCGTTGGCGACATTCTTTAGGTCGGCGCCGGAAAAACCGGCGGTCTGACCGGCGATCTTGCCCAGCTCAACGTCTGGCTCCAGCGGCTTATTACTGGTGTGGACTAATAAAATCTCGTCCCGCTCTGATTTGGTTGGCAGATCCACTACTACCCGTCGGTCGAATCGACCCGGACGTAGCAGGGCTGGATCTAGCACATCTGGACGGTTAGTGGCGGCCATGACAATCACGTAGGTGTCGGTGCCAAAGCCATCCATCTCCACCAAAATCTGGTTGAGGGTCTGTTCGCGCTCGTCGTGGCTGCCGCCCAAGCCGGTGCCGCGCTGCCGGCCGATCGCATCCAGCTCATCGATAAAGATAATCGCCGGACTGTTCTTTTTGGCCTGGGCAAACAGGTCGCGCACCCGTGAGGCGCCCACTCCCACAAACATCTCGACAAACTCCGAAGCCGAAATCGCAAAAAACGGTACAGATGCCTCACCAGCGACGGCTTTGGCGAGCAGGGTTTTACCAGTACCAGGAGGGCCAGTTAAAATAACCCCTTTCGGGATCTCAGCGCCGATCGCCTGAAATTTTTTTGGGCTACGTAAAAACTCCACGATCTCCGCCAGCTCCTGTTTTGCCTCTTTGAGTCCGGCAACATTAGCAAACCGTACCGGGCTGGTGTTGGCGATCCGGGCTTTGGATTGGCCAAAGCTCATGGCGCGGGCGTTTTGGTTGCTCGACTGACGGGCGATGTAGTAGATAAAGGCGATCAGCAGCAGAATCGGTAAAAAGTTGATCAGTAAGGAAAAGGCGACACTGCCCGAGGTGTTGTTCTTTACGTCAATCGCCACCTGGTCAGCGGTTAAGCCGTAGTCGTATATTGAAGCGCCCGTCTCTTTTTCGGCCTCAAAGGTAGTTGCGCCAAACTCATCCTTTAGTTTTGCCTCAACTTTTGAGTCATTAATAATGGTCAGTTTGGCGACGCGTCCAGCTTTAACGTCACCGATGATGGATGATAGCGGCACCTTCTCGGTTTTGGTGGTTTCGGCCGGCATGAACAGGGCAGAGATGGCGAGGATTAAAAAGAACATAAACAGCCAGGGTGTACCACGTTTGCGGCCGGTCGGACGGCTCTTAAGGGCTTCTTCAATCTTGCGGCGAATATCGGCCTCGGCCTCAGGGTTTGGTTTGGATTTTTTATTTGGCATCATGCTCTACGCTAGCAGGTTGACAGATTGGCGGCAAGCTATTATAGTAGTTTCCAGCGGGGTGGAGCAGTGGCAGCTCGGATGGCTCATAACCATTAGGTCGCTGGTTCGAGTCCAGCCCCCGCTACCATAAATATGCTCTTTCGAGCATATTTATCGGAGCTTAGGTCAATTCGCGGGAATGCCAGCTATGCCCAGTGGGCATTTTTTCGTCGGCACGGGCTACCTACGCTCAGTCGTCACGGGCTCACAATTTTCAGCTCTTTGGTCTAATCACAGGAATGCCAGCCATGCACCTGCAAGTACGTTTGTCGGAAAATAATGATTTACTTCCTTACAACCGACAGTAAACTGTCGTGAATTTTGCCGTTCGAAGTAATAAACGTTCGGTTGGTGTCAGCTGTCTGTTTCCCATCAAAGTTGGTGACCAGGGCGCCAGCTTCAAGTGCGATAAGCTTACCAGCGGCAAAGTCGTACAGGTCGTTACCGTTAGTGATAATCCCTTCAATTTTACCAGCCGCGAGCAGGCAGAAGTCGTTTGCTACTGACCATAAGTTAATTTCTCGCTTTACCTCCAGTTCATTTAGTCGGTGTTTTATTTGCTCACCGTACGCAAGGTCGTTGTTGTAATCACATTCGTAACTAACGGTTGAGCGCTTCATTGCCGACTCGTCATTAACATGTAGTCGGGTGTCATTTGCAAAAGCCCCACCTCCTTTAGTCGCGGTGTAGGTGAGGTTAAGAAGCGGATTATGAATAACACCTAACACAATCTCATCGTTGTGCATCACCGCGATACTGACCGTACAAAGGGGGACTCCCAGTGAAAAATTATTGGTGCCATCAAGCGGATCGATAACAGCAGTATATTCAGATTGGCGATCGGTTTTGCCTGCCTCCTCTGAAAATATATTGATGTTTGGATATGCCCGCTCAATTATCCGGATAATCATATCTTCCGATTCGGTATCGGCCTGTGTACGAACGTCGCTTGCCTGCGATTTTTCTTCGATGTGTAAAGCTGATCCAAAGTATTTAGAAATAATGGCTCCCCCTGCCCGCGCGGCCTCAGTGAAAGACTCTAGAGTAAGATTCATATGTCTATAATAGCAAATCACAGTTCCTACCTAGTAAAACGGCCGATTTTCTGATTAAGTGGTAGCGTTGCCAGGGTAGCTCAGATGGTTAGAGCGAGAGAATCATAACCTCTAGGTCGCCGGTTCAATTCCGGCCCCTGGCACCACAGATATGCTCTTTCGAGCATATCTGTCGAAACTGAGGTCTAATCACGGGAATGCTAGGTATGCTCTTTCGAGCATATCTGTCGAAACTGAGGTCTAATCACGGGAATGCCTGACATACCCTTTCGAGAATAACTGCCATACGCTAACTGTTTTGTTGGGAACCGTAAAAGAGCCGCGAAGCGGCGACAGGTGACCAACAAAACTAGTTAGTGGATGGCCCCATCGTCTAACGGTTAGGACGGCAGATTTTCAATCTGTAAATCGGAGTTCGATTCTCCGTGGGGCTACCAATATAAAAAGCTATCTGGCGCACAGCTGTTCTGTATAGGGGCCTATGGTATGCTCTATTAAATGATAAAAGGATGGTACATAGCTGGTACGGTCTTGGTGCTGGTTAGTGTTTTTGGACCATCATCTGTTCACGCAACTTCGACCGCCTCGTTTACCTTGAGGTATAAATCGGTCGACGGTACTAGCTTCTCTTCTCCTCCAGCCGAACTGACCCTAATTGAAGAACAAACTCCCACTCCTACCCCAACTCCCACTCCTACCCCAACTCCCACTCCTACCCCAACTCCCACTCCTACCCCAACTCCCACTCCTACCCCAACTCCCACTCCTACCCCAACTTCAGCCACCAGCACTCAAAAGACGCCGAAAACCACCAAATCTAAAACGCCAAGCAGCTCTTCAACCACTACCACAACAACTACTAGTACAGCCTCAGACCCGAAGCCGACCCAAACCCAGACCACCACCAAACAACCGAGTAGTAAACCGACTGTGGTGACGTCAGCGATCACTACCACCCCAGTGGCCAGAACCCCGACTTTTCCTATTAACTACAGCAGTATTCAAGCTGTTCCGGTCGTCGGACCCCAGAATTACATCTTTTTCGTTACTGGCACATTATTTGTGCTAATCGCTCTGCGGCTTGGTTATGTCTATCTATCCAACAGAACTAAGACAGATCCGAACAGTTTACAACTTACTCCCGTACCTTCACTGAGTCGCACCTCGATTATAAGCCTGGTCTTATTGGCAATTATTAGTCTAACTTCCTTACGCCTAATTTCACACCAGCAAGCTGACGCAGACATCATTCCTACGCCCGACAAAGGTAAGTACGTGATCGGATACAGCGCTAACCCGCCGGTCGCGTACCTCCGCGCCCACATAGATGAGGTTCGACGGACCGGTCTTGATGGGATCATCCTCAACTACCGGCAGTGGCCGACCAATCCAAGTGGCTGTTGTGATACCTCAGTGATCTTCCGGATGGATAAGACCGTTGCTAACATCAGCCAAGACTATCTCGATCGCTTCGCGAATGAATGGTCGAGCTTCGTTAAAGACACCGGTCTGTTGCCCCATTCGCTACAAGCCGTTCGCCTAAGCACAACGACCGACAGCAATATTACCGCCATCGTGACGGACGAGCAGCTCCAGAGCGTTTACGATAAGTGGCGGATCTATGTCAAGACGATGATTAAAGCTGGTATCGAAGGATTATGGTTTGACAACGAACAGAGTGGCACTCTGACCGGTTTCTTCGATGTCCCGCCCGTGATCGACGGCGTCGCGACCAACACCCTGCCCGCCGACCAGCAGTTGGTGATCGCCACCAGGTACGAACAACGGGTCAAGGATATCGGTCAGAGGTTAAGCGAGATTATTGCAGAGGAGACCGCCGGTAAGCCATTCAGCGTCATGCTCTATTTTGGCGCCGGGTTCGCCTCTCACGACTACATCACGACGCGACAGCAGCTGCTCAGCCTTTGGGATGGAGGCCAGCACGCCGAGCTACTGCCCGCCTTCGAGGCTGGCCTGCTAAAGGGGGCAACTCCTAATATTGACATCTCAGAAACTGACTTTAAGAGTAATAAAATTAAGCCGGATGCCAACAACACGGTACTAGCCAAACTCCAGCGAACCCGCGACATTAATCCGTCGCTGCTCCAAGCCCTAACAGACGAGCCAGCCAGTATCACCAACCGAATTCAGGTCAACGAGGAGCTATGGATCGATTATAACGACGATGGGAAAAAGAATCCCCATCCTTGGTATTGGCAAGACGACAGTGGTAACTGGTACTACACGAACCGTCACTATGACGACGCCGGTGTATTGCAATGGGATGTCGTGCCCGTCGCCCCCGATCAGGTGCAGGACAACTACTATACCCCGGATCAAGTCACCACCACCCTGCGCGACGAGATTACTACCACCAACCGTTACGCCTGGATCTACCTCCAAACCGTTGATCTGTTCGGCTGGTTAAAATCGCTCAACCTGCCCCAAGCCACGCCCTTGGGGAGCAGCTACTTAGCCGCCCTGGCCGCCGCCCGCACGTCTTCAGATGCTACACCGGCTTGCACTCTAGATATAACGACGCCCGTGACGACCTATCTTACCGGTCACAGTTATGAACTACAGGTTGCACCTAATTGGCCCACCGACACAACCGGCTTGGTCACGACGGTTGAAGCCTCACCTCGTTTCCAGTGGGACAAGGATTTGAAAACCGCCGTCTACGCCCCCTCGGGCGCCGACAGTGGATCACAAAGCGCGATCTTCGTGATGACCGACGGTGTTAACGACAGTCAGTGCTTGCTCGATCTACCCACTGTAGCCGCCAAACCAGTCGCCAACATCACGGTGAGCAGTGATAAGGAAGTCCTCAGTCCGGGCGACAATGTCGTCTTCACTATCACCGTCACCAATCAAGGCAATGACACTACCAAGAACGGCATCTTAGAGATTAATTTATCAAGCAAATACTCACTAGTAGATACCCCATCGAGCTTAGCCATACCAGACCAAGAGCCAAATCAAACATTTACCTTCAACCTCACTGCTACGTATCAAAAATGATACATGGATAATAGAGTACACCTCGTAAACGAACCGTTGCTTTCAGAATTCGCGGTTGACCAAAAGTTTAATGAACGTCGGGCAAATCTTGTTCCTCAAGTCAGAGACCTCATAGCGACCCACGAGCTTTTTAGCGATCAGGAAGTAAACGTTGAATTCGCCCACACCGGCGTCTCTTCTCTGGTTTGTTTCGTTGACGCTGGGGCTGACCGGTATGTGCTGAAAGTGCCGTTGTCTTTGAGTGACGGGGGAGGTAGTGAAGCCGAGTTTTTACGACGATGGGAAGCGGCCGGGGTCTCCGTACCGCACGTGTTTAGCAGTGGTCAGCTCGGAGAGCATGCCTACACTATAATGCAAAGGGTTGATGCGCCCTTGCTGAGCGAGGTAATCGATGAGGGTACTGCAAGAGAGGCTGTTTACATAGATATGGGAAAGCTGCTAGCTCGAATGCATTCACCCCAGACTGCTGGATATGGCCGAATTGTGGCCGGTACACCGCAGTTTCCAACTTTTAAGGAATGGCTGTCTAGCGAGGATATCGCCAAGCGTATTCAGGTTGTGCGGGAGAATAATCTCCTAAGCGACGAACATGGCTCGATTGATCGGGCTTTCGACCACCTCATCATCTACGGCGAAAAACATCCCATGAGCACCTACTGTCACTTTGACTATTCCGCCCCCAATATTTTTGCCACCGACCCCCTAACAGTGTTTGACCCCAGCCCCATGCTGAATAATGGAATCATCGATATTGGCCGCAGCATGCACTCTATGATCGCCACTGGTCAGCCCGAAGCGGCCGAACAGTTGCAAGAAGGTTATTTCGCGTCTGACCGGCCATACGATCCACATGCCCTACAAGCATCGATTCTATTGAATGCCTACTGGCGATTTCCGTATGCCCATCAGAAAGGTAGAACGGAGGTTATAGAGAATACTCGACGGTATCTAGCAGCAACGAGACATCTATTATAAATATTCTAATAACTAGAGTAATAGTGAAAACGGCCCGGTAGTGCTAAACAGCCAGATCGTCTTATAGTTAAGGTATTATATATAGTAGTTAATGCATCACTAAATCGATCCTATGCAAAAGGCGCCCATCCCAGAATTTGAAGAAGATCGACTCCGCGCCGTTCAGAGCTTAAATATTCTTGGTAGTGCTCCCGATCCGCGTTTTGATCACTTAACTAAAACGGCCACCGAACGCTTTTCGGTTCCAATATCAACGATCAGCATTATCGACAAAGATCGAGAGTGGTATAAATCGTGTCAGGGTATCAACACCAAATCCGGTGCCCGTGATATCTCTTTCTGCGGTCACGCTCTATTACAAGAGGATATGCTCATTCTTGAAGACACACTCGACGATCCACGCTTTGCCGACAATCCCATGGTTGTTGGTCCTCCGTATATTCGATTCTATGCCGGGAAATCGCTCTATGAGCGCCAAAGCAACCTGCCAGTCGGAGTTCTTTGCATCAAAGACACTAAACCGCGCAAGATGAGTCCGCAAGACATCGCTGATTTCCTTGATCTAGCCAGTAAGGCCGAGGACGAGCTCAACGCAGCATAGTGTTGTGTATAACCCGCCGATAATGTGGGGATTGATTGCGATAAATACCTACCAGAGCGATTAAATGTCTGCATTTCCCACGGCCGGTTGTCTGTTAATGCCAAGCGGTATAATCTTATACTAAGAGAATTCTAAAGAAGGGCTGCTCTTACAAGAGGTTTACGTCGTGTTTTATAAATAAGTAGTTGCGCTTATGCGAGATATTTACGCATGGCGGAGGGCGGCGATTATATCGTTGTCGATTCCGCTGGCGAGCGTGATGGGGGTGGGCGTAGTTGGCGCCGCCGCTGGCACGTTCGACAATTTAACAGTAACCGGCACGTCACTTCTCTACGGAGACCTGACTGTCACTAAGGGCCAGACGTTGGCAGTCGGCGGCGGATCAACGCTGTACGACAACGGCGATTTTCATCTGAATACAGATGATGTGATGTACCTTAACGCCCCGTCTCTGGTCAAGGTGCAAAACGATCTGTCGGTTACCCAACGCATGATTCTCAGCAACAACGGCTGGGATACTGGTTCAGCTTTGTACGACAACGGCAACCTGCACGTCAAAACCGATGATGTGCTGTATTTGGATGCCACATCGGTTTCTGCCAGCGGCGGTTTGACGGTCGCTAACGGCCTAACCGTTACTTCCGGAACGCTTTCGTTGCCATCTGGCAGCGTGACGTCTGGCATGCTGGCTGACGGCACCGTGGTTGCGGCCGATCTCGCAACTGGTTCCGTTACTACAACCACGATATTAGACAGCACTATCGCTTCGGCTGATATTGCGGCTGATACTATCGTGGCAGGCGATATTGCAACCGACGCGGTTGCTACCGCCGAGATCCTCGATGGAACAATCCTCACCGGTGATATCTCTGCCGACACCATTCTGGCGGCCGATATCGCAACAGGTGCGGTTGCTACCGCCGAGATCCTCGATGGAACAATCCTCACCGGTGATATCTCTGCCGACACCATTTTGGCGGCCGATATCGCGACGGGTGCGGTTGAAACCACCGAGATCCTCGACGACACGATCGCTTCAGCCGATATTGCGGCTGATACTATTGTGGCGGGAGACATCGCAACAGGTGCGATTGCCAACGGGGAAATCCTCGACGGCACCATTATCGCTGCAGATTTTTCTGCTGGAGCAGTTGACACGACTGCCATCCTCGACAGCACCATCCTGACGGGTGATATCACAGACAACACCCTGTTGGCTGACGATATCGCAACTGGTGCGGTTACCACCGATGAAATCCTCAACGCTACTATCGTTGGCGGTGATTTAGCAGCTAACATTGCTATCACCACCACCGGTGCGTCGGCATTAAACGGCGGTATCACGGTTGACACCACCAACTTCATTGTTGACGGTACAACCGGTCAAACAACCTCCGCGAGTTACTTCACTGGTTTATCATATTACTCGTCAGGTGGAGCGTTTGATGGAACCAGCGCTGGAACCATCCTACATATTGGTGAATCCCTTAACTCGTATGTGGCGATCGGAAGTGCCACCAACAACACAACCGTTGTTGGAGACCTAACGGTCACAGGTGGTGAGGTGTATGTCACGCCGATAGCTAGCTCGGCCTCTACTACAGAGGGCACGGTCTACTACGACAGCACTGATGATAACTTGTATGTCTACGCCAACGGCTCCTTCGTCGACCTGACGGCAGGTGCAGCTGGTGCAGCTACCTTAGATGACGGCTACAACGCGAGCGCTGGTGCTTCAACTGTCTTGGTTGACAACGGCGACCTAACGTTGCAGTCAAATGCGGGTGCCACGGGTGACATTATCGTTAACTTGGCCAGCACCGGTGACTTTGTCTTACAAGACAATGGCACTGATGTTGTAACCTTTAGCGATGCTGGAAACCTAACGATGGCATCTGGTACCCTAGCTCTTAACAACGACGTGGTTACCTCTGATGGTGACCTAGCTGTTACTGGAGCAACCGGGGCCAACCTGACCGCTACCTTGAATGATCTGGACCTTACTGCTGCAGCCGGATCTGTCATTGTTACGGCGGCTGAAGATGCAGCGGATGCCATTCAGATAACCGCTTCAGCGGGTGGAATCGACATCACCTCAACGGGTGAAGCAGGGCAAGACATTGACGTGCTTAGCACCGGCGGTTCAGTCAACGTGACTGCTACCGAGGCTGCTGGCAACGCCATTCGGCTCAACGCTTCCAACGCCGCGGGTGGTATTGATGTAGATGCCGGAACGGGCACCGTAGACGTCTTACAGACGGGTGCAATCGCCGGTAACGGAATCATTCTCGCTACTACCGATGCTGGTGTCGCAATATCAGCGGTTGGTGCAGCGAACGGTGATATGACCCTAACGGTTGGTGATGACTATGTCGCCAACGTTACGGGAATCTGGGACAACAACGTCACTGGTGATGCAACCATTGATGCAGCCGGTGTCTCAATCGACGGTACCGCGGCTTCCAACTTCACTACTTCCGCTGGGGCTCTGACCCTAAACGGTGGTGAAGGTGTGAATGTCGTCGGTAACGCCACAGAAGTTGATGTGACCACCACAGGTGCCTTAGACCTGAACTCAGGTGCAGGCACGTGGGACGCTTCAACACTGTCACTTGACGGTACAGATTCGACTAACTTGACCATGACTGCCAACGCTGCCGGAGACAAATCTTTAGTGATTGCCTCTTCAAACGCTGGGGCTGGCACAGGCTTAGTTGATGTGGATGCCGACGGTGCAATCACCGTTGACTCAAGCGCCGCTGGTATCTCCCTTGATGCCGCCGCTGCTTCCAACTTCACCACCTCTGCTGGGGCTCTGACCCTAAACGGTGCTGAAGGTGTGAATGTGGCCGGCAACGCGGCTGAAGTTGATGTAACCACCACAGGTGCCCTCGACCTTAACTCGGCCGCTGGCACGTGGGATTCATCAGCTGGTATTTCGATCGACGGGGCAACGGCTTCTAACCTCACCGTTACTGGTGCGGGTGAAGACCTAACCTTGTCATCAGTCGGTGGTTCCGTAATCTTGTCAGCTACCGAGAGCGCTGCTACGGCTGTACAGATTACCTCTACCCTAGGTGGAATTGATATTACTACCACGACTTCGACTGCCGGTGAAGATATCGACATCGCAGCCGGAGGTTCAAGTGTGAACATTAGTGCGACTGAGAACGTTACCGATGCTATCACCCTGACGGCATCTGCCGGTGGTATTAACATCGCTGCAACTGGTGCAGCCACTGAAGATATCACCTTAGTGAACACCGGTGGATCAATCGGTTTGTCAGCTACGGAGGCCGCGTCTGATGCGATCAACATCGACGCCACCGCCGGTGGTGTAGATATCGATGCTGATGCCGCTTCGGCATTCAACACGACAAATGATGAGCTGACTATCGGTACAGGTACTGCTGACTTAGTACTGTCTGGAAACGCTGACGGAACAGCTGCCATGACGGTTACGGCTGGTGATGTTACCTTATCAGATGGTGACCTGACCGTAGCGGGTGGTGACTTAAATGTTACCCTTGATACGGCGGATGGTGTAACCATTGGTAGCACCGCATCAACCGCAACAACCGGTATTGTTGACATGAACGTCACAGCCGGTGATGCAGCAGTTGACGGCTTGAATATCGGGTTGACACAGAACGACGGCGCCAGCGCAGGTGTTAACGCCACGGCTGCCGAGATTCTATTAACCGGTAACGACGCCGACGGTGACATGTTCGGTCTAACCATCACCGGTGCGGCTACAGCCAACGCAACAACGGCCACGTATGAGGCAGGTATTTCGATCGATAATGCCGAAGACACCGCAGGTTCGATGACCGACGGTATCCTCATCACTTCATCTGGAGTGAATGCTGGAGTAACCGATGCTATCGACGCCTCGGCAGCAAACATCACTAACGCCATCAATATTGGGGCAAATGTCATTCTGGGTACAACCGGTGACATCAACCTTGATAACTTCGATGTAACCGGTGCATCCGGTAACACGACGACGGCGGGTGATCTAGCGGTCAACGGTGACAACATCGATGCTGATGGAACGCTAGTAGTAACTGGTGCAACCGGCCTAACCTTAGCTGCCACCGCTGGCAACTCGGCTTTGACTGGTGCGACCGACGCTAGTGTTACTGGTACAGCTGGAGATGTCACCCTGACATCTGGTGATGACATCTTGCTTAACCCCACCGACGATATTACCGCCACCATTCTGGCGGGTGGGA
>Ga0265292_1002586_pt1 | contig 12362 bp, 10 predicted proteins | sample Munlanlewell296A_FD_189080 | JGI IMG/M metagenome (GOLD analysis project Ga0265292, IMG submission 189080) | Leachate microbial communities from a municipal landfill in Southern Ontario, Canada - Leachate well 296A | ecosystem: Engineered > Solid waste > Landfill > Unclassified | place: Canada...
AGAACCTGTCGGACTGTTCATCGGCCATAGCTGCCGGTCGATGGTGCTATCGTAAGTGTCAGTTATGTGGTGCAAAGCAGTCGCTCCATAGTTGAAAGTCCTGCCGAGTAATCCATCCTTAATCGGCAGGTCACAATATCCATCAGAGCGGATAGGTCAATCTATCTGAATTCTCGGCTGCTTTTTCGTAGAAGTTTGAATCTCTTTGAGTACGCCTGAAGAGATAAACATGAGCACTTATCCCTTCAGGCATTCGCCAACCCAAGATTTCAATTTATAACAAGAAGTTCACCCGACTTAATACTCAACGACTGCCCCAGCCAAGAACTGGTAACGTTTGTAATCGTATCGTAGGTCATTGGTGTTCCAAGTGCGATTCTCCATCTCTGCCCATAAGGACACGTGCGGCATCAATTCATATTCACCTTTGAGCGACAGCACCAAACCATCTGCCGATAATCTGGGCTGGGTCGGATTGTCATACGCGTAAGCACTGGAATAATCACGTCCCCATTTGGAAAGCGCAAAACGCCCTTGCAACTGCTTTGTTGGCTTGTAGAGAAGTCGGGCTCCATACTCGATTTCGGTGTATCCACTGTAGTTCACAAAAGCATCGGAATGCTTGGTTAGTGCCACGTCAGCATATGCCACCAGTGGCTCTCCCAAATGAGTACGCCAGTAGAATTTATAGTTGTGATCGGTGTACATCAGTAAAGGGTTGGCTGCTAAATACGAGCCATTCTTATCACGCGAGCGACGCGCGCTATAATCGCTGGTCTCATATGTGTATGCCAGTTTGAGCAAATTAGCTTTGGCAGGAACGAATTCAATGTCTCCCCCCAACTGGATAAACTGGTGATCGTACTTTGCCACCACAATCGGATCCGCATACGAGCGATTCTCTAGGGTCGCATTCGCACTAAACCTGAAAGTATCATCACTATTTTTACGATATGCAGCCTCGAAACCTGTCGAATCGTAGGTGTAGCGGTTAGATATGTTGCTACCGCCAGCTGTTTGCTTTGCCCCACCAGAGTCGCGATCCACATAGGTCTTTTTGTGGTGTCCCATCAACACACCTGCATACAATTCATCCGCCCTAGCACCATTTCCTGCGAACACATTGTTCACGCCGAGTCGACCTTCGTAGTTAAAGGTGTTGGCATTATTGTGTGACAAGTACGACTCTCCATCCACCTTACCACCCGCAACTAGGCCAAAATTAGTGGCGGTATTCATCTTGAAATCGACCTCGGCTTTATAGGGCACAAAAAACCCAGATTGCGTTGCAGGGCTGACCGCGACGGCAGTAGCTGGGTAATGATCGATATAGCTTCCTTTATGAGTACGATATATATTTCCGTCATACCCTATTCCGGTCTTTGCCGACCATCCCAGTTCTTGTGAGGTGGTTTGCACTGTCGATTTAGATATCTGCGCTGCTGCATTCGCACTCTCTTGCAATGTAACAGCAACAACTAATATGAACACAACTTGAACAATTCTATTCTTTCGATTCATAGGAATTTCCCTCTAAGTTAATTTACTTGCTAAGTAACAACTTCAACTCTCGCTCCACTTCATCAATTCCGCTCACCTTCGGGTCAAGTTGTTTGACCTTGGCAAGTTCTCTGCTGGCCTCTTCAGGCTGCTCTGTTCGTAGCAACGCCTTTGCTAGATCAAGCCTTATCTTTACATCACGCTGGTCAGTGGCAACCGCCTCTTTCAGCATTGCTACTGCATCTTCTGGTTGATTGTTCATCAACAGAGCATTTCCCAGCTTTCGGATCGCTTTTGCGTCGGTAGGCTCCAATGCAACGGCATGCTTATAGGCATCCACAGCCTCTTTCCGTCGACTCAATGAAGCATAAGCTCCACCCAAGTTGTACCAAGCCAGTGCATAGCTTTCATCCGTCTCTAATATCATGCGATACAAACGCACCGCCTCAGCATAATCTCCACGTCTGCCATAACGCACTGCTAGGTTGAGTTGCGCCTGCTGATAATCCGGACGAATGCTAATTGCCTTTCCATAAGCATCTATCGCCAGATCATCACGATCCGTATCACCATAGACCATACCCAGATTGAACCACGCCTGTTCGTAATCTGGTTTGAGTCGAACTGCGCTCAGAAATGCCTTTTCGGCTTCCGCATGGTTGGCCTGATGTAGATACACGAACCCGATGTTGTACCAAGCTTCTGGATACTGACGACGGAACTTGAGCGCAGTCTGATAGGCATTCAGGGCCGACGAATAATCCTTCATGCTCGAATAGACGAGCCCGAGATTGAGCAGGGCTTCTGGGTAATCCCCCTCCCTTAACTCACTTGCCAAGCGATATTCGGCTATGGCTTTCTCGTGATCTTTTCGGCCGTATGCGATACGTCCGAGATTAAAGTGCGCGTCTGCCCGTTTCGGATCCCGGTCCAGCAACCACTCAAACTCGGCGCGAGCCTCATCCCAACGTTTCAGCGAAATTAACAGCGAACCTAAGCCCAAGTGGGCGCGATCGTATTGAGGATCGAACTGGATTGCTCGTCGATAAGTCTGTTCGGACTCCACTCGTTTATGCTGCGCAGCCAATATTGAAGCGATACGCACCAAGGCGGGCGGATAGTTCGGCTTCAAATCCAATATCTTGTGATATGCATCCAGTGCCCGTGTACGTCCAGCCGCATCATCCGGCTCCAATGCCGCCAGCGCCATGCGAGATTCTATGTCCGCAGGAACAAGTCGTATCGCCGCCGCAAAGGCTATGGCAGCCTGCGTATCATCATTCAGCTTGCGCAGTGCCAAGCCCTGAGCATACAGCGCACGTGCCTTGCGCGCGCCCCCCGCAAGTTTGGAGGCATTACGCAGCGAACCTTCCGCATCGGCATACTCACCAAGACGCATCTGCACCACGCCCAAGTTGTATTGCGCTTCAAAATGGTTTGGATTAAGTTTCAGCGCGGACTGATAGTCTGACGAAGCGAGTTGTGGTTGATTACTTCTGGAATAGATCTGAGCGCGATTGAAATAGGCTGAAGGGGCCACCGGGGGGGTATTAACGGCCTGCGTCAAATAATCCAATGCTTGTTGCAGATCGTTTTTGCGAAGGAACATCGTGCCGAGCGCCGCGAGTGAAGCCGAGCCTGGATGTCGAGCCACCTCATCACGGTAGAGTTTCTCCGCATCAGTCCATTTCCCCTGCTTCACCAACAAGGCCGCTGCATCACCGCCTGTCTCAGCAGTTACCATCAGATCAGTGTTGTCTTCGGAAACCACGCCCTCGCTGCCGCCTTGTTCCTGAGAAGCAGAGACTACATCAATGACAGTGACCTTCACTGCTGCCATTTCGGCACTGAAATACACATATAAAAGCAGTCCGAATATGGCTAGGATCACAAGGATCACCGGCACAAAACTTTCTCTGAGAAGTTTTACAGTACGCCCATTTTCAATGCCCATTCGCATCTCCACTTTCAGTCACTCTTTTTAGAACACCCAGCATACCTCTCTGATTGACGTTCTGAATCTCCAAACCGGGACGCACATTGATCTCCAGCAACATCGGCCCCTGTGTCGATACCACAATATCGACACCGAGATATTTCAGAGGAACCGCCCTTGCCGCACGCAAGGCGACTTCCCGAATCTCTGTCCAATGCGGAATATGCCTACCTGCTAATACAATGCCTGTATCGGGATGCACATCGGCATCGGCTCCGAGGAATCTTCCGTGAGTGGTGATGCCCGTTTCGATATCGATGGCTAAGCCCACCGCACCCTGATGCAGATTGGCCTTGCCATTGGACTGCTTGGTGGGTACGCGAGTCATCGACATCACTGGCTGTTCGTCGCACAAAATGATGCGCACATCGGCCAGACCGAGTGGACTCAACGCTTGCATCTCGGGATGTTGTTCGACTCTGCTTTCAATGATCGCTCTATCCCCTAAGTCAAAGGAGTAGATGCCGTACAAAATATCGGTGATATGTTTCTGTAGATCGAACAGGGTATAGACCTTGCCGCCTACGCCAACCCAGTTGCCTTCCGCATCACGACCGGCGATCACGATGATGCCGTTACCACCGCTGCCTTGCGCAGGTTTGATGACGAAATCTCTGTACGCCGATAAATCTTGTCCTAGTTTCTGTAGTTCAAAAAAGTAACTGTACACGCGGTAGGTCTGTGGCATGGGCACGCCCGCCGGAACCAATATTTCCTTCGCCAGCAACTTGTCATCAGCGATAGGGAAATGTTTGCGTGGATTGCGCGGGTAGATGAAGTGTAGATTGCGCCGGTTCATCGAAAGCACTTCGTCGGCACGGCTCCGAATCTCATCCAAACGCGCTCTCCATTTCGACAGTATGTTCACTGTCTATTCTCCAAGATCAACTTACGGAAGCGCAGGAATTCCATGACACGGATACCTATCCACTTGCCCAGCCATAGATTGATTGCGACCAGAACTAGCAAGAGTTCGGGGAAAGCCAAGATCAGACTTTGCAGGAACAGCGAATCCATCACTACATAACAAGCCGAGATAACGATCAGTGTCATGAATGTGATTTTGGCGACTTTCATCGCCCCCTGTTCGGCCTCCATCAGAGCGACCCGCTCAGCGGTGATTGCCAAGATAGCGATGGGGAACAATGACACATGTGCCAGTTCGAACAGGCCGAACTGAACACCTACCACGCTCATACCCATCATCACCGCAACCACCGTGATCAGCATGATCGCCATCTTGGGCGAGTGCAGCAGTTGCATCCAGTCCAGCCCTTTGCGCACGACCGCCGACAGCATCACAATAGATACGAAACCAATCAAGCCCCACATCAGTCCCGTCTCGCGTGCGGCAGCGGCGATCAGCGCGGGCAGGAAAGTGCCGAACGTCTCCAAACCAATAACGTTGCGAAAGATCACCGTCACCAGCGCGCCAAAAGGAATCATCAGGATGATCTTCAGCAAGTTCTGCGAGATACCGACTTTTTCGAACGCGGCATACAGATTGGTGATGTTCAGTACTGAGGAGCTCAGTGCCGATTCGGCGGCGGGCTGCGGGACCAGTCGCTTGGTCATCTTGAAGAAATACTGGAAGTTGACGCTGGCGGTGTGTTTGAACATCACCAGGTCGCCGTAATACAGCGTGAGATAGTTGGCTGGTATCTCGGCGAAATGATCGTTGATGGTATCGAACGGCACCCAGTGCCCGTTGATGTAGACCTCCACCCACTGGTGGGTCAGGCGCTTGCTTCCCTGCTGCATTATCAATCCGCCGACCAAACGTGCGGGCAAGTTTAGATTGCGCGCAAAGGCCACGAACAGGCGACTCTTACCGTTGCAGCTCGCCTCACGCAATTTGAGCGCGGTCAAAGCATCGGTATAGCCAGAAAAGTTTCGGTTGGCATACTGATCTTGTAGGTGGCGATGGATGCGCGTCAGCGCGGATAGCACCGTAGGATTCTCTTCCGGAACGATGCTGCGCAATTCGGCAAGGATAGCCGGATCATCCTTTTGCACACCATCCTCGGCAGCTAGATATGGCAACAGACTGTCTGGATATTTCTGCGGGATGGGGAGATTGTCAGGGATACGATACTGGATATGGCGAGCCTGGGCGCTGAACTCATAGCGAATATCTTGCTTGCCCTGGACGTTGTCGGCCTTCCACGTCGCCACTCGATTCATCGCGTTCGATTCAAGTTCGAGCGTCAAGGCACCGGAGGAGTTCAACTCTTCGCTTATTGACTGGCGGGTATCCGTCTTGGGCAAATAGGTACGGATGCTAATATCCTCGCCATGCCCATCTACCTGCAAATTCATCTCGACACGGTAACTTGGTGTAGGGATCAGCTCCGCCATCGGATAATCCAGCACCAGCAGCTTAAAGGCCACCAGCGCCATCGGGATTAGCACCATTAGCGCGAGCACAACAAGGTATACAAGTCTTTTTGGTTTGGCGGGTGAATTCATTGCATATCCATTTGATGAAGACGAAATCGCTGAATATATTACATAGTGTTGCCGCAAACGGTCGCTGTGACTAAGTAATATTTCCTTTAGTTCCCCGCTGTCAGGAATAAATCGAACCTAAGGTATACGAACGATAAGAAAATGCCCCGCGCTATGAACCACGTTGAAAATGGCCGATTTGCGCCGATGACTCACAGTAATTATCCTAGAGCTCCCAATCTTTCAGCAGTCACTCAAAACCGCATCCTCCTTCAAAATTTCTGAGCTAGCAACAACCAAGAATATTTAGACCTGTATCTATACCAGCCTCGTATCAGTATGGAATCAGTCCCATATCTTGATTCCAGACCACCAGAACGCGCACAGTGATATTCCTTCTTAATAAGGAGATCATCATGGAAACCAATACTGCAGTTCTTCATCATGAACCATGGAACAAAGGAAAGCTGACTGGTCAGAAATCGCCACTCAGGCTGAAAGACATCTGGGCCATCAGAGTCAGACTTCAACTGAGCAGTCACCTCAGAGACCTTGCACTGTTTAATCTGGCCATCGACAGCAAGCTACGTGCTTGTGATCTCGTCAAACTGAAGGTACGGGACATATCCCACGGAGAACACATCGCTTCACGAGCAACTGTGTTGCAACAAAAGACACAACGACCGGTGCAATTTGAGATTACCGATCAAACCAAAGATTCTGTTAGCAAGTGGATCGCTTCAGAGAAGCTAAGGTTGGATGATTATCTTTTCCAAAGTCGCATCAGTGATTCGCCTCATCTATCTACAAGGCAGTACGCGAGGATCGTGCATGGATGGGTTGAGCATATCGGGTTAGACACCACCTGTTACGGTACACACACCATGCGACGAACCAAACCCACGCTCATCTATAAGCGCACTAAGAACCTTAGGGCGGTTCAGTTGCTTCTCGGACACTCCAAGATAGAGAGCACCGTGCGCTATCTCGGTATCGAAGTGGATGATGCCTTGGAGATGGCGGAACAGACCGAGGTATAGATGCGGTCTATATATTCTTTGTTGTTGCCTGGTCGGTAATTTTGAAGCTGGATTCCAACTTTAAGGGTTGCTTCTAAATATGGAACAGCCGTTCGCCGACCAGACTTTCAGTGAGAGTCATCGGCACAGAGCGGTCAGCAAGCGACGGTCGATCACCATCAAGCTCTTAGTTTTGAACGTCCGCTGTCGGATGTGAAGCAGAACATTCAACCTGCCTATACAGCAATTCCCCAGCGTCTCTTATGGCCGAGGAAGCGACAGACGGCAATTCGCCTTTTAGAGACATTGGTGATTTGCGGATATACGAATCAGCTCTGATCGTAGCTATGTCTGCCTCGAATCCAGAAACGGTCGTTCATAGGCTGTTATTTTGGAGACGCTTATAGCCTTTGTGGCTAGCTGATGATGCTCTCACACACCTAGCCTTGTTGTGTCATATCCGAGGTGAGCACGCGCCCTACAGCGAGAATATTTTCTCTTCGGTTAATGACTTGTTCTCTGGAGGCACTGCCATTTCGATTCGGCTGTTGCCATCTTCAAGTATGAACACATGCTCGTATTGATCTGTGTACTTCGCATTTACACGTAACCATATTTCTTTCAGCGGCTCCATTTTCCAACGATCCGTTTTATTAATGTGGCCAGGGCTAACGATATCGACAAACTGTATTTCAACTTCTTCGCGGCATGCCATTTCGATTAGTTGCCGCACATCAGACAGCATGATGCTTTGAGTGATGGAGTAGCCTTCATCACTATTAATTGAGTACGAAACCAATATCCAAGGGTTGTTTAGTGCGATGCCAACATAGTCCCAGTGGTACTCGTTCGGTAATGAAAAGTAGGTTTTTCTTCTACCATTTTCGTGAGTTTCAAACATTGCCATTCCTTCTTTATGAACACTATAGATTGTAGTCCTATAGTGTTCGTCATGGCTAGATGGAATCTTCTTCATATGGGAGATATCCATGGATATCAGGCAGGCGTTTGGACATTCACTGAAGGTGGCTAGAAAGTCTAAAAGACTTAGTCAGGAGGACTTCTCGATCGCGTCCAGTCGCACGTATTTGAGCAGCCTAGAACGAGGCCTAAAGAGTCCAACACTGGACAAGATCAATGCATTGGCGGAACGGATGGAGATTCATCCTTTGACGCTGCTTACGCTAACTTATTTGTGCCAGCAAAATGAGACGGATCCAACCAGACTTCACAAGCAAATTACAACTGAAATCAATTCAATTTTATCTGGCATCGTCAGCATATCTGAATAATCGATCAACAATCAGTTCAAAAACTCTAGCCGGCAATCACTTCAAAAAAATGGGGACCGTAGTTTGCGCATCCGCATGTCATCCAGCATGCGTTGACGTAACGTGGAAACGGACGAGGTCGATGCAGTCATAATTCTGCTCCTCTTGGTGAATGAGGCGGATTGCCTCGCTTACCAAGACTGGGAAACAGAAACGCTGTTTCAATCCCTTCAAGAAAACACTGCTATATGTTCGGAGTGCCAATTACCGCGAAGCGGTTTAGTCCTCAGCCGGCAAGAAGAAGTTTGTAGTGACAAATCACAAGGTAGCCGGAAGGACTAATTCACTGAAGGCTATTGGACGTAGACAAGGCTTACTCCGCTCCCTCTGCCCACTTGATCGAGCAACCCATGCTCGCTACTTGTTCACGCGGGCCTTGGCCGGTCGCGGCGACTTGTTTCATAGCGACTAATAGGTCGCGACGGACACCCTCAGGGGCTGTTTCCTTGCGGGATTCGTCGATTCGGCCACGGTATTGCAGTTCGAGTTTGCTGTTAAAACCAAAAAAATCCGGGGTGCAGACCGCCCCATAAGCGCGTGCCACTGATTGATCCTCATCTACCAAATAAGGAAATGTAAAGCCGTATTTCGCGGCAAAAACCTTCATGTCTGCGGGCGAATCAGTTGTGTAAGTGCTGTAGTCGTTCGACATGACGGCCAACACATTGATGCCTTCTGACTGAAGCTCACGGGCATCAACGACAAAGCGTTCGGCAATTGCTTGGACATACGGACAGTGGTTGCAGATGAAAGCAATTAACACTCCCCTGTCCCCGACACATTGAGACATGGTGAACGCCCTGCCATCTGGGTCTTTGAGGGTGAATTCAGGAGCTTTCCAGCCAAAATCGCAGATAGGTGTGTTAACAGCCATTCTTTATCCTTTGCCACGCAGGGCGCTTACACTCGCCATTTTACGAAGTGATGTATTATTCCGCTACTTGTACGGCTTAGGCTAGCGGCAAACCACCAGCGTTACAATAGCAGAGTGGGCCACTCTGTAACCTAACGATGCATGTATACGTCAACTTCAATCTCAAGTGAATGGTGAATTATCCTCCAATGCAAACATCCCAGATGTTTTGTAACGAAAAATGGACTGGAAGGGCAAATCCCGTCCATTTTGACCCACAAACGAATGGACACATCGAAACTACTCAACCAATTGAATTTGCAGGGAATGTGTGCAGTCCATTATGGGCAAACTTGCGTGTGCATCACCATTGTCCTTACGTCAAGTCCATCCGCGACCGCATCATCCGTGACGTACGCGAACTACAGCAACACGGCATCAACAGCATCGCCATCATGTCGAACGACCCTGCCGACTATGCAGAAGATAGTTTCGACAACATGAAACTCATCGCTCAGCAATACGACTATCCTTTCCCCTACGTGTGGGATGAGACGCAGCAGATCGCCAAAGATTACGGCGCGGTGTGCACACCCGATTTCTTCGGTTTCAATGCGGACTTGGAGTTGCAATATCGTGGTCGTCTGGATGCTTCGCGTAAGGAAGCCTCACCTGATGCACAACGCGACCTGTTCGATGCGATGTTACAAGTGGCGAAGACAGGACAAGGACCGCGCGAGCAGATCGCCAGCATGGGTTGTTCGATCAAATGGAAGGATGTAGCGTGAGGATACTGATTCTTGGGGCCGGACAAGTGGGCTCTACCGTTGCAGAAAGTCTGGTGAACGAAGCGAATGACATCACCATCGTCGATGCGGATGCCGAGAAGTTGCGACTGCTGCAAGACCGTCTCGACCTGCGCACCGTCGTCGGTAACGCGGCGCACCCATCGACGTTAGAGCAAGCAGGTATCGCAGATGCCGACATGTTATTGGCAGTGACACAGAGTGACGAGGTCAATCTGGTCGCCTGCAAATTGGCGGCTTCGCTGTACAACACACCGACCCGCATCGCCCGTATCCGCTCCGCTGAATACCTCAACCGCGAAGAAGTGTTCAGTGCGGATAATTTCTGTGTGAACTTCTCCATCTGCCCCGAACAGATCCTCACCGATTACATCACCAAGCTGATCGAGTTCCCAGAGGCGTTGCAAGTCTTGGAATTCGCGGATGGCAAAGTCTCTCTGGTCGCCGTGCGTGCCTTCGAAGGCGGACCGCTGGTAGGCAAACCCTTGAGTTTCTTGCGCACCCACATGCCGCAAGTCGAAACCCGTGTGGCTGCGATCTTCCGCAAGGACAGAGCGGTCAGCCCAGAGGGCACCACCGTTATTGAAGAAGGCGATGAGATCTTCTTCATCGCCGCCAAGGAGAACATCCGCCGCGTGCTGAAAGAGATGCGCCGCATGGACAAACCGACCAAGCGCGTGATGATCGTGGGCGGCGGCAACATCGGCAAACGTCTGGCCAAAGCGCTCGAGAACGACTATCAGGTCAAGCTCATCGAGTTCAATAAAAAAGCCTGCGAACGACTCGCCAGTCAACTGAGCAAGACACTCGTGCTGCACGGCGATTGCACCGACGAGAATCTTTTGCAGCAGGAGCATGTGGAGGATGTGGATGTGTTCTGCGCACTCACCAATGATGATGAGAACAACATCATGTCGGCACTGTTGGCTAAACAGATAGGCGCACGCAAGGTGATCGGTCTTATCAATCGCAGCGCCTATGTCGGCCTAGTGCAGGGCGGCAAGATCGACATTGCACTGTCGCCCGCCCACGTCACCATCGGTTCTTTGCTTGCGTATGTGCGCCAAGGGGACGTGGCTGCAGTCCACTCTCTGCGTCGTGGTGCGGCTGAAGCGCTGGAACTGATTGCCCATGGTGATCGTGAATCCTCACAAGTGGTCGGGCGCCGTATCGATGAGATCGAATCACCGCGTGGCGCGACCATAGGTGCCATCGTGCGCAACGGCAAGGTCATCATCGCGCATCACGATACGGTGATCGAATCCGATGACCACGTCATCGTGTTTGTCATCGACAAACAGATGATCCGCAAGGTCGAGCAATTGTTCCAAGTGAAACTCGGGTTCTTCTGATGAGGCGAGCTTTCACCGTTATCCATGCCTTAGGTCTGTTGCTGGTGGTATTCAGCATCGCCTACCTCATGCCTATCGTCACGTCGCTCATCTACGGCGACTACGTCATGCTGTTCGATTTTCTGCTGGCGATGTTGTGGACCGCTGCAGCAGGGACTTTGATGTGGATGCTGACGCGCAGACATAAAGGCGAACTCTCCATCCGCCACGGCTACTTGCTGGTGGTGGCGATGTGGACCGCGATGCCGGCTTTCAGCACCATCCCTTTGCTGATGATGATCCCCAATCTGTCGTTTACGGACGCCTACTTCGAAACCATGTCCGGCATGACCACTACCGGCTCAACGGTTCTAGTGGGATTGGACAACCTGCCACCTGCACTCAACCTCTGGCGGCACGAGCTGAACTGGTTGGGCGGCTTGGGTATCATTGTGTTAGCCGTTGCCGTGTTGCCATTGCTAGGCATCGGCGGCCGACAACTGTTCAAAGCAGAGACGCCGGGGCCGATGAAGGATTCCGCCCTGACGCCCCGTATCGCCGACACAGCACGCAATCTGTGGATCGTTTACGTGGGTATCACCTTGGCCTGTATCGGCAGTTTGAAATGGGCGGGCATGTCTTGGTTGGATGCGATCTGTCATTCGTTCTCTACGATGGGCTTGGGCGGGTTCTCCACACATGATGCAAGTGTGGGCTACTTCAACTCACCACTTATCGAAGCCATCATGATTGCCTTCATGCTGGTCGCGGTACTGAACTTCGCCACCCACTTCGTCGCATTGCGCAGTCGCAGCTTCAGGATATATCGCGTCGATCCCGAAGCGATCCCTTCTCTGACTTTAATAATTGGCAGTTGTATCGGCATCGCAGGTTTCTTATGGTGGCAGGAGGTCTATCCCAGTTTTTGGACCGCGCTGCGCCATGCCAGCTTCAACTTGGTCTCTATCGCCACCAGTTCGGGATTCGCCAGCGTGGATTACGCCCAATGGCCCATCTTCGCTCCGCTGTGGATGATGCTACTCACCGCAACGGTCGCCAGTGCCGGCTCGACCGGCGG
>Ga0265292_1002587_pt1 | contig 12359 bp, 8 predicted proteins | sample Munlanlewell296A_FD_189080 | JGI IMG/M metagenome (GOLD analysis project Ga0265292, IMG submission 189080) | Leachate microbial communities from a municipal landfill in Southern Ontario, Canada - Leachate well 296A | ecosystem: Engineered > Solid waste > Landfill > Unclassified | place: Canada...
CGTCCGCATCTGGAGAAGATTGTCGCCCTGCGCCAGGAATACGCCTCGTTCTTCCCGAATTTCGAGCATCCTTACGATGCCTTACTGGATGACTTCGAACCGAACATGAAGACCGCCGATGTGAAGGCCATCTTCGACAGTCTGCGCCCCAAGCAGGTGGAACTTATCAAGGCCATCGCCGGCAAGCCGCAGGTGGACGATTCCTTCCTGCACCAGCCGTTCGACGAGAAGAAGCAGTTGGATTTTGGTGTGGAAGTCATCACCAAGTTCGGCTACGATTGGAACCGCGGCCGGCAAGACAAAGCCCCCCATCCCTTCACCACTGGCTTTAGCATCAACGATGTGCGCATCACCACGCGTGTGGCCCCGGACTTCCTCAATTCGATGCTCTTTAGTACCATGCACGAGTGCGGTCACGCCCTCTATGAACTGGGTGCTGCCCCTGAACTGGAGCGCACCGGTTTGGAAGGCGGCGCTTCACTGGCGGTGCACGAATCACAGAGTCGCATGTGGGAAAATCTGGTCGGGCGCTCGTTCCCGTTCTGGCAGTGCTTCTACCCGCGCCTGCAGGAAATCTTCCCGCAGTTGGCGGGTGTCCCGCTGGAGAAATTCTACAAAGGCATCAACAAAGTCCAGCCCTCGCTCATCCGCGTCGAAGCTGACGAGGCCACGTACAACCTGCACATCATGCTGCGCCTCGAATTGGAAATTGCCCTGATCGAAGGCAAAGTGGCGGCCAAAGATATGCCCGCCATCTGGAATGCCAAGACGCAGGAATATCTGGGTGTAACCCCGCCCAGCGATGACAAGGGCGTTCTACAAGATATCCACTGGTCCGGCGGCGCGATCGGCTATTTCTCCACCTATGCCCTCGGTAATCTCGTCTCGGTCCAACTCTGGGAGAAGATCAACCAGGATATTCCCGACCTGGTCGAGCAAATTCGTCAAGGCAAATTCGAGACCCTGCTTGGCTGGCTGCGCGAGAAGATCCATCGCCACGGAGCCAAGTTCGAACCGCAGGAACTGGTACAGAAAGTCACCGGTTCCAAGATTGACCCGGCGCCTTACATGCGCTACCTCACCAAAAAATACAGCGAGATCTATAACCTGTAGAACAACAGTGACGCTCCAAACGGAGCGTCTCTTGTTTACGAGTATAATTTTTACATGCAACGCCGCATTTTCCTGACCTGCACCCTGCTCGCCTTTCTGACCGCCTGCATAGCGGCGACAGCGCCCTCTTCTCCGTTGCCGACCCTGACCCCGGTCCGGCCTGACACGACCCAGTCCACGACGCTGCTCCCCGAACCCGCAACCCGTTCCCCGACCCCCGAGATCGTTTCCCCAACCCCGGAAACCACCTCGACTCCTGCGACTACCCTCACCCCCGAACCGACCATTACCGAGACCTTATCCCCGCTCCCGACTCTCAACCTGCCGCCCACGCTGGCAGCGACCAGCATCCCGCAGCCGGCAGTTGGCTCGGGCGCGATTCAGTTCTTCGGTCCGGGGCCGCTTTCAAAACTTGTCTCGCCGGTTACAGTATACGGGTACGCCATCCCTGGATACGGTAACAAAGGGCGCGTATCCCTTTATGGGGAAGATGGCCGCCTGCTGGCTTCCGAGGTTTTGCAACTGAATACCGCCTACACGTGGGCGTATTTTTACTGGACACTGCCTTTCGAGATCCAGGCAGCCGGGGAGTTGGCGCGGCTGACGATGAGCACGCAGGATCAGTATGGGCGGCTCACAGCTGTGTATTCGGTACATCTTATTTTGCTGTCCGAAGGCTTTTCGATCATCAATCCGCCCGGCGATTTGAAAGAGCGCTGCGTCATCGAACAGCCGGCGCCCGGGCGCCGCATCGCTGGTGGAATTCTGGCGGTAGCCGGGGAAATGCGCCCCTTCAATAGACTGCCTCTGGTGGTTGAATTGGTTGCCCGGGATGGCAATGTTATCGCTTCACAACTGGTGGCCATCTCTCCTGCCCCCGACGACAGCTATGTGCCTTTTCACGTTGACCTGCCTTATTCCATTTCCACCGGGGACTGGGCGCGGCTGGTTGTCCGCCAGCCGGATGAGCGTATTGGCGGTACGATGTACCTGTACAGCCGGGAAGTTTTCCTCAATCCTTGACTTGCCCCTGCGGGGGTGATACAATAGCCGCTCGTTCGACCCGTCGCGGGGTAGAGCAGTGGCAGCTCGTCAGGCTCATAACCTGGAGGTCGCTGGTTCGAGTCCAGCCCCCGCAACTTATAGCACACTACAGACCGCCGGGCCATTGAAAAATGGCTAGCCCGGCGGTCTGTGATTCTGAAGGACCTGGCAAAAGGAGAAAATTTTATGAACCACAGACCGCCGGGCCTGGAAACCGTGAAGGCTATCCAGGGTTTCGTTCAGTTCAAATCTGCTGAGGGTTTAAGCGTCAGGACAATCGAGTCCTATTCGCACGACTTGCAGCAATGGCTGGAATATCAAGGGGCGATGAATGTCGTGAAAGTGACGCCCCAGCAATTACGCCAATACCTGACCTATCTATTGACCGAGTACGTGCCGCGCCGGATCACCGGCAATAACGATGTGAAGCTTTCCCCAAAAACGGTTCGCAACGTTTGGGTGACGCTTTCCTCATTTTTCCATTGGGCCGGTGACGAATTCCAAATTCCCAATCCGATGAAAATGGTGCCGGCACCGAAGTTTGAGACACCTCCGGTAGAACCATTCAGACGGGAAGAAATCGAAGCCATTCTGAAAGTATGCGACTATTGTCAGGAAGCTAAAACGAACGATCGCCATAAGTTCACCATGCGACGGGTGACCAGGTTTCGGGACAAGGCGATTGTCTTGGTATTGGTGGACTCTGGCTTGCGTGCTTCGGAGTTGTGCTCGCTGCGCATAGGCGATTATGATGCGCAGACAGGTAAAGTACAAATTCGGCATGGAGTTGGGGGCGGAGCGAAAGGCAAGAAAGGCCGGACAGTCTACCTCGGGAAAACGGCGCGCAAAGCCATCTGGCGCTATCTCGTGGATCGCGAAGACGGCGAAGACCCGGATGAGCCTCTTTTCCTGGGGCGTTATTCTCGTCCGCTTAACCGGGATGCGCTACGTCAAGTGATTGCCTCATTGGGGGAGAAGGCGTCTGTGAAAAAGGTTTATCCTCACCGTTTCCGGCATACGTTTGCAATCACCTACCTGCGCTCAGGCGGTGACCTGTTTACTTTGCAACGATTGCTGGGTCATGCGACTCTGGAGATGGTGCAGCACTATGCTCGCATCGCTGAAGTGGATGTGGAACAGGCCCACCGCAAAGCCAGCCCAGCCGATAACTGGAGGTTGTAACCATCATAAAGAGGATAAAATGTGAAAATATGCAGTACAATTGCAAATATGCACAAGGAGTAGCTATGAGCCAAACTTATATTCCCCGCAGCCTGGAACCCTGTATGGTGCAAATATTCTATCCATAACTAGAAATCGGAGCTTGAGGCTGCCTGTAATAATCGTGGATGATACCTCCCAGGATATCTCGGCTACGAATCGGTCCTCCTGTGTTCCTTACTGGCCCGGATATAGGAAAGTGCTGACTAATGCCCTGGTGTGGGCGAGCATGGTTGTAGTATCCAGCATATTCTTTGAGAACGCATCGAAGGTGGTTTTCATTCAAGATCAGGATATGGTCGAGACACTCTTCCCGGACCGAGCGCACCCACCGTTCAGCAAACGCATTCGCTCTGGGGGCTTGATAAGGGGTGTGAAGGATCTCAACCCCTTCTGAAGAAAACACACTATCAAAAGAGGATGTGAATTTCGTGTCATTGTCGTGAATGAGAAAAGCCATCATATCCCGATCATTGTCTTTCAGATCCCAGACCAATTGGCGCGCCTGCTGTGTAACCCAGATTTTGTTGGGGTTTGTCGTGCATCCTGCCAGATGAATTCGTCGGGTTCCCAATTCGATGAAGAACAGCACATAGATGGTCTTGAGCCAGATCGTTTCCACCGTGAAGAAATCGCAAGCCAGGATCTGATCCTTATAGTGCCTCAGGAGGCTGCACCAGGAACCTGTAGACCGTTGGGATACCGGAGTGACTCTATGTCTCTTGAGGATATTGCGCACTGACGTGGCGCCCAACCTATGGCCAAGCTTGAGCAGCTCTCCCTGGATCTTGTCATAGCCCCAGCGAGGGTTCTCTTTCGCCAAACGCACTATCAGGGCTTCAAGTTCACACGATATATCCGGCCTACCTGGCTTCCCTTCTCGTTTGAAGCTCCACTTGCGCCGAACCAGGTTTCGATGCCAGGCAAGGACTGTGTCTGGTTTGTAGATCAACAGGACCTGATAGAGGTGCTGGCGTGCATCCTTTGAGTATCGGCGAAACTTGTTCATCAGGGTTGCCATTATCATTCTTTCGGAATCAGATATCCGCGGGTGTGTCTTCACTTTGCGTTGTAAGATGCGCACCTGATGACGAAGAATGATGATTTCCAGATCCTTGTTACTGTCAGTGATACCCATGATCGTGAATAAATCCAGGAAAAATGTGAGTATGTGCATGAGCGACCAATACATCGATACCTCGCCTGATCCGATTAGGTTCCAAGATCAGCAGAGCTTACCATATTCGGCGGAGTTCAAAACTGTTTTGGTGGGTTATTGGCTTATTTTTGGACGAACCGACAATCAGTCAGGACCAGATAAAATATTTGCACCATACAGGCTGGTCAAACTCAATGATATTTGTAATGTGATTTGACTAGACAATGTCCCTATAGTACAATCCCGCCCATGCCCATCTATCGCTTCGTGATGTGCTTCAACCACCCCGACCCTCGCTCTGCCGCCCTGCTTGCCGACGCCCATGCGCTGGGGTTCAAGAAACTCAAACTGATAACTTGCCAGGACATCTACTTTATCGAGGGTCAACTGTCGCCGGAGGAATGCAGGCAGTTGGCTCTCGAACTTTTAACCGACCCGGTCACGCAGACAGCGGACTGGTACGAACTTCCCGAGGAGGTGCCGGACCCTTCGACTGCGCTCAGGACAAGCCTCGAGCCTGCCAACCAGTTAGTCGAAGTTACCCTCCGCCCGGGCGTCACCGACCCGGTCGCCGCCCAGCTCACCCGCGCCGCGCACGAACTGGGCTTTGGCGGGGTCCATCGCGCCGCCAAGGGTGCGCGTTTCCTTATCGAAGGGCTGGATAGGGAACAAGCGGGCGAACTGGCGCGCCGACTGCTTGCCAACCCGACCATTCAACATTGGACGATGGATGCGATCGCCCCTTCCTTCCCGCAGGAGGCCGCCTCGAGCGGGGATGTGGAGACCATCCATCTGCGTGGGCTGAGCGACTCGGAGCTGCTGGCAGTTTCCGGGTCACGCCGCGCCGCGCTGGAACTGGCCGAGATGAAAGCCATCCAGGGATACTTCCAGTCCGAAGACCGCGACCCGACCGACGTCGAATTCGAAGCCATCGCCCAAACATGGTCCGAGCACTGCGGACATAAAACGTTCAAGGCAAAGATCACAATTGTCTCTCCTTTCCCCTCTGGAGAAGGGCAGGTGGATGAGGTAGAAATTGACTCTCTCCTCAAAACCTACCTGAAATCCGCCACTAATAAAATCGCCGCTCCCTGGGTGCGCTCGGCATTTGTGGATAACGCCGGCATCATTGACTTCGACGACGAGTTCGAAGTGTCGTTCAAAGTGGAGACGCACAACCACCCCTCTGCGATTGAGCCGTTCGGCGGGGCGAACACTGGCGTGGGCGGCGTGATCCGGGACGTGCTGGGCGTATCGGCCAAACCGATTGCCAATACGGACGTGCTGTGCTTCGGGCCGCAGTCGGCGCGCTTCCGCGACTTGCCGGAGGGTGTGCTGCACCCGCGCCGGATTTTGTCGGGCGTGGTGGCAGGAGTGCAAGACTACGGCAACAAGATGGGTATCCCGACCGTGAACGGCGCGCTGTGGTTCGACCCCGGTTACACTGCCAACCCGCTCGTCTTCTGCGGGACAGTGGGCCTCGCCCCAAAGGGACTACACGTCCACGCACCGCGGCGCGCCGACCGGGTGATCGTGCTCGGCGGCCGGACGGGGCGCGATGGCCTGCGCGGGGCGACCTTCTCCTCAATGACAATGGACGCCCAGACCGGCGAGGTCTCCGGCGCGTCGGTGCAGATTGGCGACCCGATCACCGAGAAGGGGCTGGTGGATGTCCTGCTCCCGGCGCGAGACCGCGGCCTGTACACGGCCATCACCGACTGCGGCGCGGGCGGACTCTCGTCCGCAGTTGGGGAAATGGCATCATCCATCGGCGCGGACGTTGACCTGGCGCACGTCCACCTGAAATATCCCGGCCTGACCCCGTGGGAAATCTGGCTCTCCGAAGCGCAGGAGCGCATGGTCGTGGCTGTCCCGCTGGAGAACATCCCTGCTTTGCAGGAATTATGCGATACCTACAACACCGAACTGACCGATATTGGTGAATTCACCGGTTCCGGCCGGCTGGTGGTGCGATATGACAACAAGGTGGTGCTGGATTTGGCGAATGAGTTCTTGCATGAAGGGATACCGCAACGACAGCTCAAAGCGATTTTTTCAACCACCTCCCCTGCCCTCCCCCGTCACGACGGGGGAGGGTTGGGTGGGGGTTCTCTTGCTGAAACCCTTCTCAAACTCCTTTCCCACCCGAACATTGCCTCCAAAGCCCCCATCATCCACCTCTACGACCACGAAGTCCAGGGCGGGACGGTGGTCAAACCGCTAGCAGGTCTGGAAGCGGACGCGCCTTCCGACGCGGCTGTCGTCAAGCCGATTGGCACGACCGGTAAAACCGGCATTGTGCTCTCCAACGGACTCAATCCCGAATATGGCAAGCGCGATGCCCACCGTATGGCCCTCGCCGTTCTGGACGAAGCCATCCGCAACGCGGTCGCGGTCGGTGCGGACCCGGCGCGCATCGCCGTGCTCGACAACTTTTGCTGGGGCGACCCCCTGCGCCCTGAAACGCTCGGTTCGCTGGTGGAGGCGGCCCGCGGTTGTCACGACGGCGCGCTGCTTTTCGGCACACCCTTCATCTCTGGCAAAGACTCGCTCAACAATGAGTACCTCGGCGCCGATGGCCAGCGTCACGCTATCCCGCCCACGCTGCTGATTTCCGCCATCGGCCTCATCCCTGACATCACAAAAGCCGTGACGATGGACTTGAAGCAAGCGGGCAACCTGCTCTTCTTGGTTGGCGAGTTCGCCCCGGTGTTCGGCGGCAGTCACTTCGCACTCCTTGCTCCCGACTTTTCACATGATCCTGTCCCGACGCTCGCGACCAATACCCCGAAAGTTTACCGTGCCTTGCACGCGTGCATCAAACAGGGACTTATCCGCTCCTGTCACGACCTGTCCGAAGGCGGACTGGCTGTCGCCGCGGCGGAGATGTGCATCGGCGGCCGCCTCGGGCTGGACCTCGGTCTTGGTCCGCGCGACCCGGTCCGGGGTCTCTTCGGCGAGACGACCGGCTGTCTACTCGTGGAAGTCGAGCCAGACAAAGCCGAGGCCTTCGAAGCCCTGTTTGCGGGTCTGCCTGTCGTCCGCCTCGGAACTGTGACAGACGCGCCCACCCTGTCCATCCGGACGAATACCGAATTGCAAATTGCCATTCCCATCACTGCCCTTGTCACCGCATGGAACACCCCTCTCCAATGACCACAAAACCAACCGCACTCATCCTCCAGGCTTACGGCACCAACCGCGATCAGGACGCGGCCGAGGCCCTATCCCTCGCCGGGGCGGACCCGATCCTCGTGCCGCTCAACCATCTCCGCCTCGGCAAGCGGCATTTCTTGGATTTCCAACTGCTCGTCGTTCCCGGCGGTTTCTCCTACGCCGACGCATTGGGCGCCGGGAAACTGCTGGCCCTCGACCTGAAAGCCTACTTCGCGGACGAAATCCGCGCCTTTGTGGAAAGCGGCAGGCCGGTCATCGGCATCTGCAACGGTTTCCAGGCGCTGGTAAAAGCAGGCATATTACCAGGGAATAGAGAACAGGGAATGGAGAGCAGTGACGCGACCGCGACATTGACTTTCAATGCAAAGGGACATTTTGAATGTCGTTGGGTTTCTTTGCGCCCGGTCTCTCAGAATTGCATTTGGACAAAAGGCTTATCAGAAACTATCGAAAGCCCCATTGCCCATGGTGAAGGCAATTTCCAGACCTCGGACCAATCTCTACTCTCTGCTCTCTCCTCTCTAAACCAAATTGCCCTCACCTACGCCCACCCCGACGGTTCTCCCGCAAACGGCGAGTATCCTGCCAACCCCAACGGCTCACTTCTTGACATTGCCGGACTCTGCAACCCGGCGGGCAACGTTCTTGGCCTGATGCCGCACCCGGAGAATCACATCCATCCGCACCAGCACCCGCGATGGACACGCGGTCTGACAATGGGTAGCGGCCTGCCCTTATTCAGAAAGGGCGTGAAATATGCAGAGGCACTATGATTGCCAAAGATGAATTGCTCAAACTCCTTCCTCAGGCCCTCGAAGGCACTGACTTACCCCTCGACGGGCGCACAGTCGGCAAAGTCCGTGAATGGTACAACTTGCCAGACGGGAAACGGCTCATCGTCACCACCGACCGGCTTTCGGCATTTGACCGCGTCTTGGCCGCCGTCCCGTATAAGGGTCAGGTGCTGAACCAGCTTGCCGCCTGGTGGTTCGAGCAGACCCGAGACCTGATCCCTAATCACCTGATTGCCTTGCCTGACCCGAATGCTGCCATCGTGACCGAGGTGCAACCTTTCCCCGTTGAGGTCATTGTGCGCGGCTACATTACCGGCGTGACCTCCACCGCACTGTGGTACCGCTACTCGCTCGGCGAGCGCGACATCTACGGCTACCACTTCCCGGAAGGTTTGCGGAAAAACGAAGCCCTGCCGGAACCGATCATCACGCCCACTACCAAAGGCGGCTCGACCGGTCACGACGAGCGTTTGACCTGTGCCGAGGTAACGGAAAAGGGTTATCTCGACGCGGCGACCTGGGGGCAGATCCAGTCTGCCGCGCTCGCAATCTTCAAACGCGGACAGCAAATCGCACAGAAAGCCGGTCTCATCCTGGTGGATACCAAATACGAATTCGGCCGCGCTCCCAACGGGACGGTGATGCTGATTGACGAAGTCCACACCCCCGACTCGTCCCGTTTCTGGGAGGCAGATATCTACGCCACCCGCTTCGGGGCAGGGGAAGAACCGGAAAACTTCGACAAGGAATTTATCCGCATCGCCTATGCCGAAAAAGGCTTCCGCGGCGACGGCGAAATCCCAACCATGCCGGCTGAACTATGGGCTGCTGCCAGCCAGCGGTACATTGCCATCTATGAGATGCTGACCGGGCAGGTGTTCGTGCCGGCGGCATACCCGGTCGAACCGAGGTTGGCAGAAAATTTGCGCATTGCATGTATACTCGATAACTAGAACAGGAAAGGCCGAATGAACAAACCATGTGTGGTCATCCTGATGGGGTCCAAAGCAGACCTGGAACACTGCCAAAAAATCGCCGAAGCCTGTAAAGGCTACGGGTTGGAAGCCATCCTGCGGGTGGCCTCGGCGCACAAAACGCCGGAGCATGCGCTCGCCATATTGCAGGAATACGAAGCCGACCCGCGTCCGAAGGTCTACGTCACTGTCGCCGGGCGGAGCAATGCCCTCTCGGGCTTCACCGACGGGGCGGTCAGCGCGCCGGTCATCGCCTGCCCGCCGCCGCCGGACGCGTTCAGCGGGGCGGACGTTTACTCATCCCTGCGGATGCCTTCGGGGATTGCGCCGGCCCTCGTGCTGGAACCGGCCAACGCGGCGCTGTTGGCGGCGAAAATTCTCGGCCTGGTGGATGCCGGTGTACGCGCAGCTGTGACCGCGTCCCAGAAACGGGCCGCTGAAAAAGTCCTACAGGATGACCAGTCGCTCCAATGAGTCCTGTCTACGACGACCATCCCCATGACGAATGCGGCGTGATCGGCATTTTCGCTCCAAACGAGGACGTGGCGCGCATGGCATTCTTTGGGCTGTACGCCCTCCAGCACCGCGGCCAGGAGGCGGCGGGCATCGCCGTGGCGGACGGCCAGAGCATGTCCATGTATAAAAATGTCGGGCTGGTGGCGCAGGTCTTCCGCCCAAGCACGCTCGACGATCTCAATGGGAATTTTGCTATTGGCCACACGCGTTACTCGACTACCGGTTCATCGTCGGCACGCAATGCCCAGCCGTTCATGATCGAGACCATCCACGGGCCGCTGGCGCTGGCCCACAACGGCAACCTGATCAACTCGGCCGTACTGCGGGAGGAACTGCTGGCGCATGGGGTGGGCATGTCGTCATCATCAGACAGCGAAGTGATGACGATGATGCTGGCCCGCAACGGGGGCGGCACCTGGGTGGAGCGCATCCGGCACGCCATGGAACGATGGCTGGGGGCGTACTCGCTGATGGTGCTGACTCGCGATTGTGTGTATGCGGTGCGGGACCCGTGGGGGGTGCGCCCGTTGAGCGTGGGAGTACTGCCCAGCGGCGGGTCCGCGGCTGCGTCTGAGACCGGCGCTCTCCGCACCCTGGGTTGCGTCGCCATTCGGGAAGTGAAGCCCGGCGAGATTGTTACCCTGTCCGATAATGCCTGGGTCGTTACCCAGGCCATCCAGCCTGCCCAGCCACTGGCGCGCTGCGTTTTCGAGATGATCTACTTCTCGCGACCGGACGCGGTCTGGGACGGGAAGAGCGTCCACCAGGTGCGGCAGAACCTTGGCCGCGAACTGGCACACGAGTACCCCGCTGAAGCAGACGTGATCATCCCGGTGCCAGACTCATCCATCCCGGCCGCGATCGGCTACGCAGCCGAGTCGGGCATCCCGTACAACGACGGCTTCATCAAGAACCGCTATGTAGGGCGGACGTTCATCGAGCCTACCGATTCATTGCGCAAGCGTGGCGTTGCGCTGAAGTTCAATGTAATCAACGAAAATGTCCTCAACAAACGCGTTGTCATGATTGACGATTCCATCGTGCGCGGCAATACCACCGGTCCGCTCATCAAACTTCTGAAAGATGCCGGCGCGGACGAAGTCCACGTGCGGATTACCTGTCCGCCCATCACCAGTCCCTGCTTCATGGGTGTGGACATGGGTAAGCAGGATGACCTGATCGCTCACCAGCGGACGGTGGAGGAAATCCGTAAGTATGTCAATGCCAATAGTCTCTCATATCTGTCATTGGGTGGCATGATGAAGGCTGTAGGGAGTGCTGACGGTTACTGCCAGGCCTGTTTTACCGGCAAGTATCCGCTGCCGGTGGACCTGGAAACAGTCAAGACCGGGTTCGAAAAGGGCATCCGGTGATCCTATGAATATTCTCCTGATCGGCTCCGGCGGGCGCGAACATGCCATTGCCTGGAAGGTATCTCAATCGCCAAAACTTAGCAAACTCTATATCCTGCCCGGCAATCCGGGCACGGCGTCACTCGGGGAAAATGTAGCTGATATTTCAGACGACCATCCGGCAATGGTGGCGTTGTGTCGCGAAAAACGGATCGACCTGGTCATCGTCGGGCCGGAAGCGCCGCTGGCGGCGGGGATTGTGGACTCGCTTTCCGCTGAGGGAGTCCGTTGTTTCGGTCCGCGCATGGCTGCGGCACGGATTGAGTCGTCCAAGTCTTTCGCCAAACAGTTCATGGCCCGCCACGGCATCCCGACGGCGCGCTACGCGTTGTTCAAAAACCACGCCGAAGCGGTGCGTTATCTTGAACAGGTGGATTACCCGGTGGTCATCAAGGCTTCCGGTCTGGCGGCGGGCAAAGGCGTGATCCTGCCGGAGACGAAGGCCGAAGCGCTCGCTGCACTAGAGGCAATTATGGTCAAGCGCGATTTCGGTGCGGCCGGGGATGAAGTGGTCATCGAGGAGCGCCTGAGCGGACTGGAAGTCTCGCTGATGGCTTTCACCGATGGCCGGACGGTCGTCCCGATGCCCCCGGCGCAGGACTACAAACGCCTGCTCGACGGCGACCACGGTCCTAACACAGGCGGGATGGGCGCCTACGCTCCGGCGCCGGTCTGCCCGCCGGAGATGGTGGCGGAAATCGTCGAAACAGTCCTGCAACCGGCGGTGGAGGGGCTGCGGGTAGAAGGTTGCCCGTTTGTCGGTGTGTTGTATGCCGGGATGATGCTCACTGCGAGTGGCCCGCAGGTACTGGAATTCAACTGCCGCTTCGGCGACCCGGAAACCGAGGCGGTCTTGCCGTTGCTCGAAACCGACCTGGTCAAGATCGTCGAAGCCTGCGTGGACGGTCACCTTGCCAGCGTGGACATTTGCTGGAAAAGCGGGGCGGCG
>Ga0265292_1002588_pt1 | contig 12357 bp, 13 predicted proteins | sample Munlanlewell296A_FD_189080 | JGI IMG/M metagenome (GOLD analysis project Ga0265292, IMG submission 189080) | Leachate microbial communities from a municipal landfill in Southern Ontario, Canada - Leachate well 296A | ecosystem: Engineered > Solid waste > Landfill > Unclassified | place: Canada...
TCAGGGTCCGCGGCGAGGCCGTGGGGGTCGTCAACCTCGAGTCGACTCGGAGATACGCGTTTACACACGACGACCAGAGGCTGGCGGAGACATTCGCCCTCCACATCTCGGGGACCCTGGAGAGAATCAAACTCGATGAGGAGCGCCAACGCGCCGCCGAGGCCGCCCTGCGAGGGGAGGCCGCCGCCGAGCAGGCGCGGATGCTCGCCACAGTCAAGATGCGCTTCCTCTCCACGGCGACCCACGAGATCAGGACCCCCCTCACAAGCATAATAGGGTACACGGAGCTCATACAAGACGCGCTACAATCCGGGGACACGTCAAAGCTCCAAGCCTACTTCGACGCGGTCCAGAGAAACGCGGAGAGGCTGACGAGGCTCACCAACGACCTCCTCGACACCCAGAGAATCGAGGAGGGCAGAATGACGATATCCAAGACACCCATCGGGACCGGGGAGCTGCTACGCGACCTAGCCCAGGAGGCGACGCCGGGGCTAACCCGCCGGGGGCAGACCCTCAAGGTCAGCGACGGCTTCGGCGGCGTGATAGACGTGGACCGGGACCGCCTCCTCCAGGTGCTGGCGAACCTCGTGGGTAACGCCTCGAAGTTCTCCCCGGAGGGCTCCACCATCCAGCTGAGTGTGGAGAGGCGTGGAGGAGAAGTGGTGTTCAGTATCCGTGATCAGGGCGTCGGCTTATCGGAGGAGGATATGCCAAAGCTCTTCAAGCCGTTCCCCGGGATACACGTTGAGGGTAACAGGGAGGGGACGGGGCTGGGTCTGAGCATCTGCAGGGGCATCGTGGAGCTGCACGGCGGCAGCATCTGGGCCGAGTCAGGGGGACCCGGGAGGGGCTCCACCTTCAGCTTCACCGTACCGGGGGCCGAAACATGAAGAGAATCCTGGTCGTCGACGACGAGCCGGATGTCCTCGATATGACGAGGACGATGCTCGAGTCGAGGGGCTTCGAGGTCTCGGAGGCGGCGTCGGGGGAGGAGGCGCTTCGGCTCATCGCCGAGAAGAAGCCGGACCTCGTGCTCTTGGACGTTGTGCTACCCGGCGTCACCGGCCTCGAGATCTGCAGACGCCTCAAGCGAAGCGGGGATACGCGTGGGATCCCAGTCGTGATGTTCACGGCGCTCGGCCCCGAGGTCGACATGATGCTGGGGGAGGGTGACAAGGCGGATGCCTACCTCATGAAGCCATTCACGATGAAGGCCCTCCTCGGCAAGGTCGATGCGCAGCTTGGGCGCCGCGGGTAGCGGCTAGGCAGAGGCGTGGTGGGTCCGTTGGCTGGGTTGAAAGCCCTCGTCGTAGACGACGAGGAGGATATCCGGAGCCTCGTGGGGGCCATCCTGACTGGTAACGGCTTCGAGGTCTTCGCAGCCTCCTCTGGGGAGGAGGCGCTCGTCGCGGCGGAGCGCCACAGGCCCGATCTGGTCATCCTCGACGTGGTGCTGCCCAGGCTGAGCGGCCTCGAGGTGTGCAGGCTGCTGAAGGGGCGGGCGTCCACGAGGGGCGCGACGGTGGTGGTGATGTCTGTCCTGAACAGGGAGGTTGATAGGCGGCTCGCCTCCGAGGCGGGTGCGGATGGGTACGTCTCCAAGCCCTTCACGGTGGCTGGGCTTCTCGAGGAGGTTGACGGGGCGCTGCGTGGGCGGGGCGTGGAGTCGATGGCTTCGTTGGGCTAGTCGTTCTTCAGCGTGTGCGGTACGGGGTGCTTCCCCCGCTGGGTGTGGGATTAGTCCCTGATTGTTGAGAGTGCCCTCTGGGTCTCCTCGGGGAAGTCACGTTTGAGGTTGCGTAGTATGGTTTCGGCGAGATAGGTCTTGAACTCTGCCTCCGTCATACCGGGGCTGTAGATCCATCGGTGGCCGCCCTTCCCAGTTATATCTACTCCCTTGAGGACACCCAGCTCTCGCATATCCTCAAGGAAGTTGATGACGCTGGCCCTGCTGATTGTTTTTCCCTTTAATCCCTCATTCGCCTTGTCCCAGACGGCCTTGGAGCCGAGGCCCTCGGGGCTCTCCCAGATGGCCCTCATGGCTATCTCCTGGTAGTCCTTTAAGACCGCCCTCAAGCCGGTCTCCCTTGTGTCGTACTCGATCCTGTTAGACATTCTAAAGCATCCTAGTGTAACCTTTTTATAAAATATGTTGCATCAAACGAGAGAAGACCCAGTAGAAAGTGAGAAGAACTGAAACAATATAATATGACATTCTTAGAGATAATCCGATATTTTAAGGGCGGGTAAAGCCTCTTTCTGCTTTATCATCTCCTCCCTCAAGTGGTCGACGCCATGGTACCTATCACCGTCCCTATCTATCGCGCCACTCTGCTCCAGCCGCCTCAGTATCTGCGTTAGGATGAGCGGGTTAATGTTCTTCCCGTAGTGTTTCCGGTAGTTCGAAGTTATTGATTTACGTGACTGGAAAAGGGAGGTCTTCAACTCAAGTTCTGGAAGATAGATGACGTTATCGATCCCAATTGTTTTCTCAAAAATGTTCAGCCCGAAAACGTCACGTAGTGTCGTGTACCTGTTCTTAATAATGTATGATAAAGCCAGAAGGCGAAGATCCTCGTTTTTCACCGTTTTTTCAAGGCCGATGAACGTGTTACCCGCCTCATAGTCTCCCGTATCCTTCAATCGGAGTATATCCAGACCTTCAAGTAGACTCACATATCGGGCAAGTCTCCGTCGCGAAGCCTCGGAGAAGCCTTTCGTCAGCTCGACCTTCGTAATTTTGCTTGTCTCGATAATCTGATCTAGAAGCAATTCTATCTGGCTGAGATGGTTTCTAAATTCCTCAATTTTGATGAATTCGTCTGAGGAACATGTGACCACAATATTCTCTGTCTGCTGCCTCCACAGTTTTAACAAGTTGACAAGGTTCTCGTTATACTGCTCTCTGGAGGTAGTCAGGTGAGGGATCAGCTCTTCTTTATCGTTTAACACAATCTGCCCTAGACTCTGCATGTTGAGTATCCGCACTTTGTATGAGCCGGGGTCCCTCTCATCGAAGATATAGACAGGGTATTTAGCCCGGACGTTAGCGCGGTACATCTTGCGAGCTGGATCAAATTCTGGAGGGTCAATCTGGGTGAACTGGCCGTAGTTATAGCCTGAAAACTGGCTGATCTTCGCCTCAACCGTCATCTTCTACGCCTCCTTTTCTTCGGGGGCACGACCCTTCCGAATAAGTCTTTCTGTCCTTCCTGACTTATAACGAGTTTTATCAGCTTTCCTGTTTGGCCCAGTTTTAAGTCGATGAATGAACCGACTTCACACGCCTTCTGTGCGTATTGTTCCTCAAGAAGCGGATCCAGATAATAGATCTCCCTCTTATTCTCCTCGTAGCCGTTAACCACAACGACGTGCCATGTAATTCCATCTCTGCTGTCCAATACGTTGATCCAGGCTATTACGGGTCTGTTTGCGTCGATCTCTGCTTGAATGTCTTTGAAGGTCCCGGGTGTGACTGTCTTGAACTGGATATTGGGGGAGGATTCGAGTAGAAGGGCATTTACAAGCTCAGCGCACAGCGGTGATGTACCGGAGTTGACGTCTGAATATGTGGATCCTGCTACGGTCTTTAAGGACAGTTTCTTCTGTTTGATGTCAAGGATGTCGATTGCGTAGTCGAGTACCATCTTGACGCAGGTTGGGTGACAGTAGTAGTCTGTCGGCTGCTTATAGAATGGTACTCGCAGTAATGGCAAATATACACTCCCTGTTTTATCGGCCTCCCGTTGGAGTTGAGAGTGGAATAGGTTAATCATTATTTAAGATTTAATAATTATCAATGGATCGTATTTCTTTTAATAAACAAGGAACTTTTTCCAATTACTATACTTTAGCTATTGGTTTTGAAGTCGCGATGTTTCCTGAGGTATATACCGCTAAAGTTGTAGCCCAGAACCTGTCATCGTGTGTCCCCTCAGGGTGGTTGAAGAGCAGGTGGCCGTTCTTTGTTAATTCATAGCGCTCCGTGTTGAGTTCGTGAAAGAGTTCGGCATCATATGGTATATGCAGGAGGGGGCTAAGGCCTGAGGAGCAATCAGGGCATATAGTCCTCCACTCGCCCTCTCGTGTGTCCACATAGCCTGACCAATTACATTTACTGCAAACTGCCTTCCTCATCTGTTCCTTGAGGGCCGTCGCCATCGCCTCCTTCGACTGCTCCGTGAAGTTGACTCCCTCCACGTTACGAATGCCTCCTCGCTGCATATCCTCGACGATATAATCACCCACACCAGTCTTGTCCGCATAGACGGATCGGATGGTTCGCCAGTTGTCTTGGAGTCTCTTAATGTACCCGATCACGGCCCCGTAGCTCGTCTCAAGGGAGAATGTGTGCAAGTGGCGGAGGTAGAGGTGGCCTCTCAGTCGTTCAACAACGGCGACCACCGAGGGGTCTCGGTGCTTGCCGAAGTCAACCCCGAGGTGAAAGTCGCCGATTGGCTTCTCCGTGGCGGGGATGTAGTCGATTGCTGAGTCTTGGGCTAGTGTGATTAGGCTCGTGGGGAGCCAGACGTTCAGGTCCTCACTCCATTCGCAGAGCATCTCGCGTCGCCACCGGGCGGGGTCCCCGGCGAGCTGGGCCTCGATCATATGGACAACCTCAGAACTTAATGGTCCATTAGGTGGTAGAGCTACTGTGTAGGGTACTCTGTGTTTGCTGAAGGTGGAGTACGCTGGGTCGTGGAACATCCTGTAGAAGACAGAGTCCGTGTTCCATGGGGTACTCTCGGCGATGAGGTACCCGTTCGTCGTGTTCAGGGTGAAGAGGACGGCGGTGTACAGGTCCTCATCGTCCCGGATGAAGTTCGCCTCCATGAGGTACACCACCTTCGCGGTGTGGCCGCGTATTGTCTCGGGGACGGGTGACTCTGCGAGGAGCGTAGAGCCGTTTTTAAGCCTGATAACGGTCCGCAGCAGATTATCCTCGCCACACACCGCCTCAAAGAGCTCCGGGTCCCCCGCCTTCATGCGACGGAGGTGCTCGATGAGGGCTTTGAACGCGATGTTCTTCACCTGGTCAAACTTAGGAGCCGTGATGAGGACTAGGCTCCCCGAGTTGGCCAGCGCGAGGTAGAGGCCCTTCGCCATACCGTTGAAGGTCTTCCCCGTCTGCCGCGCCTGGACATTCGCGATGAAGTGCGACTCGTCGCGGAGGAATGGGTGCATATAGGGGTAGGGGTCGTAGAAGAGCCATGTCCGGCAGAACTCAACCGGGTCTCGGGGCACCCGCCGGCTCGGGGCTGAAGTCTGCCCGCTGCTCCTCCCTTGCTGCTCTTCGTCTCTGATTCTCCTCTTTAAGCTCCTCAAGCTCATGCTCCAGCCTCTCCACGTCCACGTCCCGGACGATCAGGTAGCACATCCGCACCGTCCGTACTATCATGTCCATCGCCCTGAGGCGGATCGGCTCAACCCCAGTGGGGTCCGCGATGATCCCGTCCAGATCACGGATCAGCTTCTCCAGTCTCCGCAGATACTGGACCCTCTTCCTCTCAGGGTCTATCCGGACCCGCCTTATCGTGAGGGTAAACCTGAGCCTCGTGGCATCACCGCCCTCCCCGCGATCCGCCTCTCTTCCCTGAGCCTCCTCGCCACCGCTGCCAGCAGCTCTACGTCGCCGGTGATCGTGTTCATGCTCGCGCGGAGCTTCACGAAGAGGTTCCGGAGCTCCTGATCCTCCTCCCCCGTCTCCAGCCATCGCCTCAGCCTCCGCCGCTCCCACTCCGTGAACAGGTACCTCCTCGACGCGCCTCACCCCTTGTAACAACTAGCTTATTACAAGCGTTCAAGCCGCGGCCACCCAGTCCCTGCACCAGTAGAGGTACGCCTTCCCCTGGCCCAGGATCGTGAGGATCTTGATGCACCGGGCGAGGCGCTCCGGTGGTTGATCCCTTAGCCATGTCTCCATCTCGGGGTGGGTGACGAAGGCCCTGTTGCTTCCGATGAGACGCTTATAGAGGTGGTCGTCCACGCCCAGCAGGATCTCTTTGATCCTCACCACATCATCGGGGGATAGATCCTTGAGCTTCTCCGCGTTGTAGGCCTCGGATGATGTTAGGGGCGGTGTGAAGCCGAGGAGGCGTAGATCCTCGACGGCTCCGAGCACCGTCTTGTCGGGTGTACTGATGAGGATCTGCCTCATGCCGGCTCTCTCGGCGAAGGGATTGTACTCCGCCATCACGGCGATAAGCTCCACGTGGCGTCGCCCCACCCGGGGGAGGGTCTCCCTGATGAGTCGGGCGCCGAGGCCCGTGGTCCTGTACTTTGGGTGGACGATGACGCGGCTGATGACGGCCCAGTCCCGGTTCAGCTCCTCCACCCTGGGGCGGTACCCGACGGCCTTCCTGCGCCCCGCCGCGTTGATGCCCGGGTAGCTGTAGACATGACGCCCCCACCAGCAACTAAGCCCCTCGCAAAGGTGATCTGACGCACTGAGGCCGATTTTCTTATACACGTATGTAAGCTATGGGAAAAGCCTGATCTACTATGTTCCGCAGTTCAGAGATTAAAAGTATTCTAGAGGGCACAGCTAAGAATATTATGAGAACGTTTACGGAGTCACATACGTCTTTTTGTTTAAATTAATGTTATATGGTTATTGCCCTTGATTCTATTTGGAAGCTGAATTGGGTGAAGTACAAGCCTGTAGGGGGCATTTGCATGATGGCTCTCCCTGTTTGAGAGATGTTGTGCAGGGTACTGGGTACTGTATCTTCCACCTGCCTGAAAAGGAGGGCGAGTTGGTTGAGAGGTTTGAGACCGAGTTCCTTCGTGAGGTGGAGAGGCAGAGAGAAGCGCATCCTGACTATCTTGACTTCACAGGCTTCCAGTTCCCAACTATAGTATTTTTTTCAATAAATCTTCCAAATATTTTCTTTGATAACGCGACGTTTAATATGCCTTGTTACTTTTACGTCATCAGTGGACATTCTGAAAACATCCATTTCACTTATATTATTGAAGAACAGTCATTTTTAAAACCTATAACGTTTGAGGGGACTGCTGGGTTCGACGGAGCCACATTCGAGGGACATGCTGGGTTCAACGGAGCCACATTCAAGGGAGATGCTGAGTTCAACAAAGCCACATTCAAGGGATCTGCTGGGTTCGACGGAGCCACATTCAAGGGATCTGCTGGGTTCAACGGAGCCACATTCGAGGGACATGCTAGGTTCAACGAAACCACATTCAAGGGACATGCTAGGTTCAACGAAGCCACATTCAAGGAATCTGCTGGGTTCAACGGAACCACATTCGAGGGACATGCTGGGTTCGACGGAGCCACATTCAAGGGATCTGCTGGGTTCAACGGAACCACATTCGAGGGACATGCTAGGTTCCACGGAGCCACATTCAAGGGACATGCTAGGTTCCACGGAGCCACATTCGAGGGACATGCTAGGTTCAACGAAGCCACATTCAAGGGATATGCTGGGTTCCACGGAGCCACATTCAAGGGATCTGCTGGGTTCGACGGAGCCACATTCGAGGGACATGCTGGGTTCGACGGAGCCACATTCGAGGGAGATGCTGAGTTCGACGAAGCCACATTCGAGGGACATGCTAGGTTCAACGAAGCCACATTCAAGGGACATGCTAGGTTCAACGAAGCCACATTCAAGGGAGATGCTAGGTTCAACGGAGCCACATTCAAGGGAGATGCTAGGTTCAACGGAGCCACATTCAAGGAATCTGCTGGGTTCCACGGAGCCACATTCGAGGGACATGCTAGGTTCGACGGAGCCACATTCGAGGGATCTGCTGGGTTCCACGGAGCCACATTCAAGGGATCTGCTGGGTTCGACGGAGCCACATTCAAGGGACATGCTGGGTTCGACGGAGCCACATTCGAGGGAGATGCTGGGTTCGACGGAGCCACATTCAAGGGATCTGCTGGGTTCAACGGAGCCACATTCGAGGGACATGCTAGGTTCAACGAAACCACATTCGAGGGAGATGCGAGTTTTAATACTACAAATTTTAATGGCTTAACCACATATAAACTGATATCTGTCCATAAAGTAATAGATTTTACTTATACGAGAATATCATCATTATTTAATCTTGAAGTAAATCAATGGATAAAAGACAACACTGATGACAGTATTCAACTATCACTGATTAAAATAAGGCGACCAAGCTTCTCTAACGGAGGAAGAATCATTATCACGGGAAACATGGGCAAGTATGAAGGAAACCACCTATCAGGAATATCCTTCATAAATTCTGAATTAATAAACGTGGAGTTCTTAGATGACAAGTGGATTCGTCTGAACCCATCAGAAAGGAAGAAGTCAGTAGACGAGATCCTATTAGATCTGAAAACTAAAGGAAGGATAGAAGCGGATGACGTGTCCGCCGCGAACACCGCTCAACTCTATAGGAGGCTCAGAGACAATTACGAGGAAACAAAGAGATACGAGGAAGCTGGGGACTGGTTTCTAGGCGAGATGGAGATCAGAAGAAAACACGATCCATCCCCAGCCACACGAATACTACACACCATATACTACATACTGGCTAAGTACGGCGAAAGTGTCCTACTACCCTTCGTTTGGTCAATACTAACCATATCCATGACAACGATATACCTAACCAGTAGCAGAAGCATCACATCAATCGATAAAATGTTAACAGAAGCGCTCCTAGATGCCTTCCTCATGTTCCTGCCCTTTAAAACCCCGGACAGCTACCTCAGCCTATTCCTCCACATGGTGGGAGCCCTGCTATTATCATTGCACTATATAGCCTTACGAAGAAAACTGGAGAGAAGATGACCCTAGAGGATTCCGATTTACCTCTGGTTTTTTCTGCTCCCCCAAGATAACAAACCAAGAACTACCCCAATAAAACCTCTTCATTATTAAAACTGAAATAATCAACTGCAGATAATACTGAGGATTCCGATTAACCTCCTTCCGGATTTTGAGAGTATTTAACCCCTTATAAGTAAAGGTCCAGTCAAGACTGGATTTCAAGGGTTATTCGAAATCCTCATATTTATAAAAAGGTTACAATAGAGTACTGAGCTATGACGAACCGTATTGAGTTTGATACAGGGAAAACAGGCCTGAGAGCCGTCCTCAAGGACTACCAGGAGATCGCCATGAGGGCGATCTGGGAGAGCCCCGAGGGCCTGGGGTCGAAGGCCGTCTGGGATAAGGCGAACGAGAAGCTCAAGGGCAAGACCATCAGCAGGGCCAGCGTCATCAACTTCCTCGAGGATATGCGGGAGATGGGCGTCCTCAACGGCGTCGAGAAGACGGGGAAGGGCGGACACCGCTGGATCTACAGCCCAGCCATGAACGAGGCCGAGTTTAAACAGTACATCGCCAGGACTATCCTGGAGAGCCTGATGAGGGACTTCCCCGGGGAGACCAGGGCGGCCCTCGGAAACTTAGGGCCCTAGAGAGACCACCGAATACAAATCCCAAAGGCACACAAATCTGTCTACATACCCCCCAGTCCACCACTAAACAAACATAGAATTGTCGTTTTTCAGACCCCTAAAACACTCCTCTAGCTCCTTCCTTAAGGTCGCTGGATCGGGGACTCATAAAAAACTTAAACACGGCCACCCAATAGTTCTTTGATCCCAATGCCAAAGCTTGACAAGGGCAAGAACGTAGTCATAAGCCTAGACGAGGACATCGTCAGGAGCGACGGCTCCAAGATAAAGATGCGCGAGTTCGTGAAGGAGATGCTCGCCTACAACCCCGCGTTCATGATCGAGACGAGCCCGAAGGGCGAGACCTGGTACCTACGCAGGAAGGCCGAAGTAGGCGCCTCCGGCTAAACGTTAAAGCGACGCGCCTCTTTCATTTAACGCATGGCCTCGGCGATACGCGCCCAGTACCCGGAGACAGGTGGACGCCACCAGGCGGCGGAGATATGCCTGAAGTGCGGCGTCTGCTGCACCGTCGCCCACAGCTGCCACGTCACGTACGATCATCAGTTCAACCCGAGGTACACGTTCGTCTACGACTGCCTCGCCTCGGAGAAGGGCGCCGCCAACCCCAACATCTGGCTCTGCGTCAGCTGCCACAAGTGCGAGGAGACGTGCCCCTACGAGGTCTCACCGATCCACTTCATCGAGCACCTCAAGGGGGAGGCCCTCGCCCGGAACACGGCCCACCCCACGATAAGGGCCGAGGTCACGCAGGTGGTCGCCACTGGCTACGCCTTCCCACTGACCAGCGCCACGGACAGGCAGAGGCAGGGGTTCGGCCTCGGCCCCCTGGCGCCCCGGGCCGTCGCCGACCTGGCGAAGATCGCGGAGAGGACGGGCCTCGCCGAGAGGCTCAAGGAGGCCCAGCCGTGAGACACGCGCTCTTCCTCGGCTGCTTCATACCCGTCCGTCTCCCGCACATCGAGGCCGTGGCGCGCCGCGTCCTCCCCGAACTCGGCGTGGAGCTCGCCGACGTCGAGGGGTTCAGCTGCTGCCCCGAGCCCGTCGGCTTCCTCACCGACAGGATAACGGCCCTCACCGTGGCCGCGAGGAACATAAGCCTCGCCGAGGAGGTCGGCCTCGACATCATAACCCTCTGCAACGGCTGCACCTACACGCTCAGGCAGGCGAACGAGACCCTGAAGGCCGACCCTGATCTCAGGGAACGGGTGAACGGCATCCTCGCAGAGACGGGCCACGCATTCAGGGGGACCGTCGAGGTCAGGCACTTCGCCCAGGTCCTCCACAAGCAGGTCGGCATCGAGAAGATCAGGTCCGCCGTGAGGAAACCGCTGACTGGCCTCAGGGTCGCCTGCCACCCCGGCTGCCACATCCTCAGCCCCCCCGACGCCATGGGCTTCGACGACCCCTTCGACCCCGTCGTCCTCGACGAGATGGTCGCGGCGCTGGGCGCGGAGCCCGTCGACTGGGACCGGAGGACCCTGTGCTGCGGCTGGACACTCACAAACTACGGCGACAAGGAGTCGGCGAACAGGCTCCTCGGCGCCAAGCTCGAGGCGATGCGCGCGGCTGGAGCCGACTGCAGCGCCGTCATCTGCCCCCAGTGCTTCTACCAGTTCGACACGGGCCAGATGCTAGCCGCGAGGGACCTGAAGCTCGAATACAAGATACCCACCCTCTACTACCTTCAGCTCCTCGCCCTAGCAATGGGGCACGGCATCGACGAGGCCAACATCAGGGGGCACAGGGTCAAGGACCCCGCCCTCGAGGAGAAGCTCGGGAGGCTGACTGCTTGAAGGTCACCACCGTCTGCCCGTACTGCGGCGTCGGCTGCATGCTCTACCTCCACGTCCGCGAGGGGAGGGTCGTCGGCGTCCTCCCACACCCACGTGGGCCCGGCGAGGGGCGCCTCTGCATAAAGGGGTGGAGCGCCCACGAGTTCATCCACCACCCGGACAGGCTGAAGAAGCCACTGATACGCGGGGCCTCGGGCTTCCGGGAGGCAACCTGGGAGGAGGCCCTGGAACTGGTCGCCTCGAAGATCACGTGGGCGAAGGGCACGTTCGGCCCCGACTCCGTCGCCTTCCTCGCCTCCGCCAAGGCGACGAACGAGGAGAACTACATGATGCAGAAGCTAGCCAGGGCCGCGGTGGGGACGAACAACATCGACCACTGCGCCCGGCTCTGCCACAGCAGCACCGTCACGGGGCTCACCCGCGCCTTCGGGAGCGGCGCCATGACTAACAGCCAGGAGGACCTCGAGCAGGCCGACGCCTTCCTCGTCATAGGCTCGAACACGACGGAGCAGCACCCCCTCCTAGCCAGGAGGCTGATCAGGGCCGCGGGGAGGGGGGCGAAGATCGTCGTCGCCGACCCGAGGACGATCCTCCTCACCGAGCACGCGGTCCTCCACCTCATCCACAGGCCCGGCACCGACATCGCCCTCCTCAACGCGATGATGAACGTAATCATCGCCGAGGGGCTGCAGGACGACGCCTTCATCCGGAGCCGCACCGAGGGGTACGAGGCGCTCAGGGAGCATGTAGCGAAGTATACTCCCGAGTACGCCGAGGAGATCACCGGCGTACCCGCCGAGAAGATAAGGGAGGCCGCCCGCATCTACGGCTCCGCAGAGAGGGCCGCCGTGATATTCAGCATGGGCATAACCCAGCACATAACCGGCGTAAACAACGTCATCAGCACCGCGAACCTCGCGATGCTCACCGGTAACATGGGGCTCCCAGGCACGGGCGTCAACCCCCTACGCGGCCAGAACAACGTACAGGGGGCGTGCGACGTCGGCGCCCTCCCCGACCTCCTCCCCGGCTACCAGAGTGCGTCGGACCCGGAGGCACGGGCGCGCCTCGGCTCCGCCTGGGGCGTCGACGCCCCCTCGGAGCCGGGCCTCACCCTCACCGAGAAGGTGAACG
>Ga0265292_1002589_pt1 | contig 12351 bp, 13 predicted proteins | sample Munlanlewell296A_FD_189080 | JGI IMG/M metagenome (GOLD analysis project Ga0265292, IMG submission 189080) | Leachate microbial communities from a municipal landfill in Southern Ontario, Canada - Leachate well 296A | ecosystem: Engineered > Solid waste > Landfill > Unclassified | place: Canada...
GACGGATGGGGACATCCTTTACGTTTCTGATCACCCGTACGAAGACTGTGCTTTAGACCTGGTAGTGGATGAGATTAAGTCCGGCAAGCGGATATATTTTGAAAAACAATGCCAGTCATGTGAGTCGAACCCTAACATCGCTTACGTGGTGAAGAAATTAGGCGTAAAAGAAGTTTACCTGATGGGTGCCTTGATAAACGTTTGTGTCCGTTTTTCCGACTCGATGTTCAAAAAACTGGGAGTTCAGACGTATCTGGTCTTGGATGCTCTTAAAGGTGTTGATTTCCCCGGTGATACGGTAGCCGATGCAATATCCCAAATGACAAAAGAAGGCACAAAATTATTTGAATACAAGAAAGCGCAAGATGGACCTATCGGTTGACAAAATTAGCGAAATACTTGGTAAGTATTTCAACATAAGCTCGGTTGAAAAGGACCTTCCTTTCGGTATTTTGCTACCTCAGTTCTATCAGTCTGCAGGTATCAATATTGCCGACTATTTTTATTCCGGATTTTTTAATAACTACCTAGGCTTAATGATAAAGAATTCCGAGAATGTAAAACATGTATACGGTACCGTTTTCTTAAACAACGCTATAATTAACGATCTAATCGTCAGGAATGTTACCGACATCTTAATATTTACCCATCACCCGATGGAGGACGAGACTTCCGGCCGTGGTTTTCTACCATTGCAACGCGAAGTCTTGTCGAAAATGAAGGAAAATAGGATTTCGGTCTATTCCTTACACAGCCCACTGGATTATCATGATCATATTTCCACCTCTCTATCTTTTGGGAAAGCAATGGGGCTTAAGAATACAGGCCGGTTTTCAAAGTACTTAACGGGCTACATTGGTGTTTATGGAGAACTGGAGGAGGCCGTTTCTTTCAACGAGTTTATTAACCTGGTAAGGACGGTCGTTGGTGTTTCGGAAGTACATTACAATCAAAACAGCCGGACCGTAAGACGAGTGGGAATAATTCCTGGAGGAGGCACGGATGTTTCGTTTATGCGGGAAGTTATATCGTTAGGTTGCGATACATACCTGACAGGAGAATACTACAGCAGGTTAACAATACCCTTTGGTGACGAAGAAAGACACAAGTTTGATGAGGTTAAATCCGGTTTGCCTATAAACATGGTTGAGGCGTCGCATTATGCTACGGAAAAACCTGTAATGGTAAACGAAATAGCGGATTTTTATAAGGAATATAATATACCTTACAGGTTTATTGAGCAGGACAACCCGTGGTACTAAACATGAAAACGTACAACAAGATCATTTTAATTTCACTTGATACGCTTCGTTCCGACTGTATACCCTATAATCCTGTAAAGTTGTATCCTAATGAGTATCAAATTGATACTAATCTGAACGATTCCGCATTGAACAGGTTGGTTCAGGAATCATGTTTCTTCAATAACACCGTTAGTGTTGCTCCGTACACCTCCGCCTCGCACGCGGCATATTTTACAGGCAGCTGGCCTAAAAACAACGGTCTTTACGACCAATTCAACAGCAGACTTCGGGTAAGCAATTTGTTTGAAATGGCTGGCGCTAACGGGTACAAAACTGTATTTAAGACTGATTTTCCGTTTGTTTTGGGAAAATATTTAAACCTGATTTCTGGTGTCGACCGGTATTTTGTTGAGACTGAATCAGAGCCGTTAGATCTTGTGAGAAATACTGATAAAGTACTGGCATTTTTCCATTTCGGCCAGATCCACTATCCTTACGGATTTCATTCGCTTAAATTTGCTCCGGTCGACTATCCCAACAAGTTAAAGGAGTTGGAAGACAGGTATTCAATTAAGACGGAAAATATAAACCTTGAGGATATGGCGGTTGAGACATTCAGGAACAAGGAAGATCTGGAGTGTTTATATCGATACAAAAAGATTATTAGTTACTTATACCGAAACAAATTGGATAACGATCTCTTTAATCTATATCTGGAAGGAATTAACTATTTCCATCAGCATAAATTTAATAGTTTCCTGGAGCAACTTCTTAAGATTGTAAAAAATGAAAATTATCTACTCGTTATATTTTCCGATCACGGAGAAGCCTGGAATGAAGATACATACGGGCACCACAACTCCATTGATGAGGGGGTTATTCGCGTTCCGATGATTTTTAATGCTAACGATATAGATAAACAACTTTATACAAATAGGGTCAGGACTATTGACCTTTTTCCTACTCTACAGGGGTTTATTAGCGGTAAGGATATATACAAAAACGATGGTTCAAGTCTGTCGGACATCATTTTCAATAAAAAGGAAGAAAAAGATCGGGATGCATTTTCGGCGGTATGGGTAAACGAAGCCAAAGACGTTCTCGAGAATGTTAAAAGTATAGAATCCAAAGACAGCATGACTTTCCGTCGCCGGATTTCGGTTAAATATTCAGCCGCTTATTATAAAGACAACCATAAATATATTGAAAACTATCGCCGTTTTGTCAACCGCTCGGAGCACATTGAGGAAAGCTTTGGCAATAAGTTGTATCAAATCAAGCAGCTAACCAACTTTAACTTGACACAGGACGTTCAATTAAAGGAACAGTTATCAAAGATGATTTTTCAACTTAACGACATTAAAGAGGAGGATGCTAACATTCCGGATGAGACATTGAGGAAATATTTTCGCCTGCAAGGATATAATATCTAATGGCCATAACTGAAACAACTGTCCTACATTTAAAGTTTGCTGATTTTACGACTTCGTATCACAAAACGCAGTATGGAGATTGCCTCTCTTTTTCTCTTGGTGATATAACAAGAGACACTCCTGTTGTCAGAATCCATTCCGCGTGTCTTTTCGGAGAGGCTTTTTACTCTCTTCATTGTGATTGTGGTCAGCAGATTAGAAAGTCATTACAGATGATTAAGAAGCACGGCTCGGGTGTGGTTATTTACACCTATGCCGAAGGGCGAGGTATTGGGATTGAAAATAAAATAAAATCAATGGAGACCGAAACGAGATTTAACCTCGATACGGTTGAGGCATTTTCCAAATTAGGCTTTGAAAAGCCTGATTTACGGGACTACACACGGGAAATACAGGCGCTTGAAGACCTGAAGTTAAGCAAGAAAATAATATTAATTTCCAACAACCCGCAAAAAATACAAGCGTTAACTGATGCCGGGTATCTGATAAAAAAGACGGTTACCTTAAAGATAAAATTAAACGATTATAATAGTAAAGAGCTGTTTGTTAAGAAACATAAATTAAATTATTTAATAGATTAACCAATTAAATGTCTAATAATATAGGTAACAAGCTGAAAGATTTTGAAAAGATGAGCTGGGCCATTAAGGTCTATACTGCCGAGCGCTGGGGAAACACTGTTCCATGCCCGTTGAGGCTGGTGGTTAATACTTATCACAGTTGCCAGCATAAGTGTGGCTATTGCTATGTCTGGAGCCTTAAGGAAAGCGTTACTTCCCGTTCCGGATTCAGAAAAGCCCTTCTTCACGATATTGAGCGTGGTAAACAATACGGGATATCTTCTTTTGCGGTTGAGATGTCGGCCAGCACAGATCCGCTACAGCCAATGGAGAAAGATTTAGGGGAAAGCCTCTTTGCCATCAAAGAGCTACTAGGAAACGGCTTCAAAGTTCTGATTGTTACTAAAAATCCTGCTTTGCTGTTAGACAAGGATTATTGTTGGTTGCTTAAGGAGCCAAACCTGTCCATAGATGTAACAATCACCTCGTTGCGGGAAGGTTCATCCGAAGGTAGCATATTAAATAACAACGGGCCTTCGGCAAAGGAAAAAATTAAAACTATAAAAACGCTTATTGACCGAGGTAAGCAAGTTCGGGTCCGAATTGATCCTGTTGTGCCTAGTGTTAAGAACTTTAGAGGTCAAAGCGAAGAAGATCTTAAAGAATTAGTTGGGGCATTAGCCAAAGCGGGTGTAAAGCTAGTAATATCCAAAACCATGCGCTTGTGTCGGGGGATGCCGAAACCTGTTGTTGAAGACTACTACGACTATTATAAAAGCAACGGACAGTTGTTGGGATCCACTTATATTTTGGCAGCCGATATTAGAAGGAAAATGCTAAGTCCAATCTACGAAGCGTGCCGGCAAAAGAACATCAGCTTTTGTCCCTGTTGCGATGTTGATGTTTTTGCCGGAGATGAAATCGCGACCTGTTCCGTAGAAGGCGAGACAGCGTTGTTAAATCGTGACATAATGTCATAAATCTGTGAATCTGCACGGGTAGCCGAGACGGTCAGGTGCTAGCTCGCAAAGCTAGAAACGGTGGTTCGATTCCACCCCCGTGCTCCAGAAAATTAGTATGAAACTGTATAACACCTTAACTAAATCAATCGAAGAGTTTGTTCCGCAAGAGCCTAATGTTGTAAAAATCTACTCCTGCGGCGTTACTACCTATGATGAGATACATTTGGGTCACGCCCGCCAGGCGGTTGTATTTGACGTGCTAAGAAATTATTTTGAATATCTGGGATATGATGTAATTTATGTCAGAAATTTTACGGATATCGACGATAAGATTATTAAGAAGGCGGACGAACAAAAACGCGATCCGTTGGAATTAAGCAGTTTTTACGTAGAGGAAACGGCTTCTGATTTACATAAAATTAAAGTTGAAGATGCTACATATCAGCCTAAAGTAACCGAACATATCGCCGATATTATCAACCTGATCGGCAGTCTAATCGAAAAAGGCTATGCATATGTGGCTAACGGAGAGGTATTGTTCAGTATCAACAGGTTTAAAGAATACGGAAAACTGTCCGGCCGGAATGTTCAGGATTTAATCAGTGCCGACGAGTCTCCGAACAAACAGAAGCCTTACGACTTTGCACTCTGGAAACCGAATAAGGCAGGCGAGCCTTTTTGGGATTCGCCCTGGGGACCGGGCCGTCCCGGTTGGCACATTGAATGTTCGGCTATGGCCAAACGCTATCTTGGAGATACTGTGGATATCCACGGCGGTGGAATAGACCTTATTTTTCCCCACCATGAGAATGAGATAGCCCAAAGCGAGGCTGCAAACGAAAAACCCCTGGCAAGATACTGGGTGCATAACGGCCTCGTCAATGTTAACGGGCAGAAAATGAGTAAGAGTCTGGGTAACTTTTACACCGTCAAAGACATGCTTAAGAAATATACCGCTGACGAAATAAGAATGGCCGTTCTGGTTCACGGTTATAGTACTCCCATTGATTTTAGCGACGATTTATTTCTGGGAATAAGAAAAAGAAGTTACTCTTTTTACAAAGTACTGGCTAGAATCAGTCAGTTTAAATTATCAGAAGGTGACGACATTAAGATTGATGAAAACAAATATAAAGACATTCTTAATTTGGAGTCTAACTTTAGGGATGCTATGGACGACAATCTTAACACCCCCCGGGTAATCGCTAATCTTTCTGCCGTCTTCACTAGGCTAAACAGCACTTTGGAAGATCCGGATAATCGGGAAAAAGAGGCGGTATTTTCCGTTTTTATGAAGCAGTTTAGAGTTGTCACTTCCGTTTTGAAAATTCTGGACGAAGAGCCGGTTGCCTACATTAACTCTTTAAAAAGAACGATTTTGAAGGAAAGAGGAATTACTGCGGAAGAAATTGAGGGGCTTATCAGAGAGCGAAAGCAGGTAAAAAAGGAGAAAAACTACCAAAGGTCCGACGAAATTAAAGAGCAGCTTTTGAAGTATAAAATTAACATCCAGGATAAAAAGGACGACATAACTTGGGATGTAGATTTTGGTTAATATTATTATGAAAACAGTTTCCAGTAATCCAAAAACAGCGTTGAAACTATACAATACTCTCTCCAAAAAGATTGAAGGTTTTGTACCGGTAACACCAGGAAAGGTTACAATCTATAACTGCGGCCCAACGGTTCACAGAGTTCATACTCAAATAGGCAACCTGCGTTCTTATACCTTCTCAGATTTGGTCAAGAGGTATTTTATTTATTTAGGCTATAAAACGGAGCATGTTACTAAGATTACTGATGTCGATGATCATACAATTGCTGAATCAGCATCCGAAGGAACTCCGCTTAAGGAGTATACTCAAAAGAATTTTGATGACTTCGTAAAGCAGCTTGGGATACTAAATCTAATCAGGCCTACTTACTTACCAAAAGTTACCGACCATATTGACGATATCGTCAAAGATATAAAGAAACTAAAAGAACTTGGCTACACTTATGAGTCAAACGGATCCACGTACTTTTCCATTAACAAAGTCGAAAATTATGGCCAGCTGATTAACTTAGAGCGTCAGGAAGCTTTAAAGAAAAATGCCCAGGGAAGAATGGAAGACTTTAGTATGGAGGAGAAAGAAAATACCAACGATTTCTGTCTGTGGAAAGCATGGACGCCCGATGAAGGTGAGGTGTTTTGGAATACGGAACTTGGAAAAGGCAGACCGGGTTGGCATGTAGAGTGTTCGGTCATCTCCAGAAAATATCTGGGCGAAACCGTAGACATCCACATCGGCGGAATCAGCCATATATTTCCCCATCACACTAACGAGATAGCCATATCAGAAGCGATTACACATAAGCGGTTTGTTAATTACTGGCTTCACCACGATTATCTGATCGTAGACGGTAAAAAAATGTCCAAAGAAGACGGTACATTCTACACCCTAAACGACGTTTTAAGCCGGGGATACCACCCATCGGTACTTAGATACGTACTTCTCAAAACACATTATCGCCAACTATTAAACTTTACCTGGAGAGCGATGGAGGAGGTGAAAACGGCATTGGCGAAAATAATAAGATTTCTGCTGTGGCTCGATGGTGTTAAAAATGAAAAAGAGAATAAGTATTCTGTCAGTACGGATATTAAAACCTGCAACGAGGACTTTATGAAGGGAATGAATAATGACCTAAACTTCAGCGAAGCCATGGGTTCTATTTTTGATTTTATAAGTAACGTTAATAAACAGGGAGCAATTATTAACCAAAAGCAGGCCAAAGAAGTTTATAATTTTATTATGTCGATAGACTCTGTATTGGGCTTTGTTGACCATGCGTATAAAGACTATTTACAGAGGTTGGATAAATTAATCGAGGCTAATGAACTAAAAAGCGTTATTTCCCAAAGATTAAAAGCGAGAGAAGATAAAGAGTTTAACCTCGCGGATGAGCTCGGGAAGCAGATTACCGCGGCCGGCGTCAGGTATACTGATTCTAAAGACGGTAGCAGTTACCTGGAGATTGCGGAACCATAGCCGACGCTTATGCTTAATTTCCCGTTCAAGAAAAACTTTTCTTATGCCTCATCTATTCTTGGTTTATTGTTTGTTTGGCAGGCGGCATCAATGATTTACCACAATTACGAACTGTTTCCTTCTCCTATAAGTGTTTGTTCGCAATTAATTCAGTTGTTTTTATATCAAAATTACATAGTTGATGTTGTCTCCAGCCTGAAAAGGGTTTTGGCCGGTTTCTTTTTAGCAGGTATTACGGGAGTGTCACTTGGAGTAATTACAGGTATCAACCACAGACTTTCTTATATCGTCAAACCTATAATTGAGTTGTTGCGCCCTATCCCCCCGATTGCGTGGATTCCTATAGCAATATTATTGTTTGGCTTGGGTGATCTGCCGGCGATTTTTCTGGTTTTTCTGGGAGCTTTTTTTCCGATATTTTCCAACACTTATTTGGGGGTTACACACGTAGACGGAAAGTACATTAAAGCGGCATACAGCCTGGGTGCTACAATGAAGGAGGTAGTCCTCCACGTGTTGATACCGTCGTCACTTCCCAGTATTTTCACCGGGCTAAAGGTTGGTTTGGGAGTCGGTTGGATGGCGGTAATTGCTGCAGAAATGGTTGGAGCGCAGTCCGGATTGGGTTATTCTATTCAAATGAATCGGCTGCTACTTGATATCAACAAAGTTGTTGCCGGAATGGTTACAATCGGCGTTATCGGCGCTTTATTAAATTTATTATTGGATGGAGCAAGGAGGAAACTGATTCCTTGGAATCGTACATAAAATGATAGCTTTTACTAAAGTTTCCAAATCTTTCGACAATGGCGGTAAGAATTTCGTTAAGGCTTTGAACGAAATAAGTTTTGAAATAAAAAGGAAGGAGATTTTGTGCGTGGTCGGACCGTCCGGTTGCGGCAAAAGCACAGTCATCAACTTATTAGCGGGGTTTATTATCCCGGACAGTGGTTCAATTACGGTAAGCGGCAAAGAGGTGGCAGGACCCAGTTATTTAAGAACAGTGGTTTTTCAGGATGACGCTCTTTTTCCCTGGAAAACGGTTAAGGATAATATCGGTTTTGGCTTGAGATGTAAAGGATTAGACAGCAACGAGCAAGCTAAGAAGATCGGCGACATTTTATCAATTACCCATTTAGGTGAATTCTCCGATTGCTATCCCGCTCAGTTATCAGGAGGGATGAAGCAGATGTGCGCTTTGGGAAGAGCATTAGCGATTGAGCCTGAAATCATTTTAATGGACGAGCCGTTCGCTTCGCTGGACCAGCAGACACGTGATTTGATACAAGAGGAGTTTTTAAAGATTAAGGGTCAGATCGCTCAAACAGTGTTACTGGTAACCCACAATATTGATGAGGCGATTTTTCTCGGCGACAAAATACTGGTTTTAACTGCCCGCCCGGCGCAAATTAAAGAGGTTATTACCATTCCATTTGAAAAACCGCGCTCCCCCGACATCCGGAGTACCCAAAAGTTTATAGATATAAAAAGCAGAATCTGGCATATGTTAAGAAATGATAGCGGTAGTGTTGAATACCTCTGTATTTGAGTTAAGGAAAGTTATAAACAGGGTTTGAGAAAAGCACAAGATATTTAGTAACAAACGCCTTAACCGATTTTGTTTCTTCCCAAAGTTTAATCGCATCGTTCAGCTCTTCTCTAGTTTCTGCATAAATGCCGGGATCTTTTTGACCTGTAATAGCCACAAATTCCGGTAGTCGTAAAACCATATCATTAAATGTTTCCGATAGTTTCCAAATTACTTTGTCGTCCAACTTTTTATATTCTGGGCTAAAATTTTTTTCTACATAGTCGTAAAAAATAAAATGGAGCATTTCATGAGCACATACGTGGTTTGTTGTTTCAGGGTGTTGGTAAAATGCTTGGAATTCCTTAGTTTCAATAAATCTTGGATTGCAGTTAAAGATTGACGGATAACAAATGTATCTCCCTTCTGGCCACGGACAGTCAAATAGCTTGGCGGTTACTTTGAAAAATCTTTCCTCGATTTTTAGCCAATCGTTTTTCATTCTTTCCACAGCGTCTTTCAGTTCTTTTTTGTGACTTTTGTAGTAGTCCTCAACATACCTGTCGTTAAAAGCTTTTTTAGCCTCTGGTTCCAAGTTTTCGCCTTCAGCAAGGGTTGGATGTACTCTTATAACGGAGTTGTGGAACACACTGCTGTTGCAGGTCCATTTATCAAGTTCTATGTTAAGCTCAAATTTTAATTTTGGATGTAGTTTCATATATAATGCAATATATTACAAGCTTTTCAACTTCTTAATTAAGTCAAAAACGTTCCCCTCGCCCGTCTTTTGTTTCAGGTATTTTTTCCATGCTGGTAATATTTTCTGCTCCAAATCTCTCAAATGTTCGTGCCCGACTCCCTCCCCATCGCACACAAAATAATTCCCACCCCTGTTTAGTCTTAGTCTAAGTTCGTTGTCGGCCACTAACTCTATCAAGGCGTGTGCTAACTTGCTGCCATCAAAATACGCATGCAAAGCTTCGTGGATTAAATAAACCAAACTGTAATTACTCCAATCCTCGCTGTGCCCCCAAACTATTTTACTGTCGCTCAGATAACAACCACCTCCAACTACCGGATGGATTACCAAAACTTCAAAATCTTTGTGCGGAAGATTCGTTTTTAGTATGTCCGCCAAATGTTTTGCCACTTCCACTTTCTTTTGACCCCATTCGTCTTCTAGCCAATCTCTATATTTCAGCGTCTCTTTATAAAACTTTTTGTATAGGGGCGACTTTTCTGTGTCGTTTAAAAGCGCTTCCGTTTTTTCCGTGATATTTTCCAGTTTGACTTTATAGTCACCGGTAAAAGTCCATTTATAATTGCCGTTAAAAACATCGTAAGCCTCTCGATGTTTTTCCCACATCTTATTTTTTAACTCCACCAGAGGTTTATCGGCGTGGTTACTTTTAAATAATATGCTCGCTATTAATAAATTTTTGTCGACTTTAAACTTAAAGTTCATTTGCCAACTTATTATATACTTTTCACAATCCTCACAGGGGTGTTATTTTAATATTAGTTGATTAAACGACTCGTATGAAAGCGGGATTCCGTAAGTTTCTTCAAAAAGATTGCTAAACTCTCCTGTATAGTTTTTGTATTTCTTAAGCAATTGAATAAATTTATCTTTTCCGTGGTGCTTAATTAAAAGTAAAACAGCGTATCCGCTTTCGGAATAAAGGACTTTGTTCTCTGGATCATCCAAAAACAGGTGTAGGGTTTTTGGCCTTTCCCATGTTTCGGCTTGTCCGGATATGTAAACGGAAACACCCTCCCAAAGCCATTTTATTCCCGTTTTATTTCCTGTAATTACTTTAAAAAATAGATGCGCAAGTTCATGAGTAATAAGCATTTCGTAATCTTTTTCTGAGTAGTTATGGTTGCTATCGGTGTCAAAGGCATCTTTCTCAAGAACATACACCGTCCTTTCTGTGGCCCAACCTACTAACCATTCTGGAGTTTGTTTGTCTTCCAAGCCATCTATTGTCTTTCTGCTATCTACCAAATAAATCTTGGGCGTATTTCTAGTCCAGTTTAATCCAAAGAAGCTTTTCAATAACACCATGGAATTTTTATAGACCTCTTCCAATTTTGAATTTTCAGTCTGTGATATTTTAAATATATTACTCATGGCCTGTTTCTTTTTTTATAATCCTCTTTGAACTTTCTACATCCTGCAACTAGCGTATCGGCGTCGTTAAAACCAAATTCAGCCAACTTCCTTTTCTTTCCAACAAAGACCCAATCCTGTAATACAAGCTTGTTGTTTACATAGATAATTGCTTTGGATGGATCCACCAGATAGGGACCTACAAAAACAAATACATGCCCGTAAACAGCTTCATTTTCTACTATTGGTGCCTCAACCCATTTCTTGTGTAGCGTTTCCACAAAATATATATCTTTTATACCAAGTCTTTGGGCAAGTTCCACAAACAAGATAGCCCGATCGGTACACCCGGTAACAAACCCGCTTTCCATGATTTCCTCTGGACTTCTTTTGTTATACAACTCTCTAAAATGTTCTTTGTTTAGTTTCAAGTTTAACTTATTGAGCATAGTCAAGATGTTGGCAATAGCAGTCAACTCTTTTGATTTTGTACTTGTCTCAAGTTTTGTGATTACGTCTACGGTTCCTTTTATGTTCATATTCGTTTAAGGCTGATTATATACTTTTTCAAATAACCAACAGGATCCCACTAAAGCTTTGCTTGACGAAGCCCCGGAATTCCTATGTCTTGCTCCAAATTTAGAAATTCATATCCAAGATTGTAGAAATATTTCGTTCTTTTTTGTAATCTTCTTTGAATTTTCTACATTCTTTAACTAATATGTCAGCATCGTTAAAACCAAATTCTGCCAATTTTCTCTTTTTCCCAACAAGAACCCAGTCTTGTAATACAAGTTTGTCGTTTACATAAATAATTGCTCTGGATGGATCTACTAGATACAGACCTGCTAGACCGTACAACAAGATGTTGACAGAGAAATTTTCATACTCTACTATCAGATTGTGGTTAATAAATTGAAGCTAATTCCTGTTTTCTTCTTCTTGTTTTTCTTTTTGTGTTGGGTACGAAAGGCTGAGGCTGCGGCCAACATGTACATGTCCTTTCCTTATGTTTGTTACAATTCGACTCCTGTCTATACTTATGTAGCACCATTCAATTACATCACAGCTACTTGGAAAGTTCAGATGCAAATAACAAATAGCGGAGACAGTGATGGTTGGTGGCAAAGTGTCATCCTCCAAAGCAAAACTATTGATGCTGGAAAATATACTCTTGTTGCCGGAGGAAATATCTGGAAGACTTGGTATACGAAACAGACTTTTAATCTGGTTTTTAATAGATTGGATTTAAGTTTCTTTTGGGGGGATCCTGGTAATATTGCTCTCAAAACGTTTTATGGTTGGAATTCACCTTGTCCGGGGCTTTGATCAACCTTAATGCTTTAGATTATAATTTTATTATAGGATATTTCCTTTTTTCAAAAATATGATATAATCCGGCCAAGTTTTGCACCCATAGTTTTGCAGAGCTGGCACTTTGACAAGCAGGCAACTCAAAAGAAAATAATAATACAAAAA
>Ga0265292_1002590_pt1 | contig 12334 bp, 8 predicted proteins | sample Munlanlewell296A_FD_189080 | JGI IMG/M metagenome (GOLD analysis project Ga0265292, IMG submission 189080) | Leachate microbial communities from a municipal landfill in Southern Ontario, Canada - Leachate well 296A | ecosystem: Engineered > Solid waste > Landfill > Unclassified | place: Canada...
TCAAGGCTGAAATCGGCGGCGGCAGGAATCGTTTAGGTGCAATGGAGAATCGCATTGATGACGAAGTGGCACAGCGCAAAAATCTTGAGTCGCGCGTGCGCCTGGTGGTGCCATCTCTACCGATCGTCTCGGAGACGGTCTGATTCTCGCTATGATGAACGAAGCGATCATGCGATTTACCGAACAGTTCGACTGGCAACCGCATGTTGAAAATGCGACCCACTTCAACACCTACAAAAATTACATCGTATGCGGTATGGGCGGCTCGGCCCTGGCACCTTGGCTTATTAAGTATTACGGCGCTCAAAGCGGCTCACTCATGTTCCACCGCGAATACGGCTTACCGATCATCGCCGAAGATGCACTCAAAGAAAGCCTGATCATTCTCAGTTCGTATTCAGGGGATACTGAGGAGGTCTTGGATAGTGCACGCGAGGCGATCGAGCGTGGTTTCTCCATCGCCATGCTCACCAAAGGCGGCAGGCTTCTCAAGCTCGCTCAGGATCATAATCTCCCGTATGTGCTAATCCCCGACATGGGATTAGAGCCACGTATGGCAATCGGACTTTCCATGCTTGGTATTGCACGACTGATGCAGAATATAGAGCTAGAAGATTCCATCCGAGCCGCCGGCAAGACCATAGACCCGGCCGCGAGCCGCGATGAGGGACAGCGGATCGCAGAGAAATTGCGTAGCAAAATCCCGCTCATCTATTCATCCGCCGCCAATCTTCCGCTTGCCTATATCTGGAAAATCAAATGCAACGAAAGCGCCAAGATCCCTGCTTTTTACAATGCATTTCCCGAACTCTGTCACAACGAACTCAGTGGTTTCGACATTACCGACTCGACACGCGCCCTCTCCGCCAATATCCACGCGATTTTCCTCGAAGACGACACCGATCACCCGCGCATCCAAAAGCGCATGCAGATCGCGAGTCAAATATTCGGAGAAAAAGGGGTTCCTGTCGAGCACGTGAATCTCCTCGGCGAGGCATCATCAGTAGGTCGGCTCGGCTTTGAAAAAGCATTCTACACCGCATTGCTCGCGGACTGGGTATCACTCGAGCTCGCTCAGTATTACCACGTCCCCGATGCAGAGACTCCACTCATAGCAGATTTTAAACGCCGCATGGCAGAATAGATATATGTATATAGTCGCAGATATCGGAAGTACAAATACGCGTATAGCGGGGAGCACGAGCGATGGCCAGCTCACCGACCCTATCATCGTGCCGACACCAAAATCATATACCGACGGCCTTGCACACATCGTCACCACAGCGCGCGAGATAGCGGAAGGAGAAAAGATCGAGTCAGTGGCGATCGGTTTGCCTGCACGACTCAATCCTGATCGCCGAAGTATATTTAAGGTTCGATACTTGCCCGACTGGGACGGCAAGGAAATAGCAAACGACATCGAATCCGCACTTTCCACCCATGTCCTGCTTGAGAACGACACCATGCAAGTGGGTCTGGGCGAGGCAGTCTATGGTGCCGGCAAGGGAGCTTCTATCGTCGTCTACATGACCGTCTCGACGGGTGTGAATGCAGTGCGCATCGTCGATGGGCACATTGAGCCATACACATACGGGTACGAGACCGGCTTTCAATATATACAAAGCGGCGAGTCCAACAAAGAACTTGTCGGCCTCGGGAGTATCATCGCCGGTTCTGCTATTTGCAAAAGATTTGACGTAGCTTCCCCGCGCGACTTGGGCAAGGATCATCCCGTATGGGAAGAGCTCGCCCGCTATACAGCGATAGGTTTGCACAACACGATCGTGCATTGGTCACCAGAGAGGGTCGTCTTGGGCGGCTCGATGTTCAACGAGATCGGCATTTCCGTCGCTCGAGTCGAGGCACACTTGCAAGACATCATGCAAGCCTTTCCCACGATTCCCCAGATCGTACACTCAAACCTCGGCGACATCGGCGGCCTCTATGGTGGACTGGCTCGAATTAAAAACGTCTCTTTGTAAATTGCGCTGAAGGCAATCAGATACTATAGTTACCCAATCGCCCATAGTATGCACCCCTCAAAATCATCGAGGGGCGACGGTTCCGGTATTCGCATAGCCGTTTGGCACGCATTCTATCGGGCGATCACCGTCTCAAGGAGCCACGGCACCGAGGTGCAGAATCCAGTAGGATTCTGCCGTCCCTCAATGGCTTGGAGTGGCGGAGGTTTTATATAAAGCCGAATAATTTAAAATGAATACCATGACCCAGAGATCGCCTGTGTCCGGTGGAAAGAAGCCCGAAGGACAAAAGTCCGTGTTTGATAGTTTTACTCACAAGTACGCATTGTCAAAGACTTTGCGGTTTGAGTTGGTGCCAGTGGGGAAGACGATTGAGAGTATGCGTACTCACCTGAAGTACGACGAAGAATTGCAGACCTTTCTTAAAGACCAAGCCATTGAAGACGCCTATCAGCTTTTGAAGCCGATCGTAGACGGGTATCATGAGGAGTTTATTACCGACAGTTTACAGTCTGACATTGCTAAGAACATAAACTTCGCCTTGTATGTAAATCTACGACTCAAGTTGGCAGAGTATAACATTGCTCTCAAACAGGCTAAGGTTGCAAAGACGCATACTGCTGACTTAGAAAAGAATCTTGATCAGGTTGAAAAAAATATTAGCGATGCAGAAAACAATTTTCGAGCAGACATCAGCACTGCTTTTTTGTGGGCAGGGGAGAATTGGAAGAATAATAAATATCCAAAACCGAGGTACGAATGGAAAAAAGGAACGAAGATAGCAACTGGGGCAACGGTGCTAGCTTCCCAATGTATTCTCGATCTTGTCGGTGATGCTCACCAAGACAATGAAAAGGTCCGGGTAGCACTCAAGGTGTTCAAAGGTTTTTTCACGTATTTCTCAGGATTTAACCAAAACAGAGAGAATTACTACACGACTAAGACTGAAAAGGCAACGGCAGTTGCAACACGTATAGTGCACGAAAACCTCCCGATGTTCTGTGATAACGTGATTATCTTTGAGTCAAAAAAGGCAGAATATGTGGGGACGTTCGAGTTTCTCAAGAGTCGAGAAAAGGTGCTTGAAATGAAAGATGGTATACCGCTTATACCTATCTCGGGGGATATATTTAAAGATACTCACTTCGGCGCATGTTTGTCTCAGAAAGAAATCGAGGAATACAACAAGCTGATCGGAAATGCGAATTTCCTTATCAATCTCTATAACCAAGAACGTAGCAAGGAGGATAAGTTTAAACGACTTACAATCTTCAATACGCTCTATAAACAAATAGGCTGTGGCAAAAAGAAACCGCTCTTTTTTGCACTCACTCATGACAATAAATCAGAAGCTGATGAAATGAGGGCGAAGGACAAAGAAGCTTTTTCAGTCGAGGAAGTTTTACTCTTGGCAAAACACGCTGGTGAGAAGTACTTCCGTGGAAGGAGTGAGGATGATCAGTTGACAACTGTCGCTGATCTAATCGCGTACCTCAAGGGAAAAGAAAATTTTGAGGGAGTCTATTGGTCAAAGGCAGGTCTCAACTCTATATCAAACAGGTATTTTGCAGAATGGGAAACGCTTGCAAAGTGCTTAAAAGATGCAAAGGTGTTCAAGAAAGCTCCAAAAGGAGATGAGGAAGAAATAAAGATATCTGAGGCAATCGAGCTACAGGGGTTCTTTGAAGTCATAGACGCGACGGAAAATTGGAAACAAGAAGGTGTCTTTTTCCGAGAAAGTATTACAAAAGAGATTGAGGGCGGTAAGAGTAATAAAAAGAATCAGCAGAGACGGGATATTATTGCCTATTCGCACAAGCCGTCAGAAGCACTACTTGGACTCATATTCTTAGACATTGAGGAACACGCCAAGGATTTTTTGAGTAACGCCGACGAAATTACATCACTCGCAAGTTATAAGAGCGAGGAAGAGAAGGTACTCATCAAGGGGTGGATGGATACCGCGCTCTCAGTAACTCAAATACTCAAGTATTTTCAGATACGAGAAAGCAAAGCGAAGGGTGCTCCTATGGATACACTGCTTTACGGCGCATTGAAATCATTGCTCCGTGCCGAAGATGCAGAATGGTTCAAATGGTATGACGCACTCCGTAACTATCTCACCAAGAAGCCACAGGATGATGCGAAGGAGAACAAACTGAAATTGAATTTTGATGCCCCGTCACTTTTGGCCGGATGGGATAGGGATCTTGAGAACCAGAGAAAGTCGGTTATTTTGCGTAGCAGTCAAAACTATTATCTTGTAGTAATGGATAAAAACAGTGGGACTTTATTTACAGAAGATACATTACCTCAATACAGCACAGGAGAAGAATGTTTTGAGAAAATGTATTTCAAGCAAGCAACCAGTGTTTTTAGACAACTTCCGAAAATAGGATTTCCGTATAAGAAAGACAAAAGCAAGCCGATGTTTGACGGAGATGTAAACAATTTTGACACCAAGCCGTATGAAGAAAGGTGTAGAAAATTCGGTCTTGATAGAGAAATTATGGAGATTAAGGATGCCTTTGACCTGTATCAGGGGAGTAAAAAGAAAGGGGATAAGTTTTCTGTGGAAAAACTGAAAAAACTCATTAGCTACTATAAAAAGATTATCGAAATAAACTACCGAGATGTTTTTTCAGTCGAGACCATACTAAATAAAGAGTACGCTGAGCTTAATGACCTGTATAACGATTTTGAGTCAGTGGCTTATGAATTAGTCTTTAAGCCGGTATCAAGAAAATACATTGACGGTTTGGTTGAGGAAGGAAAAGTGTACATGTTTAAAATTATGAGTAAGGATTTTTCTGAGAAATCAACGGGAAACAAGAATCTACACTCGATATACTTTTCGAGTCTATTCGATGACCCGAAGAGAACTAATCAACTGGGCGCAAATGCTCAAATCTTCTACAGGAAGTATGCAATTAAAGAGAAAAAGGTTAAGGCTGGATACGAAAACAAACCTTGGATCATTGAGAACAAAAGGTTTACTGAGAATAGTCTGCTGACTAAAGAGGGTAATGAACGCGGTGAAGAGGGCAAGTCCTTCTTCTTCCACTGCCCACTGTCAATCAACGCAGCTTCTGGGATAGAAGGTATTTCTGACGGAAAACCGAATCCTAAGGCGATTGGGCTTATCAATGATCGTGTGAAAGAAACATTCTCCGTAGATGCTAACGCTTGTTTCCTTGGTATCGATCGCGGAGAGAAACATCTGGCGTATTATTCGTTGGTAGATAAAAACGGAAAATTGCTTGAACAGAAAACGCTAAATATGCCTTTTGTCGATAAAGATGGGAAGCCTCGTGCTGTGAAAGTAATGCGAAAGATGAAAGATGGTTCAGAAGTTGAAGTTGAATGTTGGGACTACAACGACTTGCTCGAAGCTCGTGCAGGCGATCGCGACTATGCCCGCAAGAATTGGCAAACTATCGGAACTATAGCGAACCTGAAAGAAGGGTACGTCTCGCAGGTGGTGCGAACTGTTGCGGATCTTGCAATACAAGATAATAAGCCTACATATATTGTGCTTGAAGACTTGAATACTGGTTTTAAGCGGTTGCGTCAAAAGATTGAAAAGTCGGTATACCAAAAGTTTGAAGTAGCACTTGCCAAGAAATTGAATTTCTTGGTTGACAAATCTGCTCAGATTGGGGAGATTGGTTCGGTCACGCGAGCTATACAGCTCACGCCACCAGTGAACAATTACGGTGATATCGAAAAGAAAAAGCAGGCGGGGATCATGCTCTACACGAGACCCAACTACACTTCGCAGACTGATCCGGTAACCGGATGGCGTAAGTGTATCTATCTCAAAAAAGGTTCGGAGGAAAGTATTAAGAATCAGATAACTGGGAACACGAAGAAGAAAGACGAGAGGAACTCACCGAACTTTACAGAGATTGCTTTCGACGGCAAAGATTATTTCTTTGTGTATAACGATCAGAGCACAGGAAAGGAGTGGAAAATGTATTCTGGTGAGAACGGAAAGAGCTTGGCTCGTTTCCACAAAGAACGTAACTCAATGAGACAATGGGTAGCTGAGTCGCAGGATATTGCAAGTGTCCTGAATGAACTGTTTGCTAACTTCAATAAGACAAAGTCTCTGTTGGAGCAAATGAAGTCTGGTGTTGAACTCTCGAAGCCAAAAAATTCCAAATATACCGCATGGGAATCACTGCGTTTCGCAATAGACCTCATCCAGCAAATTCGCAATACAGGAACAACAAAACGTGATGATGATTTCTTAGTGTCTCCAGTGCGTGACGAGAATGGTGTACATTTCGATACACGCGTATATTGGGACAAAGAACAGAGCGGTGAAAAAGCAGAGATGCCTACATGCGGTGACGCAGTTGGAGCATTCAACATTGCGCGAAAGGGAATCATCATGAACGAGCATATCAAGCGTGAGCTTAGCTTGTATGTTGCCGATACGGAGTGGGACGCGTGGTTGGCAGGAAAAGAGGTTTGGGAGAAGTGGTTAAGAGAGAATATGAAGTCTTTGGTCTTTAAAAAGAAACAATCGTAGCATGATCGAAAAACCTGATCTCTACATTAGCAAAGAACATTGGGACGAATGGGCAACATCACACGGCCAAACAAAATAAATCACCATGTCCAAGAAACCCCACAACATCACCCCCAACACCTTCACCGAATTCCTTCTCTATACGACGCCCAACGGCAAAGTGAAAGTGGAGATATTTTTGCGGGATGAAAATGTCTGGCTAACTCAAAAAAGAATGGCTGATTTGTTTGGAGTCGGCATTCCTGCTGTAAATAAGCATCTTAAAAACATCCTTGATGAGGGTGAATTGCAAGAACAGGCAGTTATTTCCATTTTGGAAATAACTGCCGAAGATGGCAAAAAATATGCCACCAAATTCTACAATCTCGACGCGATCCTCTCGGTGGGCTACCGAGTTAACAGCGCACAGGCGACGCAGTTTCGCATCTGGGCGACCGAGCGACTCAAAGAGTACATCATCAAGGGATTCACGATGGATGACGAGCGACTCAAAGACCCGCGGCGAATCTTTGGTCAAGACTACTTCGAGGAACAGTTAGCGAGGATACGGGACATACGCAGTAGCGAGCGGCGCATGTATCAGAAGATCACCGACATATATGCGCAGTGCAGTGCGGACTACTCGCTCGAGAGCGACGTCACCAAGCGATTCTTTGCGACAGTGCAAAACAAACTGCATTTTGCGATTGTGGGCAAGACTGCCGCGGAGATCATTCATGAGCGGGTAGACAGTGCCAAACCCAACATGGGACTCACTGTCTGGAAAAATTCCCCCAAAGGCACGATCAGGGAATCGGATGTCGTGATAGCGAAAAATTATCTGAATGAATCCGAGATCGACGATTTCAATAGGATTGTGACCATGTATCTCGACTTTGCAGAGATGCAGGCTCGCGGTGGAGTCGTCATGTATATGAGAGATTGGGTTGCCAAGCTGAACGCCTTTCTCAAGGTTAACGACAAGAGAATACTCGCAGATGCGGGCAGTGTGAGCCATGAGGTGGCCGAAGCGTTGGCACTTGGCGAGTTTACCAAATATAAGGCGCAAAAAGATATTGGATACCGCTCCGACTTCGACGACTTCATCGAACAGACGAAGAAGATTGGCAAGAAAAAGTAAGTAGACAACATACTTGACACTAAATCAACCGCATGATAACAAGGTGGCGATCCTATCGGGTCGCCATTTTGTTACAAGCCTATGGAACCGTACATCAAAATCTCGAATATCAACGACTTTTTGTATTGTCCGGTATCCATTTATCTTCACAGCCTCTATGAAGGATTCAACACCAAGACTTACCATCAAACGCCCCAAATCGTCGGCCGAGCCAACCACACGCATCTCGACGACGACACCTACTCCACTGCGCGCCGTTTTATCGGGGGAATGGAAGTCTACTCCGAGCGGCTTGGAGTGGCGGGTCGGATTGACCTATATGACGCCGACAAAAAGCACCTCATCGAGCGCAAAACCCGCATCACAGAAATCCGCGACGGCTACCGATATCAACTCTACGCCCAGTACTACTGCATGATCGAGATGGGATACGAGATAGACAAGCTATTCCTCCACTCACTCGAAGACAACAAACGCTATGAAATACCAATCCCCGACGAGAACGAAAAAACACGCTTTGAACAAGTGCTCTCTGACATGCGCACCTTTGATATGTCTGCCGTCCACGGACACTCCTGCATGCGTTGCGAAGAAAGCATCTATGGCGCACTAGCCTGGTAATACGCGTATGATCTCACTTCCTGATTTCAAAGAAAAACAGCTCCTCTTCATTCGAGCCGAGCGCGGTGTCTTTAACAAGATCAAGTTCTACAATGACAACTTGGTCTTTATGAAAGACGACAAGGTGATCAATAGAGCATCGTGCCATAAGGTGTTTGGTGCTTTTGTAATCGGCGATATCACGATCACGAGCGGACTCATGCGCGATGGTGTCAAGCACGGAGTATCGTTTTTCTTTCTCAAGGACAATCTGGAGACATACGCGAGCTTCGGTGCGACCGCCGAGGGGCACTATCTCTTGCGCGGCCGGCAGTATGCATGGGATGAGGAAACCGAAATGACTATGGCACGGCTTCTCATCGCCAACAAAGTCGCCAATCAGGCCAAGCTCCTCAAAGAACGCAAGAAAAAGAGCGGGCTCGTGGCAGATCTCGACAGCACAACACTTGCCATACAGAGTGCGAGCAATAGTGAGACCCTGCTTGGACTGGAGGGCAACGCTTCGCGACGCTTTTTTGAGGAACATTATGGCGACATCGGGTGGGTGCGGCGCGCACCTCGCACCAAAGGCGACATTCACAACATCCTCCTCGACATCGGATATTCCATGCTCTTCAACTGCACCGATTCACTCCTCCGACTGCATGGCTTTGATACTTACAAGGGTTTTTATCACAAACTTTTCTTCCAACGCAAATCACTCGCATGCGATATCATGGAGCCATTTCGTTGCATTATCGACAAGCAATTACTCAAGGCGTGGAATCTCAAACAGATTGACCCAAAGGACTTCACGGTGGTGAAGGGGCGGTACACACTCTCGTACGAAGCAAGTCGAAAATACGCAGAGATCTTCATGGAAACAATCATGGATCACAAAGAGGATTTGTATAAATACGTGCACGGATTTTATCGGTATGTCATGAACGAGGGGACGGTGGAGTTCCCCGAGTTCAAAATATAAGTAGCCTATGCTTGTAACAACCTACGATATTTCAAACGACAAGGTCCGCACCAAGCTGTCCAAGTTCTTGTGCAAATACGGTCGCAAGATCCAATACTCGGTGTACGAAATCCGCAACAGTGACCGCTTCTTGCGCAATATAAAAAAGGAGATAGAATTGCGGTATAAGAAGCAGTTCACGGGCGCAGACAGCGTCGTGATAGTGCCTCTTTGCGAGCAGTGCCGCAAGAAAGTCATACGGTACGGCTATGCAGAAAACGACGACAAAGAAGTAGTTGTTTTCGACTGACCTTTGAAAATTGAATAACAACAAGAGTGGAAGTTGTATTGTAACGATTCGATTTCGCTTGCGGGGATCGGGGAAACCCGAGTCTTTATTTTTTGATGAAGTCTTACAATGGCTTCGTTGAGCCAATCAGGTCGTGAGTGCCTTCGTGCCTCATTTGTATCCTGCGGCTCAACCAAGCCATCCCCGCAGCCAAATCGTTATAGGGAATTTCTACTGTTGTAGATATATATCAGCCCATTCTTTTTGCCACGCCAAATCGTTATAGGGAATTTCTACTGTTGTAGATAGCCATTGGTCACAGGTGTGTTTTCTGCCAAATCGTTATAGGGAATTTCTACTGTTGTAGATATTGACAATCAAACGGACATTCATATGCCAAATCGTTATAGGGAATTTCTACTGTTGTAGATATAGTACTCGCTTCGTACTTTATACCGCCAAATCGTTATAGGGAATTTCTACTGTTGTAGATGGTGTAAACGTCACGTTTCCCTCTTTGCCAAATCGTTATAGGGAATTTCTACTGTTGTAGATTAGGTTGTCCACAGAACACATGTAAGGCCAAATCGTTATAGGGAATTTCTACTGTTGTAGATTAGATGGTCGTTTTGCCTCCATTGTCGCCAAATCGTTATAGGGAATTTCTACTGTTGTAGATTATCTTATGTTCAGGTGTATCCTTAAGCCAAATCGTTATAGGGAATTTCTACTGTTGTAGATAATTTCCGGTGGGTGATACAGCGATGGCCAAATCGTTATAGGGAATTTCTACTGTTGTAGATCAGTTGATGCCCAAGTAAAAGTACCAGCCAAATCGTTATAGGGAATTTCTACTGTTGTAGATAAGAAGGTCCACCCTGAATGGTTTGAGCCAAATCGTTATAGGGAATTTCTACTGTTGTAGATATCATAGGTCTTTGCATCTATCGCACGCCAAATCGTTATAGGGAATTTCTACTGTTGTAGATCCCGGGATGCCGACCATGACGTGCCCGCCAAATCGTTATAGGGAATTTCTACTGTTGTAGATAATGCCTTGTGCACAAGATTTGTCAAGCCAAATCGTTATAGGGAATTTCTACTGTTGTAGATCTTGCCGCTCCGTAGTCTCCCGAGTGCCAAATCGTTATAGGGAATTTCTACTGTTGTAGATAAATGACGGAATGTGAAATTCCCCAAGCCAAATCGTTATAGGGAATTTCTACTGTTGTAGATCTTGCCGCTCCGTAGTCTCCCGAGTGCCAAATCGTTATAGGGAATTTCTACTGTTGTAGATAAATGACGGAATGTGAAATTCCCCAAGCCAAATCGTTATAGGGAATTTCTACTGTTGTAGATTTGCAGTAGTCCGTTATCTTCTCTTGGCCAAATCGTTATAGGGAATTTCTACTGTTGTAGATGGTTTCTGTTTCGGTCATATGGTTTTGCCAAATCGTTATAGGGAATTTCTACTGTTGTAGATGGTGCGCCGTCGCTATAGAATAATCGCCAAATCGTTATAGGGAATTTCTACTGTTGTAGATTTCAAGCTCGGCGTGCATGTCGGTCGCCAAATCGTTATAGGGAATTTCTACTGTTGTAGATTAAGGGTATAAAAGAGACTGGTGAGGCCAAATCGTTATAGGGAATTTCTACTGTTGTAGATATTGCCTCTGTTGGGGGATTCCATCTGCCAAATCGTTATAGGGAATTTCTACTGTTGTAGATGTTATCTTGGTCGTTTTGTTCTTCCGCCAAATCGTTATAGGGAATTTCTACTGTTGTAGATAGCGTCTCACTGGCAAGAATCCTCTTGCCAAATCGTTATAGGGAATTTCTACTGTTGTAGATATCAAAGGATGATGTCGTGTACACGGCCAAATCGTTATAGGGAATTTCTACTGTTGTAGATGATGTTGAGATGCCGACCGATGCACGCCAAATCGTTATAGGGAATTTCTACTGTTGTAGATGGAGAGACACTGATAACATTCCGAGGCCAAATCGTTATAGGGAATTTCTACTGTTGTAGATCTGCCAGTCAGCAATACATCGGCCTCGCCAAATCGTTATAGGGAATTTCTACTGTTGTAGATAGTAGCCCAGGCGTAAAAAGAATCAGGCCAAATCGTTATAGGGAATTTCTACTGTTGTAGATCTACAAGGATTATGACTGGGCAGACTGCCAAATCGTTATAGGGAATTTCTACTGTTGTAGATAATGGGAAGCCTGGTGGCATCTCTGGGCCAAATCGTTATAGGGAATTTCTACTGTTGTAGATAAGGTATAGCGCCGTTACACGGTCCGCCAAATCGTTATAGGGAATTTCTACTGTTGTAGATATACTACTTGTTTTTAGATGATAAAAGGCCAAATCGTTATAGGGAATTTCTACTGTTGTAGATTCGGGGCAAATGCCGAAACGCTTTTTGAGTGGTACAGTGCCCGTGGTCAGGCCTTGCCCCCCGTGGCGATGCGGGCGCAGATATACGAGTCCCACGGTTTAGGTAAGGCGACCTACTACACGGGAGCCGGCGAACAAAACACAAAACTCCTTGTGGAGCTCAAAAAGAGAGGGTAGCATGTCCTAATGTCGCACTTGTCGACAAACAAATCAAATATGTGGGGAAAACTACTTTTTTGGCTTTTCATCGCCCTTATCCTTGCTAATCTTTTCTTGCTTCTTTTACCTAAGTACAAACGGTCACCTGCACTGCAACAATGGATCGACGACTACCCGATGAGGCAGTACATGGAAAGACATTAGAAAAATCTCGAAGTCGGAAAAGCCCAATCGTTATAGGGAATTTCTACTGTTGTACTTCAACTGACTCTGGCTTC
>Ga0265292_1002591_pt1 | contig 12327 bp, 8 predicted proteins | sample Munlanlewell296A_FD_189080 | JGI IMG/M metagenome (GOLD analysis project Ga0265292, IMG submission 189080) | Leachate microbial communities from a municipal landfill in Southern Ontario, Canada - Leachate well 296A | ecosystem: Engineered > Solid waste > Landfill > Unclassified | place: Canada...
AGGCAGGAGGATGTGCAGGTTGAGCTTCTTGCCTGCGTCCGTGAAGTTGTGCACGTTGATCGTCACCTGGTGGCGCTTCTGCTTCTTGTCGTAGGCGATTTCCTCGTCCACCCAGACCACGCCCATGATCTTCGTGATCGTCGCGTCGAGGACGGGGACTTTCTTGCCCACGATCTTCGCGGACTTGTCCGCGATGCGCGGCAGGATGAGCTGGACGATCTCGAACTTCTCCTTCGTCTTCGCGCGGTGGGCCTTCTTCGTGAGGTGGGTCTTGAGCCGCCGGCCGCACTCCTTGAGGGCGAGGTCCAGCTCCGTCAAGATCTCGTCCATCGTCGCGACGGCCTCCTTGGCCTCCGAGGTGAAGGGGACTTTCGTCGAGCACACGTGGACGAGGATGATTGCGGGGCCGAAGGGGAGGCCCTGGCCGCCCCGCTGCTCGAGGCCGTAACGGCGCCAGTCTACGTTCCCCACGGCCTGGGTGAGGGCGCAACCGCCTGCCTGGTACATCAAAGGGACGCGGTTCGCGAACCGCAAGACTTCCACGGGCTGGTCCGGTGGCAAATCGCCGCCGAAAACGATGCCCACCTCAACCTGGAACGGGTTGCCGGCATACACCGCCGGATCACGAGTCACGGGAGGAGCGTAGAATTCAGGTCGCAGGTTCCCCAGGACGTTCTTCAGCCCTTTCTTGATGAGGCGCTCACCGATCGGGCTGAGGCAGTCCGTTGGCGGGGCCATGAGCTTCGCGCCCTGCATGGCCTCGTGGAGAGCCTTCGCCTGCTCGAGACCGAGGGACTTCGGCTTCATCTCGGGGTCGAGGCCTGCCGTTTCGCAGATTTCCTTGGCCACGCGGGAGGAGACGCGCACGAACTCTTCCTCGAGGAAGGCGTAGAGCTTGTAGGACTTCGTCTCCTTCATCATCTGCATGAGGGTGCCGAGCTCGATGCCGTGGGGATGGGGCGGAATCTCCTTCGTCTTCGGGGGCATGTCCTCGGTGGCCCGCTCGAAGACAATGGGCTCGCTATCTGGCGGTTTGTACGTGATGCGGGCGTGTGGGTTCACGATGGCCGTGGCCCTGAGATACTCCGCGACGGACTGCTTCCCGCCGACGAAGCGGCCCTTCAGGGGGATTTCCACCCGCGTGCCGTGACCTTTCTCCCATACGACGAAGTCCTCGGAAACGATGATGGGCCGGTTCTTCTTCGTATCGAGGATTAGCTCCACCTGGTAGGCGACGTCCATCTCGGCCGTTTTGGACACGATCTTGGAGGCCTTCCCCGTAGTCAGTTGTCCGTACATGACCGCGCCGGAGATCCCAAGACCTTGTTGACCACGGCTGTTCTTGACGAAGACGGGGCCGCGGTCCCCGGCCACGAAGTTCTCGTCATTGTCTCCCGGGACGGACAGGTCATATACCCACGGCGTTAGCTCGACGCGCTCGACGGACTCGACCCGAGTGAGCAACAGGTCCGTCGTGCCGAACCACTCGACCGCCGACGCCAGGGCGAGTCCCTCTCGGGCGAGTGCGGTCGGGCCGCCAGTCGCGTCCAGGAACCCTTTCTCCCGCAGGAGGAAATCGAACCTCCCGCGACGCCGGGGAACGGGTCGACCTTCGAGGCGGTCGAGGTACGCGTTCGAGAAGGGCGGATTCGAATTCAGGAGGGCCCCGAGGGCACCGGCCCGAGTCATCTCGACATGCATCCGCCTGTGTTGGTTGTGGGGATTCAAGATGCTGGTCGGGAATCTTCGATACTTGTTTCCAATGGTCTTTGTCTTCCGGGGGAAGGCGGGGAGCACATCCAAGTCTGTTCCGAAGACATGGACCCGGTGCGCGGGCTTCGGTCGTCGGCCAAGCTTTCCGCCAGCGGCCTTCTTTACTGCCGCGAGCACGCCTTCGAAGCGCCAGAGGTACGCGAGCTCGTTCGCGAGTCGTGGGCTCACCGTGGAGTAATCGAGCTGATTCTTTGGGTGGGAGTTCGATCCGTCTCCCGCATAGAGTCCCTCCATGAACGCTCGTCGGACTTCCCGCGGCGCACGGAAGATGAACTCGGGGACGCGTTTCGCTACGGCGCCGTCTCCGCACCATCGCCGGAGAAGGAGAACGATGACATCGCTGTAGAAGGAGAGGCGCAGGCTGCTGGAGCGGACCCATAGCCTCGTGGTAACCCCGAAGGTTGTCTGGACGATGCGTTCGGCACGTCGAGCTAAAGACTCCTCGTGGAGGCCCAGGGTCAGGGCTCCTTGACCAGCGCCCGCATGGCCTTCCGCGACGTATAGTCCCAGGAACCATGCGAGGTCTGAAGTGAGGTCCACCTCGGTCGGCAAATCCGTGGGCTTGCCCGTCCCGACTTGGTAGGTCCGGAGCTTGGTCCCTGGCAATTCTGGGACGAGGCTCGTCGCCAGGACAAACCACAGCGGCAGGAAATGGTGCCGCCGGTAGGAGACGCGGAAGTTCTCGACGGGAATCGCGATGTTTCGGTAGACGTAGAAATACTGAGGCCTCTTGGAAGCCGGGTCAATCTTCTGGCGGACCTTGTGGGAACCCTCGATTTCGTCGATGAGACTTTGCGGCACTCCGTACACATACCACCGATGACCGATGGACAGGCCCTGGGGGATGTGATCCAGGAGATTCACTCTCGTGACCCGATGTGCTTCCGGCACCTCCGGGATCTCACGCGGCGTCAGCACATAGTCGCCGGACTTGAGTTCGGCCGCCGCAACGGGATGGATTCCACGCTGGGGTGAAAACGAGAAGAGGCTGTGGTTTGCGGTCACGCGGACGGAACCTCCATGGTCGAGGCCGATGCGAACGATAGGATTGGCCGTGCGGTGACGGATGACGTGGGTGACGGGCATCCACCGCACTTTCCCACTCTTCTTCGAGAAGCAGGGTGCCAGAATCCCCTCGGGAAGCGGCAATGCTCCCTCCTCCCCGTCCTCGAAGAAGCGCTCCGCGAGTCGCTCCACAGGAGTGATTTCGAAGCGTCCGTTGCGGAGGATGCAGACGGGCTCCTCGGGGTGCAGGCTCTGTCTCCGCGAGTGGAAGCGGGAGCCGTAGAGCAGGCGGCCGAAGACATTCGGCACCTCTCGCTTCACGATGCCCGGCCCGTTGTCCTCGATGATCGCGACGAACTCGTCCTTGTCCAGCTTCTTGATTTCCACATAGAGGTCAGGCAGTATGTCCGCATCGGCGGTCGCGTCGAGGGAATTGTCCGTTCCCTCTTTCACGACCGTCACGAGGGCCTTCGTCGCCGAGTCGTACCCGAGGATCTGCTTGTTCCGCTCGAAGAATTCGGAGACGCTGATTTCCCGTTGCTTCTTCGCGAGCTCTTCGGCTATGGAGATGGATGCCATGGAATCACTGGAAATCGGCGGTAGCGTCTAGAGGCGTTCCCATCCCTTCTTCCGGCATATTTGGGCCACCTGCTTTAAGGTTTCGGGGAGCGAAACCCGATACCGCCTCCATGTCGGACAGGCTCATGAAGGTGAGTAGCGGAGATGGGTGAAAGTGGAAATCCGGTTGCGTTTCAGTCTTCGAAGACGGCCCCGCACTTCGGGCACTTCTCGTCCGTCTCCTCGACGTCGGCCCCGCAGTTCGTGCAGGTGAAGGCGGTGACCTTGGACGCCTTCCCGCGCGGCGCGGACTTCGGCTTGGGCTTCTCCTCTTCGTCCTCGTCCTTGCCCGCCTTGGCCTTCGCGTCGACCATCCTCGACCGCGTCTTGCGCATGCGCGCGGTATACCAGAACATGAAGACGATCACGTAGTAGAAGGAGAAGGGAATCACCATGTTCAGCGCGAAGAATTGCCCCCAGAGGGCGTAGTAGTTGAAGAAGCCCGCCGTGATGGGACCCAGGACACTGAAGGTGTAGGTGAAGTTCCCTCGCGTGTCGTTCGCCCAGAAGGAGAACTCGTAGATGCCCGGATCCAGGTGTTTCCGGAGGCTGAACCAGGTGCCGTTGCTCGTGTCGTTGACCCTGGCGGGGTCCCTTGGCATCGTGTAGTTGCGCGGGGGTCCCGCGAGGCCCTCGAGCGCGGTGAGGTTGAGGTACACGGTCACGTTCGTGAGGTTCGCCGGCACCGTCTTCAGACGCACGGTGAAGTTGAAGTCGGCCGGGGGCGTGGCGCTCGCAGGCGTGACCGTTCCGTTCCACAGCGTGAGCCTGGGCAAGTCCGTGGCGTCAGGCGGGAAGCCGCTCGTCAGGTCGAAGGCTGCGGGAGAGGTCGTGGCCTGGGTCTGGAACGCGGTCGCGAGGAGGATGGCGATGATCAAGACGGGGATCCCGTTCAGGGCGAAGTTCTTCACGCTCCGTTCCCCGAAGTAGTACGGGACGACGAAGACCGCCGCGGGCATGAGCAGGAGGCCGAGGCAGGCCGCGGCCTGGTTCGAGTAGATGAAGGGGAAGAGCTCCGCGACAATGATGCCCAGGACCACAAGGTAGAGGACTCGGAACCAGAGGGTCTTGCGGAACTTCCTGAACACGTTCAGGAGTTCCTGCACGTTGAACTTCAACGGGCGAATGGAAGCGGACGACTCGATAAATAGTTATGCCGCTGGCCACCGGGAGAGGCGGGTCGTTCTCCCTTCGAGTCCTAAGGACCTAAGATTCTTATAAGGGCGCCCGAATAGTGCGGCCTTCTCGCCATGACCGCGAAGACGCTCGTGATTGCCATCGGAGGCAACGCGATCCAGCCCGCCGGGGACGGCGGCACCGCAGAAAGCCAGCGGCGCAAGATCGAGGAGACCTGCGCGAAGCTCGCGGACCTCGTCCAGGCGGGCTACAGCTTCGTCCTCACGCACGGGAACGGACCTCAGGTGGGCAACATCCTCCTGCAGAACGAGGAAACGCGCCAGCTCGTCCCCGCGATGCCCCTCGACGTGTGCGGCGCGGAGAGCCAAGCCCAGATCGGCTACCTGCTCGCCCAGGCCCTCCGCAACGAGTTCGCCAAGCGGCGGATCGAGCGGGCCGTCGCGTGCCTCGTCACGCAGACCTTGGTCGACGCGAACGACCCGGCCTTCGCGAAGCCCACGAAGCCCATCGGGCCCTACTACACGCGCGAAGCCGACCTGATCGTCAAGCGCGCCAAGGGCTGGAAGCTCGTCAGCGACCCGCGCGGCGGGTGGCGCCGCGTCGTCCCGTCCCCGCAGCCGATCGACATCGTCGAGAAGGACACGATCCTCAAGCTCGTGGGCGACGGCGACGGCAGCGTGGTCATCTGTGCGGGAGGCGGCGGCATCCCCGTGGTCCGCAAGGAGGGGAAGCTCCTCGGCGTCGAGGCGGTCATCGACAAGGACCTCGCGGCCGCGGTCCTCGCGAAGGTGATCGGCTGGAAGACCCTCGTCATCGCGACGGACGTGGAGAAGGTCGCCCTGGACTACGGCAAGCCGTCCCAGAGGTTCCTCGACAAGATGACCCTCGCCGAGGCGAAGACCCACCTCGCGGAGGGCCAGTTCCCCGCGGGCAGCATGGGCCCCAAGGTCCTCGCGGCGATCCAGTTCCTGGAGTCGGGCGGCGAGCGCGCGGTGATCACGGACCTGGAGCACCTGACGTCCGCGGTGGACCACAAGGGCGGCACGCAGGTCACGAAAGGCTGAGCGCGGAAGCTTCTTGTCCCTTCACGCCGTTCGCGCGGCCGTGCGGGGGAGGTCCATGACACGCGGCGCGAAGGGCTGGTTCGAGACGTTCTTCGGACCCGATTACCTCACGCTGTACGTCCAGACGACCACACCGAAGGAAGTGGACAGCCTCGAGAAGATCTTGCACCTGCGCAAGGGCGCGCGGGTCCTCGACCTAGCCTGCGGCGCGGGGCGGCACACGATCGAGCTCGCGAAGCGCGGGTACGACGCGGTGGGCTACGACCTGTCCGAGGCCCTCCTGAAGGAGGCGAGGAAGGGCGCCCGCGCCGCGAAGGTCGACGCCTCCTTCGTCCACGGGGACATGCGCCGCCTTCGCTACGCGTCCGAGTTCGACGCGGTCATCAACATGTTCACCTCCTTCGGATATTTCGACACGGAGGGGGAGGACCGTAAGGTCCTCGCGGGCGTGGCGAAGGCCCTCAAGCCCCGCGGAAAATTCCTCATGGAGCGCTTCAACCGCGAGCTCCTGCCTCAGCAGCTGCCCGCCCAGGCCTGGTACGTCCGCGACCGGAACACGGTCGTGCTGACGGAGGAGTCCTTCGACCTGCTCAAGGGTCGTTTCGAGACGCGGCAGATCATCATCGACGGGAAGGGGACGCGGGAGTACAGCGGTTCCGTGCGCGCGTACACCCTCGCCGAACTGAAGGACCTGTGCGAGGGCCAGGGGCTCTTCCTGCATCGGGCCCTGGGCGGGCTCGACCTGAGCCCCTACACCGCGCGGAGCCTGCGCCTGGTCCTGTATGCCGTCAAGGGCCTGGAGGCCGAAGGCATCCGGACCGTGTGGTGATCCCCCGATCGGGATCCGTTAGGAATCTTTTTGCGTCTCGGCGGGCTCTCTCGGGCGTCCGATGGCCACAATCGAGGAGCAGATCAAGCAGATCGAGGACGAGATCCAGCGGACGCCCTACAACAAGGCCACGCAGCACCACATCGGGAAATTGAAGGCGAAGGTCGCGCGGCTCAAGTCGGAGCAGGAGCTGCGCCGCCTGAAGTCCGGCGGGGGCGGACCCACGTACGCGGTGAAGAAGGGCGGGAACGCCACCGCGGGCCTCGTTGGGTTCCCGAGCGTGGGCAAGTCCACCCTGCTGAACAAGGTCACGGACGCCACGAGCGAGGTCGCCGACTATGCCTTCACCACCCTCACGGTCATCCCGGGGATGCTCGAGTGGCGGGGCGCGAAGATCCAGATCCTCGACATGCCGGGAGTCATCCGCGGGGCGTCGAAAGGCCGCGGGCGTGGACGAGAGGTGCTCTCCGTGGCCCGGGGCTGCGACCTCCTCCTCCTCATGATCGACGTGTTCGAGACCCACGTGGACATCCTCGTGGACGAGCTGCGCCTCGCGGGGATCCGCCTGAACGAACGGCCGGCGGACGTCGTCCTGACGAAGGCGAACCGCGGCGGCCTCACCGTGAACCCCACGGTCAAGCTCACGAAGATGGACAAGGAGATGATCGCGGACATCTGCCGTGAGTGGGGCTATCTCAACGGCACGGTCGTCCTGCGCGAGGACGTCACCGAGGACCAGCTCATCGACGTGCTCGCGGGCAACCGCGTGTACATCCCCGCCCTCGTCCTCGTGAACAAGATCGACCTCGTGAGCTCGGAGTATATCGAGCAGCTGCGGCGCAAGTTCCCCGGCTGGAAGCTGATCCCCATCTCCGCGATCAAGGATCAGGGCCTCACGAAGCTCAAGGACCTGCTCTACGACACCCTGCGATTCATGCGCGTGTACCTCAAGCCGCAGGGAAAGGAGGCGGACTTGGCGGAGCCCTTGATCGTCAAGGGCGGCTCCACGGTCGGCGCGGTGTGCGACGGGATCCATCGGGAGTGGCGGCGCCGCTTCCGCTACGCGAACGTCTGGGGTCCGAGCGCCCAGTTCCCCGGGCAGAAGGTCGGCCTGGACCACGGGCTCAAGGATTCCGACATCCTGACCATCGTCCTCCGGAAGGGCTGAGGCCCTTCGAAGCGCCGCGCGGCAACGGTCAAGTATCGCGCCGCCCTTGGGGGCCTCGTGTGGGTCGCCGACGTGATGACGCGCGCGGTCATCACGCTCTCCGCGAAGATGACGTTGGAGCAGGCGGCCGAGCGGCTCGTGGAGAAGGGGATCAGCGGCGCGCCCGTGGTCGATGACCAGGGCCGCCTCGTCGGGATCCTGAGCGAGTCCGATCTGCTCCGCCAGCTGAAGAGGGTGGCCGAGGAGAGCGTGGGCAAGAGGTATCTCACGGAGTCCGTGCACTCCCTGGCCCTCCTCACGTTTCTGAGCGAGACGCACCCGGGCGCGGTGGACGAGGTCTATCGTAAACTCCGGGCCACCCCTGTGGCCGATGCGATGACGAAGAGGGTCGAGACCGTCAAGCCCACGGACACTCTGGAGACCGTGGCGGCGGTGATGATCCAGCATGACGTGAACCGCGTGCCCGTGGTCGAGGGGAACCGGGTCGTGGGGATCGTGACGCGCACGGACCTCGCCCGCGTCCTGGCCCAGGGCCGCAAGGACGTGCCGAGGCTGTGAGGGTCGCCCATGCGGGCGTTCGTCACCGGGGGCACGGGGCTCATCGGCCGTCACCTGGTCGACGCCCTGCTGGCCCGGGGATGGGAGGTGTCCGTCCTCACGCGGGACCGCGCGCGGGCGCGGGGTCTGGAGGCCCGCGGCGTCCACGTCGTCGTGGGCGACGTGACCCATGCGACTTTCGGCCGGGAAATGTCCCACGCCGAGGTGGTGTTCCATGCGGCCGCCTGGTTTGAGCTCGGGGTGCGGGACGGTCGCAGGATGTTCGACATCAACGTGACCGGGACTGCGAATGTCCTCGCCTTGGCCCGCAAGGAGAACGTCCCACGGATCGTGGTCACAGGCACCGCCGGCGTCCTCGCCGCACCGAAGCCAGGCGTCTCCCTCACGGAGAGCGCGACGCCCACGGTGAGCCTCAAGGATCCCTACGCGGCGACGAAGCGGGAAGCCCACCGACTCGTCGTGAGCGAGATGCACTCCGGCCTGCCCGCGACCCTCGTCTGCCCGGCAGGCGTCTTCGGGCCGGGAGACACGGGGCAGTTCGGCCGCAGCCTCGCCCTCCTGGTGAAGGGCCGCTTGAACACGCTGCCCCGGGGTTTCGGGCGGAACACGTTCACGCACGCGGCCGATGTGGCGGAAGGCCATGTCCTTGCGGCGATGGCCGGAAAGGCGGGCGAGACGTATCTCCTCGGGGACCGCGTCCTCGCCCTGGACGAGTTCTATCGCCTCGCTGCCGCGGCCGCCGGCGTGGATCCGCCGAAGCGGCACGTGCCCATGGCCCTGGCCCGCGTCGCGGCACGTGCCTCGGAGACGAAGGCGTGGTTCACCGGGAAGACGCCGTTCCTCTCCCGCGGGTCGCTGGAGCTCTCCGCGGTCGACGTCATCGTCGATGCGACGAAGGCCCAAACGGAGTTGGGTTGGAGCCCCCTTCCCTTCGAGCAGCGCCTGCGCGAGACGATGGCCTGGTACGTGAAGACCTATCGGGATGGGGGCGCGCCCCTCCCGGTCAAGCCAGGCGGTGCATCCGCCTGAGGTCGTCCGCGAAGGGCGTCAGCGCGTCGGGAATCGCGACGCCCTTCAGCTCGACGTTCAGGCTCAGGCCCTTGTCCCGCTTCTGCTTCCAGACGTCCGAGTTGAAGGTCACCAGGGGCTGCGTCGCGTCGAGCCGCGAGGCCGGGATGCCGTCCCTGGGCATGGGGAAGAGCTCCTCATGGACGCTCCCGCCATAGACCTCCCGCCAGATCCGGTCCGTGGAGTAGGGCGCGATCGGCGCCAGAAGACGCAGGAGGTCTCGCAGGCAGGTGTGCAGGGTCCACATCGCGCCCGTGTCGCCCTCGTAGGCGCGGGCCTTGACCATCTCCACGTAGTGCGGCGCGAAGAGGTTCCAGAGGAACTCGCGGATGCGGTTCGAGGGGAGGAAGAGGTTCAGCTCCTCGTAGGCCCCCCGGCACTCCTCCACGAGGCGGTTCAGCTCCGCGAGGATCCACTCGTCCGTGGGATGGAGCTTGCCCGCCTCCGGCACGTCGAAGGAGGAGATGAAGCGCGCGGCGTTCCAGAGCTTCGTGAGGAACTTGCCCGCGCCACCGATCTTCTGCTCGGAGATCCGGAAGTCATCCCCGGGGTTCGTTTCGCTGGCGACGAAGAAGCGGATGGCGTCCGCGCCGTGCTTCTCGATGAGCGGCCACGGGTCGATCACGTTGCCTAGGGTGCGGTGCATCGCCCGCCCGCGCGCGTCGAGGCCGAGCCCGTGGATGAAGACGGTCTGGAAGGGTTTCGAGGACTTGACGAGATAGGACTTCAGGGTCGTGTAGTAGAGCCATGTGCGGACGATCTCCCGGCCCTGCGGGCGAAGGGACAGGGGGAAGTTCGCCTCGGAGAACGTGGGGTCCGTGCGGTACCCGGTCACGAAGAGGTTCGAGACGCTGGAATCCATCCAGGTGTCGAAGACGCGGTCCTCCCCGACGAACTCCTTCCCGCCGCACTTCGGGCATTTCGCGAAGGGCGCGGGGTCCTTCCACGGGCGGTAGTATTTCCCCGGCGGCGGCGCCAGGGTCTCCCCGCACGTCTTGCAGAACCAGAGCGGGATCTCCGTGTGGTAGTACCGCCTGCGGGAGATGGGCCAGTCGATCGTCAGGCTGTCGATCCAGTCCAGGAGGAGCTGGCGGTGCCGTGACGGGCGGAACTCCATCTCGCCGGCCAGGCGCTTGAGCTGGTCGCGGAACTCCAGCTGCTTCAGGTACCAGGCGTCGGAGGAGATGAACTCGATCGGGGTCAGGGAGCGGGAGCACAGGGGCGTCTTGTGCTGGATGGGCTCGACCTTGTCGAGGAAGCCCTTCGCCTTCAACTCCTCGATCGCCTTGTCCCGGGCCGCCTCGATCTTCAGGCCCTTGAGCGGGCCGGCGGCCTCCGTCATCCGCCCACGCTCGTCGATCGCCTTCACGGGTTCGAGGCGCAGCTCGCGGAAGAGCTGCAGGTCCACCGTGTCCCCGTAGGAGCAGATCATCGCAGCCCCGCTCCCGAACTCGGGCTTCGCCATCGGGTGGGCCATGATGGGGACCTCGTGCCCGTACAGCGGGACCTTCGCCTTTGCGCCTTGGAGCGTCTTGAACCGCTCATCGTCCGGGTGCACGATGATCGCGCGGCACGCGGCCAGGAGTTCCGGCCGCGTCGTCGCGATGGGGATGTGCCCGCCCTTCGCGAGCGGGAACTTCATCCGGACGAGCTTGGAGGCGCGGTCCTCGTACTCGATGTCCGCCTCGGCGAGGGGCGTCTCGCACACCGGGCACCAGAAGGTCGGACGCTCGCCGCGGTAGAAGAGGCCGCGCGGCCAGAGTTCCAGGAAGACCGCCTGGCTGAAGGCGCGGTACTCGTCGGAATCCGTATGGTAGATGTGGTCGAAGTCCACGGACAGGCCGACCCGCTTCGCCAGGTCCACGAGCCCGTTCCCGATGACCTCGATCTCCTTCCGGCACTCCTCGATGAACGTCTCCCGGTCCCACTGATGGAGCGGCTTGCCGGTCTTCCGCTCGACCGTGCGCTCGATGTTGATCCCGTTCCGGTCGAGGCCGAAGGGGAAGAGGACCGCCTTGCCGAGCATGCGCTGGGACCGGGCGATCATGTCGATGAGGGAGTAGGCCATCACCGCGCCGATGTGCCAGGACCCGCTCGGGTAGGGCGGCGGCGTGTCGATCACGTACACGGGCCGTCCGGGCTCGGGCTCGAAGCGGTAGAGCCCCGGCTCCTTGTGCCACTGCTCCAGGACGGATTCCTCGAGCTTGGGGTCCCAGGTTTTCTCCTTGAGGCGCGGCTCGCCCATGGACGCCGTCGGAGAGCGCGGGGGCCATAAAAGGGTTGCCCAGCGCAGGCGACCGAGGGAGCACTTTCGCCCACCTCACCACAAAGGTCACGAGGTTCCTCGACGTACCTCTACTTAGAGGTACGTGCATGGAAGTGGGCTGCGGGGCGCGCGTGCGGGACTTCGACGGTCGTCGCTACTGGTATTTCTGGCACTACGAGAAGGTCGGCGGGCGGTCCGTGAGGAAGGAGGACTACGTCGGCCGCGTGGAGTCCGGGAAGTCGCGGCAGAAGCTGCTCGCGAAGATGGCCGCCTACCACCGGCGTGCCGGGGAGGAATTCGCACGGCGGCGGGCCTCGATCGAGCGTCGCCTCGCCATGGGCGCATACCCATAAGTGTAGGTACGCAGGACCGGAAGGGCTCCGCGGGCGTCTTCACTCGGAGTACCGCAACGCCTCCGCCGGCGGGATGCGGGAGGCGCGGATTGCGGGTTGGGCGGTGCTCAGGATCGCCGCGACGGAGGCGATGGACACGATGGTCACGAGGTTCACCCAGGGCACGCTGAACGTAATGATGTCGGCGAAGTAGACCAAGTAGATCTTGTAGGCAAAGACCACGCCGAGGCCCACGCCAATCCCGATGCCCAGAATCGCGATGAGGGCGATCTCCAGGAGGAACACGTGGAGGATCATCCGCCTCGTGAAGCCGATGGCCCGCAGCGCGCCGATCTGCGTGCGGCGCTCGACCACCGCCCGCAACGTGACGACCGCGAGCCCCGCGATGCCGACGAGGAGTCCGATGCCCAGATACGCCTGCATGAGTGTCAGCACCTCCTGGGACGCGTCGAAGGCTTGGCCGATTTGCTCGCGGATGTCGATCGTCT
>Ga0265292_1002592_pt1 | contig 12322 bp, 14 predicted proteins | sample Munlanlewell296A_FD_189080 | JGI IMG/M metagenome (GOLD analysis project Ga0265292, IMG submission 189080) | Leachate microbial communities from a municipal landfill in Southern Ontario, Canada - Leachate well 296A | ecosystem: Engineered > Solid waste > Landfill > Unclassified | place: Canada...
TCCTTCTCGAGCTTGGCGATCTCTTCTTCGGAAATCGCGACACGCGAAAGCTCCGCGAGCGCGCGGATGTCTATGACAGGCTTTTGATCACTCATGCCTTGTACTATACCAAAATCTAAAGGGCCCGCATCTTTATATGATGTGGGCCCTTATTTGCAGGCGCTAGCGGGATCGTGCGGGTACCAGCCCGGACTCCTTTCGGCGTCGTTTTTCAGCAGCACGTCTTTCCTCCACCTCGATTGGAATCTGCTTTCCGAGTTTTACCTCGCAATAGCGATCCGTTTTTTCAGGTTTACGACCAAGCAATCGGTCGATTAGTGTAAAGAGGGACATTCGGGACCTCCACTACCTAGTAAAGAGCGACATGCTTTTCACTGTTCAAAAGTATATCACACCCTTTTACAATTGCAATAGACGGAGAAATTCTGATTCTGTCAAGACTTTTACGCCTAGTTCATGGGCTTTTTCGAGCTTGCTTCCGGCTTCGGCGCCCGCGACCACATATGAGGTCTTTTTTGAGACAGAGTTGGCAATCTCGCCGCCACGCGCGCGCACCATTTCCTGTCCCTCTTCGCGTTTAAGTGTCGGCAATGTGCCCGTGAAGACAAACGTCTTGCCGAAAAAGTAAGGCGACGCCTTACTTTTTTCAGGTGGCGCGATGGTGATGTGTTGTAAGAGCCGGGCAAGCATGTGTTTGTTGTCCGTAGTATGCAACCAGTCGACTATCGAATGAGCGACGATCTCTCCCACACCATTGATCATCTTCAGTTCTTCGAGACCTGCTTTTTGAAACGCGTCGATCGTGCCAAAGTGATGTGCGAGATCACGAGCGGTCTCTTCGCCGACCTGCGGGATAGAAAGTGCCGTGAGCACGCGATGCAAGGGCACATCGCGCGATGCTTTTTGTATCGACTCTGCCGCGTTCTTGGCAGAGAGGTCTGCGAATCCGGGCAGGGCGCGGAAGTCTCCTTCTTGTAATTCAAACACCTCATCAAAGGTGCCGACGACCCCTTCATCGATCAAAAGCTCAGCGGTCTTGGCACCAATACCATCGATATCAAAAGCTTTCTTGGAAATGAAATAGGCGAATGCGCGTTTGCGGCGCTCGGGTGATTCGAGATCGACACATCGCCACGCGGCGGCTCCCGGGATGCGCTCGATCGAGCCATCTCCACCGCATGCCGCGACTTTCTTGGGCCATGTAAAAGGCGTCGCCTTTTTCGGGCGGAGCTCAGGCACGACCGCGATGATGTCAGGGATGACGTCGCCTGCCTTTTGCAAGATCACGGTGTCGCCGATGCGCACATCGAGTCGTTTGATCTCATCCTCATTGTGCAGAGTCGCGCGCGATACGGTCGTACCGGCGACTTGCACGGGCTTCAAGTGCGCGACGGGTGTGATCACGCCGGTACGGCCGACCTGCATTACGATGTCTTCGAGAATGGTCGTCACCTGCTCGGCGGGGAATTTGAATGCGATCGCGAAGCGCGGGCCTTTGCCGGTATAGCCGATCGCCTCTTGATACTCGTGTTCGTTGACCTTGATCACGACACCGTCGATCCAGTATTCTTGATGGCGACCTTTTTTGCACCACTCATCCCAATACTCGATCGCAGTGTCGATATCCTTCGCGAGTTTGTACTTGGTGTTGACCTTGAATCCAAGCGCGCGCAGATATTCGAGCTCGTCTTTTTGGGTCGGGGGGAAATCATCTGTGACACGCGCGATGTCGTAGATAAACACATCAAGCTTGCGCGATGCAGATATGCGCGGATCCAGCTGACGGATCGAACCGGCGGCGACGTTGCGCGGATTGGCGTAGAGTGGGAGGCCCTTATCGGCTTGTGCGCGATTCAACGCTGAGAGATTTTTGGTACTCATCCATACTTCCCCTTCGACAATAATATCGACGGGGCGCGCGAGGGAGAGCGGGACACTCTCGATGGTGCGGATATTTTGAGTGACATCCTCGCCTACCTCGCCGTCGCCGCGCGTCGCGGCACGCACGAGCAAACCCTTCTCATAGGTGAAGACGATCTTGAGCCCGTCGATCTTGAGCTCGCAGAGATACGTCGGGTGCGCGTCGGGATATTTTTCAGCGAGGAAGCGCTTGACCCGCTCGTCAAACGCGCGCAAGTCATCGGGTGTAAACGCGTCATTGAAAGACCATTGCGGCACTTCGTGGCGTACTTTTTTGAATTGTGGAAGTGCCGTACCTGCGATCCGTTGTGATGGGGAGCTGGGTGTGATCAGCTCCGGATATTTTTGTTCGAGTGTGACCAATTCATGCATCAAAGAATCCCGCGCCTCTTCGGATATCTCCTCGCGATCATATACGTGAAACTGCGTACGGTAATGATCGATCGCCGTCTTGAGCTTCTCATATCGCTGTCTGTCTGCTTTGGGTATCATCTTGAATAGGATACCGCTTTGCGAGACGTACTGCTAGGGCCTAATAATTCAATTCGACGGAGCGTTGCAGGGCCGACATGGAAGCGATATTGGCGCATGAGGTATTGAATCCGTCGGCATGGACCAGTGTACGGATTGAAGTACCCGAAGAAGTGCATACGCCGAGCGCACTGATAGGACCGTCGCACTTTATGACACTGATATTGGCGCAGTATCCGTTGGGTTCGATCTGAGTCGACATGGTGTAGGGGTACGGTGCCGGATTGGTGACTGCCGGACGCCCGGTCGCGCTGAGAGGTTGTCCGTCGCAGACGTATTGACTCTGCGGATCAGGCATCGTCGAGGTACCGAAGTATCCAAATCGAATATCCCAATACAGCGCGCATTCGGCGGCGGTATCTGCCGCATAAAACGCATACTGCGAATCTCGTCCGATAGATGAAAGTTGGATCTGTTTGGATGAAATACTAAAGATAGATGCACCAAGAGAAAGCGCGATCGATGCCGCGAGCGCCGCAAGGAGCAAAGTGAAGCCTGCCTGCCTGCCTCGCTGAAATTTCATGAAGGCGGGCCGATAGGATCGACCGCGTCGGTGCACCCATTTTTTGTTTGTTGTTTTTTGTTCTTGCATAGATTATTGGACCCATCGATACAAATTCTCATAAAGCATAATCGACCGTGCGGGATACGAGCCCGTCCGCCATGTGATTGTGACCTGGAGATGTATCTCATCGGTCGTACCGGCTACATACGACGCATGGACCGTGCGGGTGAATCCGGTATTGGCCCATCCAGGATTGTATCCGTAGAGTATGCCATTGGTCTGGAGTGGTATACACACTCCCCCAGGGTCCGTACTGCATCTAGTCATCGTATTATTATTGACCGTGTCGACCCTAAAGTCTTGGTCGACAGGAATCGGCCCAAAAATATCGGCTGATGGATCGACACCCTCGGCGATCTTGAGTATCTGGCCATCGCGTACACTGCGCACCGACTCGATCGCCTCCTGTGCGAGGTTCGAGGCAGTGATCTGATCGCGTGCATAGTAGGCGGACTTGAGAGCTTGCGCGGTCAAGGTCATTGGCTCCACGACCGCAAGCATGAGAAGTGATATCGCGATCAAGGTCTCGATCAGCGTGAATCCTCTTCGTGAATCGTCTTCGCGAGCACAGCGATGCGATCCAGAGTTTTGTGGTAATACCCTAGACTGTTTCTCCGCCGGCTGGCGTCTCGCGGAGACAGAATGTTTGTTGTTTGTTGTTTGCATAACTATATATCGAGTACGCGCTGGACAGCGGTTGCCTGAATGTGGAAAGTCGTCTTGGTCTTGGAATCATTGGCCCCTGCTATTCCCTTTATTTCAAGTACTACTTTTGGCTGGACCGTGTCACCCGGCGTCGTCCCTACGACATAAAAGTTCATATCAACGATGGATATCTCTGGGGCCGTAACGACCGTCCAATTATTGCCGCCATCCAAGGAACGCTTGATGCAACCTCCGGTATAGCCCGAACCACATGATGCGGCTGAAGGTACAAACTGGTAAGCGCGTTCCAATACGGTGGGCGGATTATACTCGTGCGGTTGAAAAATAATATATGTACCGCCACCCGTACAGTCTTTCGGTCCGCCAGAATTGCCACCAGCACAACTCCTTGAGGCATCGTACGTACTCCCCTCGCGCATCGAACGCACCATACTATCGAGCGTCGTATTGAGGTTGTTCATGACGGACTGGAGCGCCTGCGCCTTGCGGTTGGCCGAGGCGAGAGAGAGGAGTGCCCCGGCTGATATGACCATGACGATCGCAAAAAGCGCGACTGCGACCATCATCTCGATGATCGTAAATCCCTTTTCTTGCCTTTTGTCATTTGTTCCTTTTCTTTTCATATTCATATTCATATTATTGCACTGACATCTGGCCATTGGCCGGCATGACGACGCTCCTCGTGTTGCCGCGCGGTGCGATCATGAGGATGCGCGCAGACGCCTGACAATTGGTCGGCGCGAGCGTGCACGAGACACCACTCGCACTGATCAGCGCATCGGGCTCTGGGCGTTTGAAGAGGATATCAAGACTGGTGATACTGCAATTCTCGACACCGACACCGTTGGGCGTGGCACAAATCGAGGCGATCTTGAATCCGCGCGTGATCGTATACGATTGTACGAGCTCGGATCCTGGATCATACTTACCGTTACTATCGACGTCTGCAAACAACTCGTACGTGATCGCATTGTTTGAATCAAAGTGCACGCCATAGGCGACATTGAAATTACCGCTGAAGTTTTTGACCGATATGCCGTATTGCTGAGCCTCGCGCAATGTGAGTGCGAGATCGTAGGCAAAATTGTCCAAGATAAACTGTCCGCCGAGTCTGCTACTGCTCGCAAGGATCGTCCCTGTCACGACGACGATGATAGCCGTCACGACGAGTAATTCGATCAAAGTAAACGCGGCAGATCTTGAGCGAGCAAGAAAACCTGTATCATTGGTTTTTTGTTTTTTATTTCTTGTTTCCATTATCATATGAACAACGGCAACGGCAGACCGTACACACTCGCATACCACACCAGGCAACAGCTCGCGATCAAGAACGGTCCGAACGGTACTTCGCTCTTCATTGTAAGGCCTGGGCGCGGTGCACCCAAGCGAGTTATCCCACTCGCCACATGCCGCAAGTGATCGATCGGCAGTATCACGAAGACACTGATGACTGCACCGATGACAAACGCGAGAAACACCGCGTAGAGTCCCATGAATGGTCCGAGGAGCCAGCCGATACCGAGTGCAAGCTTCGGGTCGCCCAGCCCCATCCACCTGCCATGCGAGACCGCCCACAGCGCAAAGAGTGGAAACGCCGCGAGTGGTCCGGCGAGCAAGATCAGGGTCACATTGGTCTCACCTCCCCCGTTCATGATTTCCACGAGTGACACTATGAAAGCGAGTGCCGCAAATGCATATGCCCATTCATCGGGGATGATCGTATGACGTATGTCGTACACCGCGATCACGACGAGCAGTGCCGCGATGCCGAAACCGAGTATCTTGACCAAGAGACTGATTGGGGCCAGTCCTACGGCGATGAAGAGGAGAGTGGTCAGCGCTTCCACCAGCGGATACTGCACCGAGATCCGTGCGCGACACGATCTGCATTTGCCCCCGAGGAAAATCCAGGACAGCACCGGTATCATGTCGTACCAACGGAGCTGTCGCCCGCACGCCATACAGCCGCTTCGCCCTCCAAGAGTCCGCGCTCCGTGCCGGAGTATCACGACATTGAGAAAACTCCCGACAATGAGACCAAATAGTCCGTATACGATAGCCTCGATGAGCATGTGCCTTTAGTATAGCGTATTCTGCAAACTATATTCTCATGCAGTAGTTGTAGGGTGGTCCACCGGTGGAAGTACAGGAGGTCACCGTTCCTACTCCGGTGACAGTCTCTGTCATGAAGTTGGTCTGTTCAGTGACTGCTCTCATCATATACCCCGCACACGATACCAATGCACAAGCCGTCGGACCGGCATCGCCTCTGGTTGCTTGGTAGGTATATGCGTATGTAGCATTATTGGTGGGGTCGGTCGGGACGGCACTCATAACGCCGCCAGCTACTAGATCCGCACTCAGGTTAGCCCATGAGTTGCGAGGCGGATATGTGTTGCTGTTACTAAAATAAAGCTCAAGTGCGAGCTGTACCTGCCTCATATCGGCAATACGGCGTGCATCACGACCCTTCTTACGAGCAGTATTGAGCGATGCGAGCACGATCGATGCCAAGAGACCAATGATCGCGATCACCACGAGCAGTTCGATAAGAGTGAAACCCTGTTTGCCAACAGATATGACCCTCCACGATTTTTTCTTCATTACCACATTATAATACCCAGTATCATCCGATGGATACAAAGTTATGGGTATAAGTCATACATCTTAGACCAGTAGGTATCCACATAAAAAGCACCCTTCCGGGTGCTTTTTATTGACCTATTGTCAGGAAACTGCTGAACTTACGAAGAAACGCAGTAGTTGAGTGATGTGTTAGGCGTTCCACTTGATGTACAATCACCAAGTAATGTCCCATTGACAGTTGTATATCCAGCTTGTGCTTGTTCAACCACCGCTCTCAAGTTATACGATATACACGTGTCTGCGGCGCATTGAGTAAGATTGCCGTTGTCGGTCGTACCTACGTATTTGTAGACATTGGCACCAAGGTTGACTGGATCAACAGGCAGTGCAGGAATATAGGCAGGAGCGAGATCTAAAGTGGCGCTATTGGTCATGTCATATCCAGGAGATGCATTGCCAATCGGGTATTGGCTATCATTCGAATCAAAAAACAATTCGAGCGCCAACTGGACCTGCTTCATATCAGACACGCGTCGCGCATCACGACCCTTCTTGCGGGCGGTGTTGAGAGATGCGAGTACGATCGATGCCAAGATACCGATGATCGCGATCACCACGAGTAATTCGATAAGAGTGAAACCACGCCCTAATTTTTGATTGTTCATAATCACATTGTACTCTTGAACCTCCATTAGCGAGAAGAGACCTTGTGGATAACAAAGATCTGGGGAGAATCTGAGTGGTACAAAAAACACCGCAACGAATGCGGTGTTTTTTGTACGAACCCTGGCAAGTCTTTGAAACTTACGAAGAAACGCAGTAGTTGAGTGATGTGTTAGGCGTCCCAGTTTGTGTACAAGCAGTAGCGCCAAACAATGTCCCAGCGACGGTGACATATCCAGCTTGTGCTTGTTCAACCTGCGCTCTCAAGAGATACGACACGCATGTGCCTGTGGCGCATTGAGCGGCATTGGCGTTGCTGATCGTACCTGAGTATTTGTAGACACTGGTGCCAGTGTTGACTGGGTCAACAGGTAGTGCCGCGATATATGCAGGAGCGAGGTCCAGAGTGGCACTATCGGTCATTGCATACCCAGGAGCTACATTACCAATCGGGTATTGGCTACCGTTCGAATCATAGAACAATTCGAGTGCGAGCTGTACCTGCTTCATATCAGATACACGTCGTGCATCACGACCCTTCTTACGAGCAGTGTTAAGAGATGCGAGCACAATGGATGCCAAGATACCGATGATCGCGATCACCACGAGCAATTCGATGAGCGTGAAGCCGCGAGATTTTTTATTCATATGTGTTTCTAATATGTAAACTATTAATAATACTTAACACGTGATTTTTCGCACCACATGGGCATTTCCATTTTTCTAAAGCGGGGTACCGCTAAGAAAAATTGGTCATGTACAGACATTGTACCGCATTTCATATAAAGAAAATCACCCCCTGTGGATAAACACGTGTGTATCCCTTGACAGCCTAATACAGGGGTATATACTGGGTGTATATGACCAACAAAAAGAAGTACGGGGTTATCAGCCTACATAAGCAGTTCCCTACAGATGAAGCCTGCCTCCAGTTCATCTTTAACGCTCGCCATAGCACCGAGTGCTCCTGTGGAGGCGTATATCGCCCTCGTACGGGCCGTAAGACATTCCAGTGCTCTAAGTGCCGTCATCACATCTCCCCGCTCGCCGGTACGATCTTCCACAAGTCCGATACCCCCCTCACGACATGGTTTGAGGCCATTCTGCGCTTTTCCAACGCAAAGAGCGGCTATTCTGCCAAACAGATGCAACGCGATCTCGAAGTTACCTATAAGACAGCGTGGCGTATGCTCCACCTGATCCGCAAGGCTCTACCGCAAGAGGATCGCCCCTTGTCTGGTGAAGTGGAAATGGATACCGGCTACTTTGGCGGCAAAGGCAATGCAGGCAAGAACAACGCCAACCTTTCAGCGGTCATGGCAAACAAGGCCGTTATCATGGCGGCTGTAGAGCGCGGCGGGCATACCCGTGCAGAAGTGGTATCGGATGCCTCGGCAAAGACGATCAGCAACTTCCTCGGCCGCAATGTATCGACTCGCGCCACCCTTATGACCGATAGCGCCCTCACATATGAAAAGCTCCCGTACAAGCGGGAGGCGGTCAATCACAGCAAGCGGGAGTATGTGCGTGGCAAGGCCCACATCAACAACGTGGAGATATTCTGGTCGCACGTAAAGCGCTCGATCAAGGGCGTGCACAAAGGCGTCAGCCCGAAGCATTTGCAGTCTTATCTCGACGGCTACGTCTGGCATCGAAACAACTGCGACACGGACAAAGCGCGGTTTTCTTCTTTGTTGAGTGCTTTGCTACAGCCAGCAGTATAGACAGTGTTCGCTTTTTATTGGGCATCCGTGTATTTTAGCACAATATGGGTATAACTTTCTTGCGTGCAAGTGCGTGCATAGATACTATGACGATATCGGAAACGGAAACGCCCCCATAAAGGGGGCATCGACCGTCTCCGTTTTGGAAAAAACAGAAACTAAGATTTTGCGATCTTAGAAGAATTAACCTCTTCCACAGGAGGTTTTTTCTTTTTCAGGCGGAAACGTGCACGAAACCTCAACCACTTTCCGCTTTTTGAGCGTATCTCGCGACCACGGCGTATAACAAAGTTACACACCATGAAGCCGTCCGACGTGATGAAGCACCTTTGCGCTTCGCCCGTTACAGAGCTTGTAGTCATTTTATTTAATGCTACGCCGATTAGGGATGATCGGACTTGTTCTACTAAGTCGCCCCTAACAGCCCGCAACTACGATTGGCTGAAGGGATTACCCAGAAAAACAAAGAGCTCCACTCGCCGGTACTTGAGGTCGAAAGCGGTTACCCGATTTCAACCCTGCATCTCGCAGAGTCTATTCGACCCTGCAAGTACCCGCGACTAGAGCTTTGTTCCCGCACCAAAAAACTATTACGAGTAAATGCTATACCGGCGACCTCTCGAAAGAGGTACTTATACCCTAGCACATCCAAAACCACTAATTTCAGATGGCACCTGTGGATAGAGTGAGTCTGTGTTTATTCATGATTGTTGTTCTTCGGCATACTCAAGCGTACGCCAGCGACGGTTAATATCATAACAACCACGGCTGAAAAGTTTTCTCGGATCTGCCCAACGATAAAGTCATGGAATATAGTGCTTTGGAGGTATTCGAAGACGATAGCGACCGATACGAGAATAATGAATAACCCAACGATAAACGCCGCAATATCTCCGAGGTGTTTATGTCGAAAGTATTTATCATTCAACTCGATGGTTTTTAGTTCGTCCTCGGAGTAGATTTGTCGCTCCTTTCTGACGCTGATACTCCTAAGCAAACTGAATAAAAGGGACATAGAAGCCGAGTTCTCGTAGCCGTATAATTGCGACCTGTTTTGACACTCTAAATTGGTTTGCAAGTCGTTTAACCACACTTACATCAATAGTACACTTAGGATCAATACCGACCGTGGTGAGGTAGTCGCGCACACCCTGCTCTGGCATGAGTAGTTGAGCGGCAAATTCGTCTGCCTCCCTTTCTGTTTCCGATGCGCCAGAGCGCTCCAATTTTCCAAGTTGTGCGAGCTGTTTGTTATGGAGCGCGAGGTGTCCTAATTCATGGGCAATTGAAAATCGCTGACGTTCTACCGAATGTGCTTCATTCACGTGCATAACATACTTTTTAGTGCCCTTGTCGTATGTGATTTGTGCATTGTAGTTCTCGAATGGACGACTCACGCTGACAACTTCAACATCAAAATCGCGTGCAAGATTTACCACGTCCACAAAGCCCTTTTCCCTGCGGATTTCATTCGCTTTGTCCATGAGTTGCTGTGAGGTAGGGTTCATGTGGGCATTATAGCACGCACTATGAATAGGTATGTGCTCACCCAATATGGGACCACACTACGAGCGCTAACACGCATAGCACCAAAATCCCAAACCAAACATTTATCATAAAGCAGGCAATTAGTGCCAACAGAATGAGTGCAACGAAAATAAGGAAAGCCATGCCGACATCATAACATGGCTCAACCCCGTAACCCCTCATTCCCCCACGATATTAGCCCCTTATTCAGAGGTTAGGCTGTGAGGGGAGAGGTGTGGATAAACACCGGGGGTGGCTTTCTTGCGGTTTGGGTATGTTAGAAGCTTGCGGCGATGTTATAGATCGGCAAGAGCACGGCGGCGAGGAGGAATGCCACGCCGAGTGCGAGCATGACGATCATGAGTGGCTCGATCAATCCGATGAGTGTCTCGACAGCGCCATCCACCTCGCGACGATAGAACTTGGCCATCGTATCGAGGATCGGGCCCATACTGCCGGTCTCTTCGCCGATCTTGATCATGGCGACCATGATACCGGGGAATTCTTTGTGCTTGCGTAGAGATTCAGAGAGAGGAAGTCCGCTTTTGACATCAGTGGCCGCTTCAGTGATAGCTAGGGAGAAAACCGGATCTCCTACGACCGATGCAGTGATCTCGAGCGCGTGCAATATCTGGATACCGCTCTTGAGCATCGTGGAGAGGTTGTCGGCGATACGAGAGAGAGCGATCTTTTGGTAGATCGCGCCGAGGGCGGGTACTTGGAGGCGTGCCCGGGAAAGGACCTCTTTGCCGTTTTCGGTGCGGCTGTAATTGACAAAAAATCCAACACTCGCACCAAGTACAATGAGAATAAGGAAGATGTAGTGACTCATGAAGTTGGATATACCGATCACCACCTGCGTGTAGATCGGAAGTGCCTGGCCCGTATCGGTGAGCATGGCCGTGAGATGCGGCACGATGACCGTCATCATCAGGATCATGACCGCAATGAATGTGACGATAATAAACGCAGGGTACACGAGCGCATTGCGCGCCTTTTGGACCATCTCATAATTGCGATCGAGGTATCCCGCAAGGTACTCAAAGGTCTTGTCGAGACTGCCCGATTCTTCACCGGCGCGCACCATACTCACATAAAAGTTGGAAAACATATCCGGGTGCCGCGAAAGCGCCATCGAAATGGAACTGCCGCCTTGGATATCACTGGTGATCTCACCGAGTTTTTCGGCCAGCTGTGGCGTACGCGCTTCGGTCGCGAGCAATTCAAACGCGCGCAATGCCGAGACCTGCGCCTCGAAAAGCGTCGTGATCTCGCGACTGAGCATCACGATATCGGCGTTGTTGATGCGATTGAAGAATGAGAAGCTGATGTTGAGGGAAGACTTCTTGCCGGCCGGGTCGATCTTGGATATGACGATACTGCGGCGCTGAAGCGCCGCTATCGCGAGATCAATGTTGACCGCATCGATCGTCCCCTGCCGCTCATTGCCATCCGCGTCTATTCCGATGTATTCAAAGAGTGCCATGAGGTAATTATAAACTATAAATCATCGAGAATGTCCTGATCTGCGACATTGGTGTGGAGAAGAAAGGCGTCGCCCTCTTTTTAGATCATCGCTCGCAGTCTTTCCGCATTTCCCCTCCCCTAGCAGGGGAGGGCCGGGGTGGGGTAGAGTATCGCCATGAGTACTCTGTACAATCGCACAACGACAAAAGACCATCGTCAGAAATTACGCAATGATACGACACCGCAAGAGCGAATACTTTGGAAATATCTCAAAGGCGATCAGCGCGGGTGTAAATTTAGAAGACAATTTGGGATTGGCGATTACATTATCGACTTCTTTTGCGCGGAAAAGAAACTTGCGATCGAGATTGATGGCTCTCAACATTTTGAAGAAAGCGCGACGCACTATGATGCCGAGCGTTCACGATTTCTGGAAAGCCGCGGGTGTACGGTGTTGCGTTTTTCGAATGATCAGATCAATACGAATGTGGAGGGAGTTGTGATGAGAATCGACGAAGTGCTGAGTGTATTGGAGTTGAGTGGTTAATCCTCTACCCCCTCCCAACCTCCCCCTGCTAGGGGGAGGAGCCAATGCATGGTTGTTTTGTTTGTTAAGGTCTGACCTTCACAACATGTTCCGTATGAAAACTTCCGACGATCTCGGCAAGGAAAT
>Ga0265292_1002594_pt1 | contig 12310 bp, 10 predicted proteins | sample Munlanlewell296A_FD_189080 | JGI IMG/M metagenome (GOLD analysis project Ga0265292, IMG submission 189080) | Leachate microbial communities from a municipal landfill in Southern Ontario, Canada - Leachate well 296A | ecosystem: Engineered > Solid waste > Landfill > Unclassified | place: Canada...
AAAAAAGCCTATAATTAATATTATGTAAAATAGAATTATTTTAACAGCAATATTTTTGGCAAACTGAAAAAAGCACTTCTGGCCTATCGCACACATCGTTGAAATAAAAAAGGGATCCATAATACATCCCTCTTCTATTATTGTGTCCAAATAATTTTACTTTTTCTCTATAGCATCAAGTTTTACTTTGATAGCGTCGTATTTCGGAGTTAATGAGGCATCCTTTGCTTTAAGTCTGTAGTATAACTCCTGCAAACTTTTCATTGCATAAAAATCATCGGGTTTAAGTTCATAAGCTTTTTCCATATAAGGAAGGGCTTTTGTATAAACAGCATTTGCCAGATCAATTACCTCAGTGTATTTTTTAACGTCTATGATATCATTGGCCTTAAGAAACATATCTGCTGCTTTATTAATATATGCAGCACCAAGCCCATACTGGGTATCAAATAAATCTGATTTAAGCTCAACTGACCTGGTAAGTTCAGTTATAGCTTCATCATATCTGCTTTGATTTAAGAATATAATACCTGCAGCAAAGAAAAGACTGTAATTATTCGGATCAGTTTCTTTTGCGACTTTTATATATTTAAGCGCTTCTTCGTGTTTATTACTCTTAATATAAAGATCAATTAATTGCAGCGTAATATTCTTATCATCAGGGAATTTACTATTCAGACCTGTCAGAATGGATTCTGCCTTAACAGTATCTTTAAGTCCCATATAACTCTCATAAATCTGAAAATATGGAGTAATTCCAAGATACTTCATCTCAGCACATTTCTCGAAGTATTTGATAGCTTCATTATATTTTGCAGAATTTACAGCTGCCAGACCTGCATTATAATACATTCCTGTATCAACAGACCCTACATAATTATTCCCTTCAGTAATCGCAATTTGTGTCTCGAACGATTTAAGCGCCCCTTCATAATCTTTTGCTTCGAATCTTGAACTACCCTGAGCATATAAGTTAACAGCCAGGGAGTTATAGATGCTACCAGTAATGATTTTCTTTTTTACTGAACCTTTTGGATCCAGTTCCATAGCTTTCTCATATGATGCATATGCTTCTGCAAGTGGATCGGGATAAAAAGCTTTGAACTTAGGATTTTCAGATTCAAATGTGGCCTGGCAAAGTTTACCTTTTGCAAAATAGGTATTAAACCAGTTCATAGAACTCTCATTGACTAATGCCTGATCAATGGCTTCTTTTGCTTTATCAAGAATACCCTGGTCAATGTAACTCAGAGCGCTTGTAACCTTGCCCTTCTGGGACATTGCTCCAATCGAAATACTAACGGCTGCTATGAGCAGAAAAAACTTTTTCATAATTATAATTTTAATTTAATTGTCTTTAAAAAATTTTCCCAAATTTAAACATTACTTATTAATCATCAAATTCTTTGCCATTTTCCTCAGGAATAATATTATTTTCTTCAACATAGTTTTTTTCACTGCTTTCATCCTCCTCATTTACAAGTACACAGGCAACTGAAGCAATAATATCATTTTCTCTAAGATTTATCAATCTCACTCCCTGCGTAGCCCTACCCATAACTCTTAATGCCGATACCGGGCTTCTGAGGATATTTCCAAATTGCGTAATAATCATAAGATCGTGATTATCAGTTACATCTTTCAATGCAATAAGTGAGCCTGTCTTGTCAGTAACGTTAATTGTCTTTACGCCTTTTCCTCCTCTATTGGTGATCCTGTAACCATCGATATCAGATCTCTTACCATATCCTTTCTCAGAAACAACAAGGATATCTTTTTCTTTATTCTCAACTGTGATCATGCCTATCACAAAATCGCTATTCTCATTGGCAAGCCTGATTCCTCTCACGCCCGAAGCAGTTCGTCCCATTGGTCTTACTGATGCTTCAGGGAACCGGATAGCGCGTCCCGATTTTATAGCCAGCATTATGTGGTGTTGTCCATTGGTCATCCTGGCTTCAAGAAGCTCATCACCTTCCCTTACAGTAATGGCATTAACTCCATTGATCCTGGGTCGTGAATATGCTTCCAGAGATGTTTTTTTAATAATTCCTTTCGTTGTACACAGAACAATGAAGTTATTATTAATATATTCAGAATCATTCAGGTTCTTAACATTAATGAATGCTCTAACATTATCATCAGGTTCAATATTTATGAGATTCTGCATGGCTCTTCCTTTTGAAGTTCTGGAGCCTTCAGGAATGGCGTAAACCTTCAGCCAGTAACATTTTCCGTTCCTTGTAAAGAAGAGCATAGTATTATGCATTGTGGCAATATAAAGATGCTCAATAAAATCCTCATCCCTGGTTGCCCCGCCTTTGGCTCCTGTTCCTCCCCGGTTTTGCCTCCGGAATTCAGTTAATGGTGTTCTTTTTATATAACCCATATGAGAAATAGTAATTACCATTTCATCATCGGCATAAAAATCTTCAGGATTAAACTCTTCAGCATTCGGAATTATTTCAGTGCGTCGTTTATCGCCATATTTTTCTTTTATTTCAAGAAGTTCATCTTTAATAATTTTCATTTGAAGATCAACATTTGCAAGTACACTTTTTAAGTATTCAATCAATGCCATAATCTCCTTGTATTCAGCTCTTAATTTTTCCTGCTCAAGGCCTGTAAGCTGGCGCAGACGCATTTCTACAATTGCCCTGGACTGGATATCTGAGAGTCCGAATCGCTCCATAAGCCTTTCCCTCGCAATCTCAGGAGTCTGTGATGCTTTGATTATTGCAATGACCTCATCTATGTTATCACTGGCAATGATCATTCCCTCAAGTATATGAGCACGTTTTTCAGCCTGATCAAGGTCAAATTTTGTTCTTCTTATTACAACTTCGTGACGATGTTTTACAAAATAATGAATCAGATCCCTGGTATTTAGTGTTTTAGGACGTCCCTTTACAAGGGCGATATTATTTACGCTGAAAGATGTCTGTAGTGATGAATATTTATAAAGATTATTCAGAACAACATTTGCACTGGCATCTTTTTTAAGAATTATGACAATGCGCATTCCGTTGCGGTCCGATTCATCGTTTATATAAGATATCCCCTCAAGTTTTTTCTCATTAATGAGATCAGCAATCTTACGTATCATTTCTGCCTTATTCACCATATAAGGAATCTCATTAACAATAATGCATTCCCGTCCTGAATGAGTCAGTTCAATTTCAGTTTTTGCCCTTACTACTATACGACCTCTGCCGGTTTCGCAGGCATCTCTTATTCCCTGTTCACCATAAATCATCCCTCCTGTAGGGAAATCGGGTCCCTTTACAAAATGCAGAATTTCTTCTGTGGTAATATTATTATTATCAATATAGGCTATTGTGGCATCGATAATTTCCGAAATGTTATGCGGAGGCATGTTTGTTGCCATTCCCACAGCTATACCGGAAGCTCCATTCACAAGTAGGTTTGGGATTCTTGTTGGCAGAACAGAAGGTTCAGTTAAAGAATCATCAAAATTGGGATGAAAATCAACTGTATCCTTGTCAATATCAGCCAGTGTTTCCTCTGCAATTTTTTTAAGTCTTGCCTCAGTATATCGCATCGCAGCCGGGCTATCGCCATCGACCGACCCAAAGTTGCCTTGTCCGTCCACCAAAGGATATCTCAATGACCATTCCTGCGCCATTCTTACCATGGCTTCGTAAACTGATGAGTCGCCATGCGGATGAAATTTACCCAGCACCTCTCCCACTATCCTTGCTGATTTTTTATAAGGTTTGTTGGAAAGCACTCCCAGTTCAGACATTCCAAAAAGTACCCTCCGATGGACCGGTTTGAGACCATCTCTCACATCAGGTAATGCCCGCGACACAATAACCGACATCGAATAGTCGATGTAGGCAGATTTCATTTCCTCCTCAATATTAACCTTGATGATTCTCTCTCTCTCTGACATAACAGATTATTAGTTAAGTATTTACAAATAAACCTCTTTTTCAGGGGTTTAGAATTACGAAAATAGTTAATATTTGGCTATTTTTGAGTTTTTCAGGCTGTGAATTTTTAACATTTTTTGTTCATAAATGGGCATGAATATTGTCATAAAGATATTATACATAATTTAACTTTGAAAAAGTAGTTATGCGTACTTTCGTCGGACAGTATCTGACAGAATGTCGGTTAACTTTTCCTGTTAATAGATAGATCAGAATATGGATTCACAATTTTCGCAAAGGGTAAAAGATATTCTTGGTTATTCCAAGGAAGAAGCTATAAGGCTGGGAAACAGCCATATAAGTCCTGAACATCTTTTTCTTGGTATACTGAGAGAAGGAGAGAGCGTTGCGATAGAAATCCTTATTAACCAGGGTATAGATCTCCTGGTACTTAAAGGATCTCTTGAGAAAAGTATAAAGGTCGAAAGCCCTGTTACTGTGGCAGACCATGAGGTTATTCCCCTTTTAAGAAGTACAGAAAGGATACTTAAGCTTGTTTACCTTGAAGCAAAGGCTCTGAAAAGTGTCACAATCGATACAGAGCATCTTCTTCTGGCAATACTGAAGGATGAAAATGCTTTAGTAACGCGGTTTCTTTCAGAATTGGATGTTGACTACCAGTCAGTGCGCAGAATGGTCGAAGCAGAATCTCCTTCTGCCAAAGCTGATTTCCCAAGGGATGAAGATGATGAAGGTCAGAGTTTTAGCGGCCAGGGTAAAGGCCCGTCAGCCTCCCCTTCTTCACCAAAATCATCATCCGATACTCCTGTATTGGATAATTTCGGAATAGATCTTACAAAAGCTGCTGAAGAAGGCAGGCTCGATCCGGTTGTTGGCAGGGAGAGGGAGATAGAACGATTGGCTCAGATATTATCAAGAAGAAAAAAGAATAATCCTGTTCTTATTGGTGAACCCGGAGTTGGAAAATCAGCAATTGCTGAAGGACTTGCATTGCGGATAATTAAGAAGAATGTCTCAAGAGTTCTTTTTAACAAGAGAGTGGTTGCTCTTGACCTTGCCTCAATAGTTGCAGGAACAAAATACCGTGGACAGTTTGAGGAAAGAATGAAGGCAATATTGAATGAGCTTTCAAAAAACGACAACATAATACTATTCATTGATGAGATTCACACTATCGTTGGTGCCGGAGGTGCAACAGGTTCACTCGATGCAGCAAATATGCTTAAGCCGGCTCTTGCCCGTGGCGAAATTCAATGTATCGGTGCAACTACCCTGAATGAATATCGTCAGCATATTGAGAAAGACGGTGCTCTTGAGAGGAGATTTCAGAAAGTAATTGTTGAACCAACTTCAATTGAAGAGACAATTCATATTCTCCATAATATTAAGGAGAGGTATGAAGAGCATCATAATGTTATGTACACCGATGATGCTATCGATGCCTGCGTGAAGCTCACAAACCGTTACATCTCTGACCGGCACCTCCCCGACAAGGCTATTGATGCACTTGATGAGTCAGGTTCAAGGGTTCATATTTTAAATATTGTTGTTCCTGAAAAAATTCTTTCACTTGAAAAACAGCTTGAGGAGACAAAAAAAGAAAAAATGATGGCAGTCAAAAATCAAAATTTCGAAAAAGCTGCCAGTTTCCGCGATCGTGAAAAAGATCTCCTCGATATGATCGATCAGGAGAAGAAAAAGTGGGAAAAAGAACTTGCTGTTAACCGGGAAACAGTTGATGCTGAAAAGGTTGCTGAAGTTGTTGCAATGATGACAGGTGTACCTGTTCAGAGGATTGCTCAGACAGAAGGTACCAGATTGTTAAATATGGCCGACGAACTGAAAGGAAGCGTTATTGGTCAGGATGAAGCCATATTCAAAGTTGTAAAATCTATTCAGAGGAACAGGGCAGGTCTCAAAGATCCTAATAAACCAATTGGAACATTCATATTCCTGGGGCCAACCGGTGTCGGAAAAACACAGCTTGCAAAAGTACTCGCTAAATTCCTGTTCGATACTACCGATAACCTGGTAAGGATCGACATGAGCGAATACATGGAGAAGTTTTCTGTATCAAGGCTCGTTGGAGCGCCTCCCGGATATGTAGGTTATGAGGAGGGCGGCCAGCTTACAGAGAAAGTGAGAAGGAAACCCTATTCGGTAGTACTTCTTGATGAGATTGAAAAAGCTCATCCCGATGTATTTCATATTATGCTTCAGGTGCTTGATGAAGGACAATTAACCGACAGCCTGGGAAGACGTGTCGATTTCAGGAATACAATCGTAATTCTGACATCAAATATCGGGTCCAGGCAAATAGCTGAATTCGGACATGGTATCGGTTTCGATACTAACGCAAAAAAAGCATCAAGAGATGAACATACCAAGAGTATCCTGCAGAAAGCTCTTCAGAAAACATTTGCTCCTGAATTTCTGAACAGGATTGATGACGTAATAATGTTCAATTCATTAGGAAAAGAAGAGATAAATAAAATTATTGATCTCGAATTAAAAGGACTGTATGATAGGGTCAAATCGCTTGGTTATCAGCTGAAAATTGCAACTTCTGCACGAGATTACATTGCTGAAAGAGGGTTTGATGCAAATTTTGGAGCAAGGCCGCTTAAGCGTGCAATTCAAAAATATCTTGAAGATCCGATGGCTGAAGTTCTCATTAAAGCAAACCTTCACGAAGGCGATTGCATTAATGTTGGATTTAACAGTGCTAAATCGGAAATAAAGATTAAGATTCAGAAGAAGAAAACAGAGCTTCTTTCACCACCAACTTCTTAATTCTTAATCCCCTTTCAGGGGGGATGGGGGGTAAAAAGGCACTCCAAATAAATCAAAATCAGTTGATTGTGTTATCAGGATGTTGTAAAAACTACCTGGCTCGAGAGCATGTTCAATAGGGATAAGCACCTCCTGGTCGACCTCAGGACTGTCGTATTCAGTCCTTCCGACGAAAAACTCACCTTCTTTTCTGTCGATAATAACTTTGAATACCTTACCAACATGAGATTCATTCAATTCTGCTGAAATGTTTTGCTGCACTTCCATCAGTTCAGCAACTCTTGATTCCTTTACATCAGCAGGAGTTTCATCTTTATACTCTTTGTACGAATATGTGTCCTCCTCGTGCGAATAAGCAAAGACCCCCAGCCTGTCGAATCTGAAGTTTGAAATAAAATCCTTAAGCTCAAGAAAGTCCTGCTCAGTTTCTCCGGGATGTCCGGCAATAAGAGTTGTTCTGATTACTGCACCGGGAATATCATTGCGGAGTTTACTGAGAACAGCTTCCGTTTCCTTCCTGTTATGGGATCTTCTCATTAATCCAAGCATATTATCTGTTATATGTTGAATTGGGATATCAATATAACGGCATATTCTGGGGTTTTCCCTGATCAGAGGAATCAGTTCCATCGGAAAATCAGAAGGGTATAAATAATGAAGGCGAATCCATTCGAAAGATTCAATTTTCAACAATTCAGAGACCAGCTCAGGCAATAATTGTTTTCTATAAAGGTCAAGACCATAATAACTCAGGTCCTGTGCAATTAGTATTAATTCTTTAACTCCCTTATCTGCCAGCTGTGATGCTTCTTTAACCAGTTCTTCAATAGGGCGGGAAATGTATTTTCCCCGTATGGCCGGGATAGCGCAAAAAGCGCAGGTACGATCGCAACCTTCTGATATTTTAAGATATGCATAATGTCCGGGACCGGTAATTGTTCTGTCTGTTAAGAGGTCATCTCTTAAATTTACGCCCAGTTCATTCAATACATCGCTCATGTTATTTACTCCGAAATACTTCCTTACTTCAGGAATTTCGTGTTTAAGCGCTTCCATGTATCGCTCTGATAGGCAGCCCATAACATATAGATTATTTATATGTCCGGCTTTCCGGGCTTTAACAAAGCGAAGGATTGTATCGACACTCTCTTCCTTTGCATCATTTATAAAACCACAGGTATTTATTATTACGGTTCCGGCTGAGACATCATCCGAATTATAAATTACATCATAGCCTCCAGCATTAAGTTGTTTAAGGAGTTTTTCCGAATCAACAACATTCTTGGAACACCCTAATGTTACAATATTGATTTTTTTGTTCTTCATTCGGATGTAATTTCAGAGACTCTGAAGCTGCTTTTGCTTATTTCGAACTGAAAAGGGAATCAACAAAGTCAAAACGATTGAAAATAAGAAGATCTTCAAGCTTTTCGCCGATGCCAATATATTTCACAGGTATTTTAAACTGATCGGAAATGCCTATTACGACACCTCCTTTTGCTGTACCATCGAGTTTTGTAATTGCCATAGCAGTAACATTGGTCGCTGCAGTGAATTGCCTGGCCTGTTCAAATGCATTTTGACCAGTAGATCCATCGAGCACAAGGAGAACTTCATGAGGAGCTTCCGGAATGACCTTTTCCATAACTCTCTTAATCTTTGATAATTCAGTCATCAGATTGATTTTGTTATGAAGCCGTCCTGCTGTATCAATGATGACAACATCTGTCTCGCCGGATACTGCCGATCTGAGAGTGTCGAATGCAACTGATGCCGGGTCTGATCCCATTTGCTGCTTTATAAGCGGGACCCCTACCCTGTCGGCCCATATCTGAAGCTGATCTATTGCGGCAGCGCGGAAAGTGTCAGCAGCTCCTATAAGTACTTTTTTACCGGCAGATTTGAATTGATATGCAAGTTTTGCGATAGTGGTTGTTTTTCCGGCACCATTTACTCCGACAACCATAATTACAAATGGAGTGTTTTTTAATGGAGAGGAGAAGTCAGATTCAGAATCAGTCTGATTTTTTTCGAGGAGTGCAACTATTTCTTCTTTAAGAATCACATTCAGTTCACTGGCATTTAAGTACTTATCTTTTACTACCCTGGCTTCAATTCGCTCAATTATATTAAGGGTGGTTGCAACGCCAACGTCAGAAGATACTAAAACTTCCTCCAGATTATCAAGGACTTCCTCATCGACTTTTGATTTTCCTACAACAGCTCTTGACAGCTTATGGAAGACGCTCTCCTTAGTTTTTTCAAGACCTTTATTAAGGCTCTCTTTTTTATCTTTTCGAAGAAATCCCGGCAAAGCCATCAGACAATAATTAATTTGAATAGTAAATAGTAAATATAAAAAAAGCTTCCTTCTGCTAAGAAGAAAGCCATGAATATCTTATAAACAATGAATACCGTTACTTCTTTGCGAAGAAGTCTTTAATATGATCATTATGAACGATCTCTTCTTTAAACAGATAAGCTCCGGATTTATCGGACTTGGTCATTTTAATACATTTGGTAAATGCCTTGCCTGTTCCTATCTTAAGTGTTGCAACAACTTTCTTTGCCATGGTTTAATCTTTTTACTTGATTTCTCTGTGAAGTGTATGTTTTTTAAGAATAGGATTGTATTTCTTCCTTTCAAGACGGTCAGGAGTGTTTTTCCTGTTTTTTGTTGTAATATATCTTGATGTTCCTGGTTGTCCGCTCTCTTTATGTTCGGTACATTCCAGAATTACCTGTTGTCTGTTACCTTTAGCCTTCTTTGCCATTTTCTATCCTGTTTTAATAATTCAAAATGTAACCTTTTTCTTTTGCTTCTTTAAGGACGCATGTGAGTCCTTTTTTACTGATGAGACGGATGCCTGCAGCTGATATCTTAAGTGAAATCCACCTCTCTTCTTCCGGCAGGTAATATTTTTTTAAGAAAAGATTAGGATAGAATTTCCTCTTAGTCCTTCTCTTTGAGTGCGAAACGTTGTTTCCGACCATCGCCTTTTTCCCTGTAACCTGACAAATCTTTGACATTGATGTTTGTTTTACTTCTTAACTAACGTTTGTCCTTTTAAAACGAAGCGCAAAATACGTGATTTTTATCTGATTATACAAATATTTAATCTACTTTTTTTGAACAGACTTCAGAAATGCAGTTTAACTGTTGATTATCTGTTTCCTAAGAAGGTTCAAAGCTGCAAGGGAAAACCTTTTTATGTTTGTAATTCTGTCATTTCCGAAAACACGTTTTTCAGTTACAATTCCTTTTTCTGAGGCAACTGCTATCCAGACTGTTCCAACAGGCTTTGCTTCTGTACCTCCATCCGGTCCGGCTATACCTGTTGTGGCAACAGCAAATTCTGTTTTAAATAAGTTCCTGGCACCATTTGCCATTTCCTGTACAACCTTTTCGCTGACAGCACCATTTTTTTCAATTATATCTTTCTGCACACCAAGTAATTGTGTTTTGACAGAATTAGCATAAGCGACAACAGTACCTTTATAATAAGCTGAGCTTCCCGGGACACTTGTTAACATGTGAGCAATTTCACCACCAGTGCAGCTCTCAGCTGTACTAACCGTTATATTTCTTTCTTTTAATAGTTTTCCGATGACCATTTCGAGTGACTCTTCATTCTCTCCATAGATAAAATCAGGAATGAACTTATATAGATTATTCACATGGTCGTTAATCAGATTTGATAAAGACTCATGTTCTGTTCCGGTACCCGTAAGCCTCAGCTTAATTACTCCTGAAGCAGGAAGGTATGCAAGTTTTATATTTTCAGGAAGTCCGGCTTCAAAGCCGGTAAGAATCTCTGCAAGTTTTGCTTCAAATGTGCCATATGTCATTATATTTCTGTGAATTATGATTTGTGAAGTGAAGAGTTTATTCAATTCCGGAAGCACATGTTCTGTCATTATATGCTTCATCTCATAAGGGACACCCGGCATAAAAATAAATATGGTTCCATCCTTTTCAAACCACATACCCGGGGCGGTTCCGGTTGCATTTTTAAGAACTCTGCATGATTCAGGAACCTCAGCCTGGCGTCGGTTGTTCTCATTCATAGGAAAATTTCGGCGACTCATCATGCTTTCTATCATCCTGAGCACTTCATCATCAGTAACCATGCGGGTATTGAAAAATTCACATAATGTCTGTTTTGTTATGTCGTCGCTTGTCGGACCAAGTCCGCCCGTTATCAGCACAACATCAGTTTTTCCGGCTGCTTCATGCAATGCATAGATGATATCTTCCCTCCTGTCGTGTATTGATGTCATTCGATAAACATCAAATCCGGCCTTACTCATTTCTGCTCCCATCCATGCGGAGTTGGTATCAACCGTTTGTCCAATCAGAAGCTCATCTCCTATTGTTATTATTGCTGCCTTCATTATTTTACTGCTTTAACTATTTTACAAAAATATATTTTATGACTTTCCGAATCATAAGAACAAAGTTATTGATTTTCTTCGTTTACCCCGGCCCCAGGGGGGAGCGACTTGGAATAGAATGGTAATTCTTGTCGATACTCAATATATATTTTGTAAGTTCATCTGACAATTTAAATCAGAGAAATGAACAGGGACGAAGTAATTAAAATGACAGAAGAATTTGTTAAACAAAATCTGAAATGTCATGATAGCGGCCATGACTGGTGGCATATTGAACGAGTTAGAAAGCTCGCATTATTTATAAATGAGCAGGAAGCTATTGCGGATCCCTTCACTCTTGAGATTGCTGCTCTGCTTCACGATTCTGTTGATTCAAAATTTGCTGGAGATAATTTTGAACAGGGTTATGTGATAATTGGTGAATTTTTGGATAAGACCGGATTGACAAAAACAAAGGAACAGGTCATTGGAGTTATAAGGAATGTCTCATTCAGTAATAAAAATCCATCAGGGAATTTAACTGACCCTGTACTTCTTATCATCCAGGATGCCGACAGGCTGGATGCCATCGGAGCCATTGGAATAGCACGGGCATTCAACTACGGTGGATTCAGGAATAATATCATTTACAATCCTGATATTGAGTTTCATACCTCATCCACAATAAGCCATTTTTATGAAAAACTGCTTGTTTTAAAATATAGGATGAATACATTGACAGCAAAGAGATTAGCTGCAGAGAGACATGATTTTCTGGAGACTTTTCTGAAGCAGTTTTATAAAGAATGGGAATTTGGAACAGGTGTAAGTAATTCTTAGTGCATAAAAACTTAAAAAATCATTAAATAGCAAATAAAACTGAAAGGGAAAATTGTTTGATCAACATACTGATTAATAATAGCTTTTTATTTGAAAGGTATATTTTCTCATTAGTGTTCACTTAAATATAATTGATTTTCAACTGTATACAATTTTGTTCTTTGACATCTTTGTAATCGTGATTTGTAAGTAACTCTTTTAGAGGTGTTTTGTCCAAAAGAGATATACTCAAAATTTGGAGAATTTTGTAGGTTTATTTTACTTACCGTTGGCTTTAGCCAACGGATCAAGATACTCTCCAGGTAAGGGCTTTAGCCCACAAATGAAGGACTAAAGTCCTTTCAGATGAGGCTGATATACCGTTGGCTGAAGCCAACGGTAATAGA
>Ga0265292_1002595_pt1 | contig 12296 bp, 9 predicted proteins | sample Munlanlewell296A_FD_189080 | JGI IMG/M metagenome (GOLD analysis project Ga0265292, IMG submission 189080) | Leachate microbial communities from a municipal landfill in Southern Ontario, Canada - Leachate well 296A | ecosystem: Engineered > Solid waste > Landfill > Unclassified | place: Canada...
ACCGGCAATTGCACTGTAGATGTACATTGTATCGATAGCCCGTTTAACTTTTACAAAGTCTTTGGCTCCAAAGTATTGCGAGATAACCACCGTTGTGCCCATAACGAGACCGATGATCATCGATACGATGATAAATATCACAGGGAAAGATGCTCCGACAGCTGCCAGTGCCTCTTTCCCAATAAACTTTCCGACAACTATGCTGTCGACAACACTGAATAGTTGCTGGAAAACGTTTCCCAGAAGCATTGGTGCTGCAAATTGAAAAATGAGTTTTCCTTCTTTTCCGTTTGTGAGATCCTGCATCCGTAAAATTTAGAACCGCAAAGGAAATCAATAAAAGGATACTATCAAAGCCGGTTCAGATCCTTTCCAATTCGATAGTGAAATGCCGCATTATGGGCGCTTCTCTTTTTATTCTAACCCCTCGCTTTATCTTATCTCTTCTTTCAAAAATATTTTTTACAGCTGCTGCGACATAATCCATGTGGTTATTTGTAAAGACCCTTCGAGGTATTGCAAGTCTTACCATTTCAAGATCAGGAAACCGGTTTTCATGGGTGACCGGGTCTCTGTCGGCCATCAGTGCACCTATCTCGACTCCTCTCACTCCACCTTCAATATTATGTTTTCAACCATCTTGATTTTAAATGGTTCTGTGAATGGTAGGTCCATAATTTCAAAATATTAATAACTAAAAATTAAAACTTGTACGACTGTAAATAGACTTTGAGGTGTGGTTGAATGAATTTTTTCCATCCGGTAAAACGTTGGGGATAAAACGTGCTTATAGATGGTAGATTCTACCGGATCGCGGAAAAGAAATCTCTGTTTTTGATATTTTTATATATATCAACGACCTGGTTTTCCGTTATTGAAAAAAGAGACATCAATTTTGAAAATTGTTTTTGTAAAATTAAAAGTATTTTGTGATATATTTAACCGGGAAAAGTGATTTTAAAAAGTGAGAAGTCATGAGAGAAAGAATTCTTCGATTATTTTTTATTATTATATATATAAGTATCTCTATATCAGCCTTATCGCAGGAAAAATCTAAAAAGGCAGGTACAAGCGGTATAATAATCGATTCTCTTAAAAACAGCGGGGTTATTTTCAATGATAACCTGAAGCGACCTGAAATTGTACTTTCAACCAACCAGGCTGTCAGGTTTCTACAGCTAAGATTTCAACCTCAATACTGGAATGATACACGTGATCCATTGCGGCTGGCTTTAGGCCAACTGATCTATGAAGCATCACATCCTCCTTATGATACCTCTGAATATTTTCTGAAGAGATATCCCTATGATTCACTCAGTATTCCATGGGATAAATTTTATATATGGGAACCTCTGAGGTTAAAGATTCCGGTTATTTCGCCGCCTCAAATTATGATTCCGGTCGATTCTACTTTACAGGTTGACACAAATGAAGTTGCAGGTATCAATGATTCTCTGATCCTGAAGCCTTTGACTCTTCAGAAACCTTCTTCTGCGTTTAAACCTCTTTCAGGACTGAAAGACACAACCATTATGGTCGTTATTGATACCCTTGATGAAGTAACATCATCTTATTCCGGATTTCCATTCAGATATTTTAATTTTCCTTACCAGGGCGATTCTATCCAGATTGCTGTCAGGTCTTTACTAAAGTATCTTGAAGAGCGCGATTCTACAGTTATCAACTTTACCGGTGCTGGAAATATTATTACTCCGGTGTGGATGAACTCAAAGTCGGACAAGATGATGCGGTACTGGCTGAAAAATGAGTTTTCCGATTCTGTTACTATTTGGATCGGAAATCCATCAAGAAATACCATGAGTCTTTATCTCGAACAGGGAGTCAGCTTCAGAAGACCCGTTAAACAAGGGAACTATTCTGATGCAAAAATCAATATTAAGTCACTTGATAATTCTAAGTTGCTTGATGTTCAGAAGATTGTAGTTAAACCACAATATTGGAAATACCGGTCCGAAGCCTCATTTATTCTTAGTCAGGCATCCCTGACTAACTGGGTGAAAGGAGGGGAGAACAGTATTTCTACTGCTACGGATATTACGGGTTATGCCGATTATAATAATAAACCATTAAAGCTATCATCGAATAATTTTGTCAGGTTTAAACTCGGATTTCTAAAATCGGGTGATAATGATTTAAGGAAAAACCTCGATCTCCTTGAGACGAACTCAAAATTAAATCATAAAGCATTCGGGAAGTTTGACTTTAGTGCTATTCTATTGTTTAAAACCCAGGTAGCCCCGGGATTTACCTATACTAAGGATATCAACAATAAGGAGATATCAACTCTGGTATCGAAATTCATGAACCCTGCAATACTTACAGCCGGATTGGGTCTTGATTACAAACCGGATAAAACAACCTCTATTAACTTCTCACCTTTTTCATACAAAGGGACGTTTGTACCGGATACAACAAGGATTGACCAGACCAAATATGGTATTGCAAACGATAGAAGATCGAAAAATGAGCCCGGAGCGAGTTTTATGATTACTAATGAATATAAACCTGTCAAGAATGTGACTGTTACTAACCGATTGCAGTTGTTTACAAATTATATCAACAATCCGCTTAATATTGATGTTGACTGGGAAATGATAGTGGTAGCAAATCTGAACTGGTTCACCGATGTAAGGTTCAATACACATCTCATTTTTGATGATGATACCAAAACTCAGGTACTTGATAAGGATAAAAACCCGGTTTTAAGGCCCGATGGAACCAAGAAGAAAACAGCCAGAATCCAATTCAAAGAGATGTTAGGATTCTCATTTGTTTTCAGATTTTGAGTCCTCTATAGCCACTGGAGCCTTCCTCTGAAATATTGAATTAAGAACGAAGAACCATCGAACAGCGAAATCAGAATTTAATTCATTTCTGAATTCTTAAATCGTTTGTTCTGCGTTCGTTTGTTCTTTGCCTTTATAGCCTTTAAAGCCTTTAATGCCTTTATAGCTTCTACAGCTCTTTCTGATAAATCCTGAATTTCTTAACTACCTGGCAACCTATTCTTTCCCATTCGGCTCTCATCTTGGTGTTATTTTCAAGTATCAGGTGGCTGTCGATCATGTTCATCTTATGCTTAATTCCCGACTGGAAAATCTTAACACCCATAAGTACCTCGATACCTTTTCCCCTGTAAGCCTTCTTAACACCGCCAAGCATCATCAGCAATTTTTTTGATCTCTTTGATTCCCTGAGGATCTTAAAAATCCCGAAAGGCAATAATTTACCATTTGCCTCTCTGATTCCTTTACTGAAATCCGGTATGCCGATGGCAAATCCGACCAATTCCCCCCAAGTTTCAATGACTTTAATGAATTTAGGATCGAGTATAGGCAGGTAACGGGCTGCAAAATCCGTCTTCTCTTTATCATTAAGCGGAACAAAACCATAAATCTCAGCAAAAGTCTCATTCATAAGTTCCAGAACGGATATAATATATGGTTTCAGCTCCTTTTTCGAATTAAATTCAATGATCTTAAATTCTTTGTTATTTTCAACCCGCGATAGTACTTTTTCATATATATGCGGGAATTTATCAGGCAATTTTCCAAGGTAGTTTACAAGATCGACCTTCTTTTCATATCCTTCAGCTGCGATCAGCTCTGGCATATATGGTGAATTGTTAGGACTTGTCATGAACTGCGGGTACTCAAATCCTTCTATCTGAAAGCCCTGAGGATCCTTATCGGAAAATCCAAGCGGGCCTACAATCCTGGTCATCCCGTTTTGCCTGGCCCACTCTTCAACTTTGGTTATAAGAGCATGAAACACTTCCCGGTCGTTAAAGCACTCCATGAAACAGAAACGTCCGTGTTGCTCATTATTAATAGAGTTATATCTTTTATTTATAATACCCATAATCCTTCCCACCGGTTTTTTATCGCAGTAGGCCAGCAGCAAAATTGCATCAGCATACTGGTAAGATTTATTTTTTTTCTTGTTATATAACTTCCATTCATCCATATAGATAGGAGGAAGCCAATCTGGTTCGTTCTTATGGACTTTTTCCGGCAGAAAAATAAAATCGCGTCGATCTTTTCTGGTGAGTACCTCTTTAATAACTAATTCTCCCATAGACTAATTTTTTAAGGTGACAAGAAATGAAAAAACTTTAAGATGACCAATTATTGGAGAAATATTGTACAAATTATTAGTTCTTGATAAGCAGGTCAATAATAACGAAGATAGCAAAAAGAATACTCGCAATACCATTCGTTGTACCAAACGCCAGTGTCACTTTGCTGAGATCATCATGTTTAACAATCCTGTGCTGATATATTAATAATAAAGTAAATATTGCTGCACCTGCCCAGAAAAGAAATCCTCCGTTTCCTATGAAACCTGCTGCGAGAACAAGGAGGAATGTAATTATATGCACTACTATGGAAATGGAAAGAGCTTTTTTTCTTCCTGTGGCTGATGGTAATGAGTGGAGCTGGTTTGACTTGTCAAACTCAACATCCTGCAGAGCATAAATAATGTCAAATCCACTTACCCAGGTCAGTACAATAAAAGAGTATATAAGAGGAGTAATATTGAAAATACCTGTTACAGAGATATATGCCCCAATAGGAGCGAGACTGAGTCCCAAACCGAGCATGAAATGGCAGAGCGAAGTAAACCTTTTGGTAAGACTATATCCCAGGATAACCAGGAGGGCAACAGGTGAAAGAAAAAGAGTCAACCGGTTAATGAAAACTGTTGTTACGATGAAAAGAATAGCATTAATGATGATAAATGCTGCTGCAGCCCTGGTGCCAACTACTCCTGATGGAATCTCCCTGTTTTTTGTTCTTGGGTTAAGAGCATCAAAACTTCTGTCGGCCAGCCTGTTAAATCCCATTGCGGCGTTCCGTGCAAAGATCATGCATAGTATTATCAGCAGAAGCAGCCTGAAGCTGAAATCATATTCATCTCTTGATACTGCAAGCGAAAAACCTATCAGGGCAAAAGGCATTGCAAAGACAGTATGGCTGAACTTTACAAGTGAGAAATAGTTTTTGACTGATCTGAAGAGAGTAATCATTGATCCGGAAGCTTCTTCATTACCTTATCTGTGCATTAAGTTCTTTCTCAAATGCCTTAATGAGATTATTCATAACCTTGTCGATATTCTTATCGGTCAATGTTTTAAGATCATCGCGCAGAATAAAACTGACAGCATACGATTTTTTATTTTTACCAAGATTATCACTTTCGTAAACATCGAACAGGATGACGTCATGAAGTATGTTTTTTTCTGTCCGGAATGCTATCTCCCTGACCTGCCCGAACTTTATTCCCCTGTCGAGCAGCAAAGCCAGATCACGCCGCACCGAAGGATATTTTGGAAGCTCGCGGAAGGAGATGGTATGTGTCTTAATCAGTTTAAGAAGAAAATCCCATTCAATATGACAATAATAAACATCCTGCCCAATATCAAATTTCATGAGATAATTCTTCGAAATACGTCCTGCTTCTGCAACGACTTTATTATTAAACAGATATGACAAAGACTCTGTAAAATATTTCTTATTGCTTACGCCTGTTGTTAAAATTTCCGGTTTAACTCCCATTCTTGAAAGGATCATCTCAACTGAAGATTTTATGTTGAAAAAGTCAGTAGGATTGGTTTTGCAGTTCCAGCTCTGACGGCCGGCATTCCCGGTTAGAAAAAGATCAAGAGAGGCTTTTTCAAAAAAATTATTTGCTTTCAGGTATGATTGTCCCGGCTTATGGTAAAAGTAGCAATGCCCGAATTCGTAAAATTTCAGATCGGAATTTTGCCTGTTGATATTCCAGCTTATTGAACTGAGGCCTCCGTAAAGAAGAGACTGCCTCATTGCGTTCAGGTCGGAACTCAAAGGATTAGCGAGCATCACAAGTTGTTCTTTGTCGAAATCGGAGTTCTGCTCGTACCATGCTGCAGGATTAAGAGAGTTGCACATTATTTCTGCGAAGCCATTGGCCGAAAGCAGGTCAGATATTATGTTGACAATCTTTTCCTTGTCAGGTTTTTCCAGATAGGAAAGAGTCGAATTCACATGGTCACTCACCCCGACATTATTGTACCCGTAGATCCTGAGTATCTCCTCAATAACATCGGCTTCCTTTTTTACATCAACACGGTATGAAGGAATCTTTAGTGTAAGGTTATCTCCGTTTTCAGCCTTTATTCCTATATCTAAAAGATCAAGAATTCTTTTTACAACAGACCGGTCAATACTCTTTCCGATAAGCCTGTTAATATTGTTATAGTTAACTCCAACCAGTGCATTTTTGATAGGGTTCGGATAGACATCAACTATGTCCGATGAAATTTTTCCGCCTGCAATCTCTTTAATAAGCATTATTGCTCTCTTCAAAGCCCAGGTGGTAATATCCGGATCAGTCCCTCTCTCAAACCGGAACGAGGCATCAGTTTTCAGTCCATGTCTTTTTGAAGTCTTGCGTATTGCAACAGGATTAAAATATGCGCTTTCCAGGAAGATATTTTTCGTTGATGCTGTCACTCCTGATTTTATTCCTCCGAAAACTCCTGCGATACACATACCCTCCTTCGAATTACAAATCATAAGATCTCTTGAGGAGAGGCTTCTTTCAACTTCATCGAGAGTAATGAACTTACTTTTATCAGGCAGGTTCCTGATAATGACTTTCTTTCCTTCAATTTTGTCAGCATCAAAAGCATGCAATGGTTGACCTATTTCGTGCTGCACAAAATTAGTGATATCAACTACATTATTAATTGGGTTAAGTCCCACTGCCCTGAGTTTATTTTTTAGCCATTCAGGTGATTCTCCTGTTGTTACTCCGCTGATTGTGACACCTGTGTATCGCGGGCAATCAATGGTATTTTCAATAATTACCTCATAGATATTATCGTGATTATCAGGTTTAAATCCTGTTAATGAAGGCAGGATAGCTTTTCCATTCATATCTGCATTCAGATTCAGGTATGCTGCAAGGTCCCTTGCAACTCCGAAATGAGATCCGCTGTCGATCCTGTTGGGAGTCAGCCCTATCTCAAAAACAAAATCCCTGGCAATTTTAAAATAGCTGCTGGCAGCAGTTCCCGGTTTTGCATCTTTATCCAAAACCATAATGCCTTCATGAGAATTACCAAGGCCAAGTTCATCCTCAGCACATATCATACCTTCGGATAATTCTCCGCGTATCTTCGATTTTTTTATCTCTAAACTTTCATCTCCTTTGAAAACAACCGTACCGACAGTTGCCACCGGAACTTTCTGACCTGCAGCAACATTCGGGGCTCCGCAAACGATGTGAAGAGGCTGTGAAGCACCAATATCCACAGTGGTTACAGAGAGCTTATCGGCATCCGGATGCTTTTTGCAGGTGAGGACTTCACCGATGACGACACCATCCAGTCCTCCCTTAACAGATACCCATTCATCCATTCCTTCTATCTCAAGTCCGATACCTGTAAGTATCTCTGCCACCTTTGCAGGCTCAAGATCAATTTTTAAATAATCCTTAATCCAGTTATATGAAATCTTCATTTCTTGGTTTAGCTTAAAAAATTATCAGTACGACTGCAAAAGTAAGAATTTTAAAAAAAGTTTTGAGAACTAATCATACTTTATTCACAGAAAGGGTATTTGTCTATCTTTGTACATCAAACACTTTATATATGGTACCCGAAAAAGATGACAAGCTGATTCTTTTAACAAATGATGACGGTTTATATGCGGCAGGATTAAAGACACTTCTTGAAGTAATGGAGGAGCTTGGAAAGGTTGTTCTCATATCGACTATCGAGAGTATGTCGGGGATGTCGCAGGCACTGACTGTTAAGACTCCCTTACGTGTTAAACTTCTTGAAGAGAATGACAGGCACAGGATTTATGCCTGTAACGGAACTCCAACCGATAGCGTTAAGCTGGCTATCAATCAGTTACTTGAAAGACCCCCTGACTGGATTGTTTCTGGAATAAATCATGGTGCCAATGCTTCAGTTAGTGTTCTTTATTCAGGTACAATGGCTGCTGCGATCGAAGGATGTCTTTACGGGATCAGCTCTGTTGGTTTTTCGCTTAATAATTTTTCGCCTGCTGCCGATTTCACGGTCTGTAAAAAATACATCCGTATCGTAATGAAGAAGCTTGCTTCAGAACCTCTTCCTCCGGGTATATGCCTTAATGTTAATATTCCTGCAGCTAAAAAGAATGAAATAAAAGGGATAAAAATATGCCGGCAGGCAAAAGGAAACTGGAAAGAGGAGTTTGAAAAGAGAAAGGACCCCATGGGCAAATCATACTACTGGCTGACAGGTGTTTTCAGGAATCACGAGCCTGAAGCAATCGATACGGATGAGTGGGCTATCTCAAATAATTTTGTATCGGTGGTGCCCGTTACTGTTGATATGACTGCGCACTGGTATATTGATAAACTTAAAGTACGTTTCAAAAAGTGAGGTACTTCATTATTGCGGGAGAACAATCGGGCGACCTCCATGGCTCAAATCTGGTCAGAGAACTTTTTGAAGCTGACAACATTGCAGAGATCTTCTGCTGGGGTGGCGATCTGATGGAATCGGCCGGTGCAACCATCCTTGTACATTACAGGAAACTGGCCTTTATGGGCTTCATTGCGGTTATTAAAAACCTGGGAGCCATAACCAAAAACCTCTCCCTTTGCAAGCAGCAAATAACTGAATACAAGCCGGATGTTGTAATATTTATTGATTATCCGGGTTTCAACCTTCGGATCGCAGAATTTGCAAAAAATGCCGGATTCAAAACCTTCTGGTACATCTCTCCTAAACTCTGGGCATGGAATGAAGGCAGGGTTGAAAAGATTAAAAAATATGTCGACCGGATGTACATCATTTTCCCGTTCGAGGTAGACTTTTATAAAAAGCATGACATTATTGTCGAATATCGGGGAAATCCACTTGTTGATGAGATTGAAAAAAGAATCTCTTCATTTCCCGCCAGAGATGAAATTTTCAAATACCTGGGGATTGAGAATAAACCGTTAATAGCATTCCTTGCCGGAAGCCGCAGGCATGAAATTGAACTTATCCTTCCTGAAATGATCAGGGTGGTCCGTCATTTCCCCGAGTACCAGTTTGTTCTGGCCGGAGTGAAAAACATTCCTGATGAACTTTATCATAAAATCATTGGTAATGAGCCGGTAAAGCTCATCAAGGAAAGAACTTACGAGATATTGTATGCTGCCCGGGCTGCTCTCGTTACTTCCGGAACTGCAACCCTTGAGGCGGCTCTGACAGGCACTCCGCAGGTTGTCTGCTATAAAGGTGATTTCTTCTCAATGCTGATCGCATGGATGGTGATTAAAGTGAAATATATCTCCCTGGTGAATCTGATTATGGACTTTGAGGTTATTAAAGAGCTTGTACAATATGACCTTAAAGAGAAGAATCTTTTAACAGAACTTAAAGCTATTCTGCCCGGCGGAGCAAAAAGAGAAAAAATATTATCTGATTATGAAGTACTGAAAGATAAATTGGGTCCGGCAGGTGCTTCGGAAAGGATTGCGAGGGAGATGGTGACGGAATTGAAGAGATGAAGGGGAGAAGGGGTGATTTTAAAGACAAAAGACAAAAGTCGAAGCACAGCGAAGACCCAGAGCGAAGCGTGGGGGAAAAAGATAAAAGGAAGAAATTGATGTTTAAAAAGTTAATCCTGATTGCAATTTCATTAACTCTTTATACTACTTTTATATCAGCTCAGGTCAGGGTGCGATTATTCTCCCTACAGTCTCCCGAATCAGTAGTCTTTTCAGTCAATGAAGGAAAATATGAATTAAACGCATTCAGTGGCGATACTCTTATTGTGACTAAAGGTGAACCTGTCATTATCTCGAGGTTTAATGGGAAGCTGGCTGTTAAAGTGAGAAATGCAGAAGGATTCGTATGCGATTCTGTTAAACTGGCAGGGAAAACCGGTTATGATTCTTTCTCTCTGCGGATTAACGGAAATACTCCAATCAGGCAATTTTATTCAGGTGATCTTAAGTGTTTTCCTGATCTGGGTACCATTGTACTTATAAATAATATTGATATTGAAAGATATATTGCCGGAGTTGTTAAGGCTGAGGGGGGAAGCGGAAAGAATATAGAGTATTTCAAGACACAGGCTGTAATTGCCCGGACTTACATGTACAAATATTTCGATAAACATCTGACCGACAGGTATAATGTATGCGATAATACACATTGCCAGGCTTTTAGTGGATTATCTCCCGATACACTTATTAACAGGGCAGCTTTGGAAACGCAGGGTCTTGTTATACTTGATAAGGATAGTACTTTGATTATATCGGCTTTCCATTCAAACTGCGGGGGAGAGACTTCATCATCTGAAGATGTGTGGTTAACAAGTCAGCCATACCTGAAAAGTGTTGTTGATCCATATTGCCTTTCTTCACGAAATGGAAAATGGGAGAAGAGTATGAGTCTGAACGACTGGCTTGAATATATTAAGAAATCAGGATATAATGGATCTACAGATGATCCAACGGCTCTCAGCTTTATACAGAAATCAAGGTCAGTTGATTACAAAACGGGTTCATTTGCAATGCCTTTAAGGACTATCAGGACTGATATGAATCTCCGGTCAACATTTTTTTCAGTGGTTTCTGAAGGCGATTCTGTTATACTGAAAGGGAAAGGTTATGGTCACGGTGTTGGCCTTTGCCAGGAGGGGGCTATGGTGATGGCAGCAAATGGATTCAATTACCGGCAGATTATTGATTTTTATTATTTTGGTGTTTTAATTACCGACATCAAAAATGCAGTAGTTTTACCTAACTTTTCACCCCCCAACCACCCCCACATGGGGGGCAATGAAAGAGAGGGAATTAACCCTCCCATTTGGAGCTATGAAAGAGAGGAATTTAACCCCCCATTTGGGGGGCAAGGGGGGTAAAAAAGATGTATAATGAAGAAATATAATTAGTTGTAACAGACAATATTAAGTATATGTTTACGATTTTCAGAAAGGAGATAAGTGGGTTTTTCAGTAGCCTTACAGGTTATATTGTGATTATTGTTTTCCTCCTGGTTAACAGTCTTTTTATGTGGGTTTTCCCCGGTGAATGGAACATATTCGATAGCGGTTATGCCGGACTTGATACCCTTTTCTTCCTCTCGCCATGGGTGTTCCTGTTTCTGGTACCTGCTGTAACCATGAAAATGATTGCAGAGGAAAAACGTCTGGGTACTATCGAGCTGATTTACTCCAGACCCATTACCGAAAGAGGAATTATTTATGGCAAATATCTGGCTTCAGTTTCTCTTGTTTTACTTGCACTCTTGCCCTGTCTGATCTATTATATTTCTGTTTATCTGCTTGGTGAATCGCCCGGGAACCTGGATAAAGGAGGAACTTGGGGTTCTTTTATTGGGCTGTTTTTTCTGGCATCAGTTTATGCTTCCGCAGGTATCTTTGCTTCGTCTTTAACCGATAACCAGGTAATTGCATTTATAATTGCGGTCCTGATATGTTTTTTTCTTTTCATGGGATTTGATTCATTTGCTTATCTGCCCGGATTAAAAAATCTGGATGAATTTGTAATCAGGCTTGGCATCAACGAACATTATAAATCTATAAGCAGAGGAGTTCTTGATATCAAAGATGTCGTCTATTTCGTGGCAGTTGTTGTCATCTTAAATGAGGCTACAAGGTTTCATCTGTTATCGCGGAAATGGAAGAATAAAAGCTAAGCCATGACAGTTACTGACACAAACAAAACCATAAAATTCAGAAGCTGGCTGCAATTATTATCAGCAGTTGCGGGGATTATACTTGTTGCTTCTGCAAGTTCATTGATCAGGTTCCGGTTTGACCTGACTGAAGATAAAAGATACACCCTTTCTGACCCGACCCGGAAGGTGCTTTCAGGTTTAAAAAATGACATTTATATTCAGGTTTACCTTGACGGGGAGATGCCCATCCCTTTAAAACGGCTGAAAAGGTCTGTCAGAGAGATGCTTGATGAGTTCAGTATAACCTCAGGACGGAAAATTGATTATGAGTTTATCAATCCAGCAGAGGGCAGTAATGTTCAACAGAGAAATGCTCAATTCCAGGTTCTTGAAAATAAGGGATTAAATCCTGTCGATATCAGGGCTGGCGATGCCGAAGGGGGTTCTACACAGAAGATAATTTTTCCGGGGATGATAGTTAATTACAACGGGATTGAAGTTCCGGTAAACTTTCTGAAGAATAATCCTTCGATACCATATGAGCAAAATATTCTTCATTCGGTTGAAGGGCTTGAATATGAGATGATACAAACAATCG
>Ga0265292_1002596_pt1 | contig 12293 bp, 14 predicted proteins | sample Munlanlewell296A_FD_189080 | JGI IMG/M metagenome (GOLD analysis project Ga0265292, IMG submission 189080) | Leachate microbial communities from a municipal landfill in Southern Ontario, Canada - Leachate well 296A | ecosystem: Engineered > Solid waste > Landfill > Unclassified | place: Canada...
GTCCGGCACCTAATACCAATATTACTTTTACTATAACTGATCCTTTAAACACGGGCACTTACATATATACTATTGCATCAACAACGTCAACTTATACTATTACTGCACCAGATTTAGAAACATCAATCGTTAATTTTTCAATTAGCAATCAACAATGAAAAAAAGCTTTACTTTGATAGAAATCCTCGTGGTTGTCACCATTATTGGTCTTTTGACGGCCACGGCCGCCGTTACTTATACGGCTTTTCTAAAACAGTCGCGCGACGCCAAAAGAAAGACCGACCTTTCTCAATTAGCTACTGCATTAGAAATGTACCGTTCTAATAACGATGCCTACCCATCAACTAGTTTGGGTTGGTGGGGAGCTTGTAGCTCTTATGGTTCATTTCCTGATACTGGCGCAACAGGTTATGTTCCTGGTCTTGCTCCAGTATATATTCTAAAGTTACCTCATGATCCAAGGGAAAGTCAAAGTTTTCCACCATGTTCCGCTACCGGATCCACCTGCTATCTTTATAGATCAGATGGTAAAGATTATAAGTTGTTAGCGCATTGTGCACCGGAAGTTGCCGTTCCAAGCACCGATCAATTTTATGATCCCACAAGACCAACTTGGGCTCTTCAAGTATCATCAAGTTCAAATTCTCTTAACTGGTAATTTATGAAAAAATCTACCGGATTTACGATTATTGAGCTTCTTGTTGTTATTTCAATCGTGCTTGTTTTTATTGGAACTACTTTAGTCCAATATAATAATTTTACCGAACAAACAAAGTTAAGAAATGAGGCAAAAAAATTGATTGACGTCCTTGAATTAGCTAAAAAAAAAGCATTTTCCGCTGATCTTTTTGATAAAAACTGTGTTAATTTTAGCGGTTACAGGATCATAATTTCTTCAGACTCTTATTCATTGTCATTTGGTTGTGCTTCGGTTTATTCCGTTGTTCAAAACTATAATTTATCGACCAACATAACTGCAACTGTAGGAACGGGTAATTATAATTTTTCACCCCTTATGAATAATCCCAGTTTTATTAGTAATACAATTAGACTAAAAAATTCTGCTATTAACAAATGTTTAAATATTTCTATTTCACCGATTGGAATAGTTGAGTTGAACGAAACGCTTGTTTCTTGTTAGAATAATCAAATTATTTATGAGAAAGGCCTTTACCCTTGCCGAAGTGTTAGTTTTCGTTACTATTCTTTCTTTATTTTTTATTTCGGCTGTGACAATAACAACATTTAATTTAAGAAATTTAAAAGTTCAGGAGCATAAGATTTTAGCTACCCGATACGCCGAAGAGGGAAGCGAGTGGGTAAAACAAGAAAAAGAGGACGATTGGCAGGTATTTATTACTCGTACCGGAACTAGTTATTGCTTAAACTCTCTAAGTTGGACCAGCGGTCTATGTAGTACATTTTCATTAGGTACACCGGCCATTTTTAAAAGAGATTTGCAGATAGTAAATAGCGGTAGTCCAGTTAATAGAGTTACGACTAATTTGACGGTTGGTTGGCTGGAAAATGGTATAGAACAAAAAGTTGTACTGAAATCGGTACTAAATTTGTGGGAATAGTTTCGTGTCATTCCCGCGAAGGCGGGAATCCAGAACGTCCTGGATCCCCTCCTACGAGGGGATGACAACATTAAATGATATGAAAAAAATAAATGGCTTTACTTTAATTGAGACGATTGTGGTCGTCGCTGTAATAGGATTGACATTGCCGGTGATATTTGCAATTTTCTTTGTTTTACTTCAACAAGAAACAAAGATCTATCGATTGAGTACTGTTAAAAAAGAAGGCGATTATATTATTAACTTAATGGAAAATGCTATAAAAAATGAGGCTGTTACAATTCTTAGCAGCATTTCACCAATTCCACCGGACGCAACAAATAAAAAATGTGCAAGTGATTCATCTTCTTATTCTTCAACATCGAGCCTTTACTTTTTAAACAAGAATGGCTTGTGGTTTGGCTACTTAGTAAATGGCAATACAATTGCTTCATCGGCTGCAAGTCTGGCATCAATTAATCTAACTTCGTCAAAAACTCGGATAAGCAGTTTTTCTATCTCCTGTTCAAGAACATATATGTATTCGCAGCCATCAATTTCTTTGAGTTTTAACATTGAATATTGCAATGATATTGCCTGTAGTCAAACCCGTCCTGAAGAAATTGCCTCGCTTTTTTATCAGACAAGAATTAAATTGAGAAACTATTGAAATTTGTCTTTGGTTCTTCTATATTAAAGTTATGGCTGATAATTATTTTTGTTTGGATATTGACGAAAAATTTACCAAGGTAGTTGACGCGAAAATGAATGGGGAGTTTCTTGATGTAACGGCCTTGGGTAAAACAGAAACTCCGGAATCTTTTTATACCAGTAATCTAGAAAAAATTACTGAAGCTGAAGTCACTCAAATAAAAAAACTGGTAGAAACTCTCAATATCAGCAAAAAAAACGTTAATCTTATCATTCCCGATAGCCTTACCTATAGCCAAATAATACAGATGCCTCTTCTTAACGAAAAAGAATTAATTACGGCTATTAAATATCAAGCTGATCAGTTTATCCCTATGCCAATTGAGGAAACTAATATTGATATTGAAGTAATTGAAGAGAATCAAAAGGAAAAAAAAGTTTTACTCCTTATTGTTGCCGCCCCAAAAAAAGTTATTGAGAGAATACAAACGACAGTAGAGCTGGCGGGACTCAATCCGGAATCAGTAGAAAATGAACTAAGCAGCAATAGTAGATTTATCAATGCTTTTAACAAAAGTATTCTTAATCAATATAAAATTAGTCAAGACCGCGGTGTTATTATTGTTAATTTTGATACAAACTCCTCCTCTTTAGCATATTTTTTGCCGAAACAATTAATCATCAAGGAAAATCATCATCTCTCGATTGGTTACAATTTATTTTTGAAGGAAGCTCAAGTTAATACCGATACTGAGATCAAAAAAACTGAAGAAATACTGAAAAGTTATGATGAAAAAAATCCTTCTCCTTACCCCATTGAAAAAATTGTTGAACCTTTGGTCAAGGAATTAGCTAACGAATTAAAAATTTTTACTTCAAAATATACCCCTTCTTCAATTTTATTTATTAATAAAATATTTTTATTTCCTTCTTTAGTAGTCAGTTTGAGTAAAGAACTATCTATTCCTGTCGATATTTTAAATCCTTATTTGGTGATTAATAAATCACAGTTGATCGAAACCTACAGAAACGAGTTATCTATTTTTCTCCCGGCCATTGGCGGAAATTTGAGATGAAAAAAAATAATATAAATCTCCTCATCAATAGGGAAGATTATCAGAAATATGAAAATCTCTTTGAACGTTTAAAGCTTACGGCTACAATCCTAACTGTTATTTTAGCAATTTTATTCACTTACTTTTATATTTCTATAAAAAATAAGTTTAATATTTATGAAAAAATGAATTTGCAAAAAAAAACTTATCTGCAACTGTTAACTAATAGAAGAGAAGATGAGGCCAAAATCAACTACATTGAAAAAAAATATTTAGATTTAAAAACTTTTTTGAAAGACGATGCAGCTTCTGTCACTTACTATGAAATACTTTCTAACTCTATCAGCAACAGCAGTGAGTCAGCTAATTTGAAGTCGCTTGAGGTTGATAAAACACGTAATACTGCTTTTACAATTACCTTTTCAACTTTTGAAAAAATGATGGACTTTTTAAAATTTGCCGAGTCGGAAGTTTTTTTAAATAATTTTGAAAATATTTCTTTAAAAAATCTCATTATTGTGGGAGATAAAGAGAAAAATGAAAATTACGAGTTAGGTTTTATTGGTAAATTTGTACCGGTTAAAGATATTATGAAATATGAAAAATAAAATTAAACCATTTATCAAACGATTGGTTAAGGAAAATATTTACTATATTATTGGCAATGTCTTTATTTTCATATTTATAATTATAACTGTAAAAATAGGTATAACTGAAATTACTAAGTACAAAACAAAAATTGCTTCCTTAGAGTTGGAAAATATTCAATTGATGAATAAGGTCACTCTTATGAATAGCGCCATTCCTTCCTCAGATAAACTTGACGAAGATATTAAATTTTTGAATACATTAATTCCTAATTCAGAAGATTATTTTTCGATTATTTATGCATTAGAAAATCTCTCACAAAAATCAAATTTTATAATTACTGGTTATACGGTTAATATTGCAGCTTCTACTTCTGAAAAATTAAGAATGAAGGTTACCGGAATTGGTGACAGTAAATCTTTTATTGATTTTTTAAAGGATTATAATTTTTCCGGCGGCCGTTTGATTACTTCTGATAAAGTCCAGCTTGACCCAAATTTTTCAGGTTCAATAATAATCGATCTAACTTTTTATAATAAAAAAACAGTCGTTGCTAATAAATTAGAAAAGTCGCCTGATAGTAATATTTATAAAGAATTAGAAACCCTTAAGGCTAAAGTAAACTTTAGTTTTGATAATAATTCCGCCACACGTTCACCTGATTTGGGCTATCCAAAGAAGAGCAACCCGTTTTAAATAAGTTTATCAAGTTTCAAGTTTATAAAGTTATAAAGAAAAACTTATTAACCTTGATAAACTTGACAAACTTTATAACTTGACGAACTTATTTTTTGTTTTTAAGTAGCTTTCCAAGTCCCTCTGAAACTTGAGCACCCACGCCCATCCAATAATCAAAGCGTTCCTTTTTGACAGTAAAAGTTACCGGACTAGTCATGGGATCATAAAAACCAACTTCTTCAATATATTTTCCATCGGCCTTGTAGTGTTTATTTACGGCAACGATTCGATAAGAAGGGCTCCCTTTTTTTCCCTGACGATATAGTTTTAAAGCTACGGCCATATATATGATACGAATAATACGAAAACAATGCTAATGATGCGAATATACGAATATTAATCTGTAACATCTAGATTAGCATATTCGCAACATTCGTATGAATTGATTTATTCGTATCATTTAGATAATATCACAATAAATGTAGATTTTCAAAGGCTTTTTTGGCCGCTTCCTCTTCAGCTTCTTTCTTTGAAGGAGCGATTCCAATCCCAAGCATTTTATTATTAAAATAGACTCCAATTTTAAAAACTCTTTTATGTTCCGGCCCTTTTTCGTTTAGCACCTTATAAACTGGTGTTTTTTTATATTTACTTTGTATTATTTCCTGTAATTTGCTTTTAGACGATAGATAAAGGTTATTTTTTAAAAGATAGTCAAGTTTATCCTTAAAAAGAAAATTAACAACAAAAGTATAAGCTACCTCAAAATTTTTATCTAAAAATATAACGGCAATAAGAGCTTCAAAACAATCGGCCATAATATTGCTATTTGTACGGCCGGCGCCTTTTTCTTCACCTCGTGAAAGAAGCAGATAATTATTAAGTTCAATTTTTTTAGATGCTTCAGCTAAACTTTCCATCTTAACTATGGCTGATTTTATTTCTGTATAATCTCCTTCTTTTAAATTAGGATAGTTCTTAAATAAATAAACTGAGGTGATCAGTGACAAAACGCTATCACCTAAAAATTCCAACCGTTCATTTGATGAAAGTTTGGAGCTTTTATGCTCATTAAGATACGAACGATGGATAAAGACGTTTTCCAATAAAATTCTGTCTTTAAATTTAATATTAATTACTTTCTCTAAGTTAGAGTATTTGTTGTCCATATATTTTTCCTAAAACTGCATTTACAAATCCAAATGTCTTTTCACTTCCCAACTCCTTGGAAAGCTCTATTGCTTCGTCAATGACTACTTTTGGTGGTTCTTTTTTTTCAAATATTAGTTCAAAGACAGCCAATTGAAGTATTGCTAAATCCACCTTAGCTATTTTATTCAACGGGTATTTTGGAGCGTATTTCTTAATAAATTCATTAATTTTCTCAAGATCTTTTAACACTTCTTTGGTTTTTTTTTCTTTAGAATTGACTTTGCCTTTGGAAAAATTCAAGGCAAAAAGCTGTTGAACAATCTTTATTCGGAGATTATGTCTGGGATCCATAATTACGGTTGAAATCAGTCAGGGTCAGTCAAGTCAGTTGAACTGGAAACTGTTCAGCTGATTTAACCGATTAAACCGATTTAACTGATAAACTATTTTCGGCAATATTTACACGCTTTATGTGGCAATTTAGTTTTACCGCAGTTACTACACTTGACTAATTTTGAAAAAGTTCTCACTTTTGAAGCTAAACTTCTTCCTTTTCTCGCTGTAGAACGTTTGCTTTTTGGTAGAGGAGCCATAAGAAAATATAATTTTTATAACTTTTATAATATTTATAAAGATTATACACAATCAAAATCCTCTTGACAAATGGAAAAGAAATCATCTATATTGATAGTATATGAGAAAATTTAATAGAGGTTTCACCCTGATTGAACTTCTTATCGTTATTGCTCTTCTTGGTGCTTTGGCAGTTGGATTACTGGCCGCTCTTGATCCTTTTGAACAGCTAAAAAAAGGCACTGATACTGGAGTAAGAAATACAGTTTCCGAAGTTCATGGAGCTGTGATAAGATATTACGCAATAAAAAATTATATGCCTTGGTGTACCGCTGCTGGCGCTTGTGGTACTGAACCCAATGGAACTGCTCTTACTAATGCAACGATGACAACCATGATTGCTAACATTGTTGGCACAGGTGAATTAAAAAGTGATTTCTCTACACTCGCTGGTTCGGGAACCTTAGCAAAGATTTTTGTTACTGGTTCTGATGTGAACGCCACAGCTGCAGTTTGCTATAAACCAACCGCTAAATCATTTATCAGTGATCCAAATACAAAATATACTGTAGGTGGTGCTGACACATGTGCAGCCGCTGACCCAACGCAAAAAACATGCTACTGGTGTGTAAAATAATGAATAAAAGATTGAAGGGGTTTACTCTTATTGAGCTTCTTATAGTGATAATAATTCTTGGAGTTATGGCGGCTTTGATAACTGGCAATTTCTTTACATCTTTAAAAAAAGGCCGTGATACCAAACGAAAGGCTGATCTTGAACAAATCCAGCGGGCTTTGGAGATGTATTATGAAGATAAAAAAGCTTATCCTGTCACAATTGATTTAACTTTCGGAGGTAAACTTTGCGAAACCTCTGCGTGTCCTGGAACAGATAAAGTCTATATGCAAAAGGTTCCTAATGATCCAATATCGGGCAAAGTCTATCAATATTTTTCTAATGACGGGACAAATTATAAGCTGTTTGCTTGTTTAGAAAATAATTTGCAAATGTTGCCGTACCTTTCAACGAGTTATACAATGGATTGTAATGTTGCCTGCCAAGATAAAGATGGAAATCCTGTGGCCAAATGCGTTTGGGGAGTATCAAGTTCGAATATAAGCCCGTAAATTTAGGGTCAGACCCTATGCTAGGGTCTGACCCTATTCAAGCTCCTTCAAAACTTCTTGATCATTCTTATCAAAGTTTTTCAACATATACTCAAAAACTTTTTTAGCTTCTTCAATCAATCCATACTTTTTTAACAACTGGCCTTTTAATAGATATGCTTCGCGGTAATTTGATTTTAATTTAATAGTTTTGTTAATTTCGTCCAGAGAAAATTTTTGCCAGTTTTGTTTTTCAAGATTATTTTTACTCAAATCAAAAAGCATAGAATCATAAAGAGCAATAGAATATGGAATTTTTGGGTCTGCAGGTGACAGTTCTTTGGCGTTTTTTAATGCATAAATTCCTTGCAAAAGTTCATTCTCTTTACCAGTTACTTGGTAAAAATAATACATATTTTTGGCTCTCGTCTTCCAATAAAAAACGTTTTTTGGGTAATCTTCAATAGCCTTTTTATTATATAAATCAGATAAATTGCTTATCTGCTTCGCTAACTCTGTCTGCTTTTGTATGTTGGCTACGGCGGAAAGATAGGCTAAAGATGAAGAAAATCGGTCCATATAAATGGGTTCTTGTCTTAATTTTAGTCCTTTTTCAAAATACCCAGCAGCCTTTTGCTGATCATTGATCTTAGAATATTTAAGCCCATACGAATAATTAACATCAGCTAAATAATAGACTGAAATAGAAAATAAAAGATAGATAGTATAAGAGGAGATAACAAAAACAGCTAACCATTGATAAGTATTTAATTTTTCAAATTTTGTAGTTTCCTGTTGTTGATGATTTTCCATGATGATTAATGCCGGAATCAGATAAAAAAATAACTGAATTGTAGTTGTTGAAAAGCCGAAGAAGTTGGTGATGAGGATTGTTATATATGAAATTAACAAACAAACAAGTAGAGTTTGATTATTTTTATCTGTCATCCCCTCGTAGGAGGGGATCCAGTCTATAATTTTCTTCTGGATTCCCGCCTTCGCGGGAATGACGGAGACACCCTTGATCTTTTTTACTACATAAATAATAAAAACACCAATAAAAATTAAATAAGAACTCAATCCAATAAATCCTGTTGTTGCAAGATAATTAAAGTACTCATTATGCGCTTTGTTATAGACATAGTCCCACTCACTCGTTAAATTATGATCTGCTGATCGAACAAAATTATAACTATAAGCAAAAGTTTCAACGCCTGTGCCAAACAAAGGATATTTCAAAGCCAACTCCCAAGCTCCCTGCCAGACAATTTTACGAATATCAAAAGACTCGGTGACGTTGAGAGAGGGATTAGGGGTTAGACTATTAGGGATTAGGGGGGAAAGGTAAGGTTTTTTTATTTGAAAGACATTGGTATAAGTTTTTAACGTTAAAAGTTTATCGATTTTGTCTTCACCGGTTTTAAAAAAAACAATCGGCAACACGGTTACTATCAGCAAAATAACTAAAACTTTCTTAAAGTTAGATTTTATAAAGAAAAAATAGTAAATAACAAATAAAAATAGCCCAACAATAACTGCACCGATAGCTGAACGCGACCTAGACATTAAAATCATCGAAAAATTTAGGAATAAATATATTGGCCATATCAAACTTTTTACTTTTGAATTGAAATTTTGCTTGTCCTCCGTAGCTTTAGCGAAGGAGGAATTTTTTATTAAAAAGTAAAGTCCTATAAAAAACGCCGCGGCCAAATATGCTCCTAACCAGTTTGGCTGACCTAATGTTGAGAAGGCTCGCAGTTCCGGTCTAAAAGCCAAAGTAGTATTATCCCAACATGCATTACTAAACTTCCCTGTAAATAAAAGGCAGGTTAAATCATAACCAAAACGTCCGGGAATAGCCCATAAAATCACCAACAAAGAAGAGGCTAATATCGTTTTTAAAATTTTTTCCATACTTACCAGGTTAGAAATAAAAGCATAATAGAGTACTATGTAACTCAATATGGAAAGCAGTCCTCCATTAAATCTTCCATAATAGCCAAAAATTGAAGCGTGTCTATCAATAGAAATTATCGTTGATATCAGCTGAGATAAAAAAAATATTAAAATTGGAATATCTAATGGTGTTTTTTTCAGTATAATTTTCTTATTAATAACCATTTTAGTAATCCAAAAAAAAGCAACAAGAACTGTTGAGCCATATATAAAAAGCATTTTATTGAACTCAAATAATTCTGAGGTTGATTTTGTCATTAATAAAGGAGTAATAAAAAAAAGGGCGCTATAAAGAAGTTGAATAATCTGATCAATCATTATGTTTAATTTTACGAATTTTTTAAAGAAAATCAAGTTGCCATTTTTTTCGAATTTTGAGATTTATTTTGATTTAGGGACTTCTATTACAAAAATTGCCATTAAAGATAAGGGGGTAATTTTGCGGGAGCCAACATTCTTAGGTTATAACAGTAGGGTTAAAGATTATTCATTTATCGGTACTGAAGCAAAAACAATTCTTGGAAAAACTCCGGATTTTATCAAAGTTGTCAGGCCCATCGTCAGTGGAGTTATTTCTGATTTTGATGCTGAAGTATTTTTATTACAGAAATTTTTGGAAAGATCTGTTTATTTATATTCAGGGAACAAAATGATTAAACCAATGATGATCGGGATTGCAACTGTTCCAACAATCGCTACTGAAATTGAGCAAAAAGCCGTCAAAGAATCCTTATTAAAAATCGGTATGTCTCAGGTTTTTTTAATTGAAAAGCCTTTGGCAACGGCAGCAGGTTCCGGAATAAATGTTTTTTCTCATGAACCAACTCTTATTGCTGATTTGGGAGGCGGGTTAATTGAGTTATCAATCGTTGGTTCAAGCGGAATTCTTTCCCAGAAAACCTTAAAAAATGCTGGTGATCAAATGAACAAAGTTATTTTTAATTATGTCTATTTAAAATATGGAATAATTTTAGGTGAGGCGACTTGTGAAAATCTAAAAATTGAGATTATGAGCTTTAAAAATACTGAAAAAATAATCGTGACCCGTGGTAAGTCGCTCGAAAACGGTTTGCCGAAGTCAGTCAAAATAAAAAGTTCCGATATTAATGAAGCTTTGAGGGTTAATTTTAATCAAATCGTCGATGGTATTAAAGAATTAATTGAAACCTCTCCACCAGAAGTTGTCGACGAAGTGATGCAAAAGGGAGTAGTATTAACGGGTGGTTTATCACGAATCGAGGGAATTGATAAATTTTTTGAAGAAGAGCTTAAGTTAAATGTCTATTGTAGTGATAAATTTGAATACACAACTATTAATGGCTTGATGAAATTAACTTCTAACGAAGAAACTTTTTCGAAGATTATAATTACATAAAATAGCGGTTGCTTTTTGATAATATTTTATATAGAATTAAAACTCTCTGAAATAGTTTAATACTGCTCTTTGACAATTTGTTGTTTTTCTTTGCCAATTTAATTTTTTTAATTTTCAATAATCGGGTTAGGATCCCCGTACAAAAGCTTTGTGTTTTTTGTCGGGGTTTTTTTAAGAGTTTGATCCTGGCTCAGGATGAATGTTGGCGGTGTGCCTGAGATATGCAAGTCGAATGAAGCTCGTGCTTCGCACGAGCGAGTTTCAAGTTTATCAAGTTTATCAAGTTCATCAAGAAATGTTTTTCTTGACAAACTTGCTACTTTATAACTTTACAAACTTGCTCGAGCGGAGCGTGAGTTAAATGGCGGACGGCTGAGTAACACATAGGGACTTACCCCTTTTTGAAGAATAGCCCATCGAAAGGTGGGATAATACTTCATAGTATGGATACCGCAAGGTATTTGTTAAAGAGATTAACTTCTCGAAAAGGGATGGACCTGTGGCTTATCAGATAGTTGGTGGGGTAACGGCCTACCAAGTCTACGACGAGTAGCTGGCCTGAGAAGGTGGTCAGCCAGAGGGGGACTGAGACACGGCCCCCACTCCTACGGGAGGCAGCAATCAGGAATAGTCGGCAATGGACGAAAGTCTGACCGCGCGACACCGCGTGTAGGAATAAGCTCTAACGAGCGTAAACTACTGTGATAGAGGAAGAAGCCCCGCCTATGGCGGGGTTGACGGTACTCTATAAGAAAGGGGCCGCTAACTGCGTGCCAGAAGCGTCGGTAATACGTGGGCCCCAAACATTATCCGGTTTTACTGGGTGTAAAAAGTAGTGTAGGTGTCTTGATAAGTCTTGTTTTAAATACTGTGGCTCAACCATAGAAAAGGGCAGGAAACTGTTAAGATAGAGTTTGCTTTAGAGAAACTGGAACTCAGGGAGGAGTAGTGAAATGCGTTGATACCCTGGGGAACACCAGTGGCGAAGGCGAGTTTCTGAAAGCAGACTGACACTGAGACACGAAAGCTAGGGGAGCGAAGCAGATTAGAGACCTGCGTAGTCCTAGCCCTAAACGTATGCTTGCTAGCCGCATTTTTCCCCTTTGGGGAGAGGTGTAGCGAAGGTAACCCGTTAAGCAAGCCACCTGGGGAGTACGGCCGCAAGGTTGAAACTCAAAGGAATTGGCGGGGAGGCACACAACCAGTGGAACATGTGGTTCAATTCGAAACAAACCGAAGAACCTCACCAGGGTTTGACATGCTATCGTACATTCTGCTAGAAATAGTGGGAAATCCGCAAGGATGATAGCACAGGTGCTGCATGGCTGTCGTCAGCTCGTTCCGTGAGGAGTACCCTTAAGTGGGACAACGAGCGCAACCCTTATCTTGTGTTATATTTGTCACAAGAGACGGTCCCGACTTAGTCGGGAAGGAAGGCGGGGCAGACGTCAAGTCAGCATGGTCCTTATACCCTGGGCTACACACATGTTACAATGGATAAGAACAACGGGTTTTGCCACGATGCAAATCGGAGCAAATCCCTGAAATTTATCCTCAGTGGGGATTGGGGTCTGCAACTCGACCCCATGAACACGG
>Ga0265292_1002597_pt1 | contig 12281 bp, 13 predicted proteins | sample Munlanlewell296A_FD_189080 | JGI IMG/M metagenome (GOLD analysis project Ga0265292, IMG submission 189080) | Leachate microbial communities from a municipal landfill in Southern Ontario, Canada - Leachate well 296A | ecosystem: Engineered > Solid waste > Landfill > Unclassified | place: Canada...
GAGTAGACGGCGCGCCTGAATAAATGCCGAATTCGGTTAGATAAAGAGGTTTTTTACCGCCATTTTTCTCCATTAGATTGTTGAAAAATGTCAAAACTTCCTGAAAAGTGGCGGGGTTCAATTTAGCATTTGGACTACGCTCAATATTGTAATGAATATTAAAGTAATCTAGATATTGGCTGCCGCCAAGTTGGAAAAACTTTGTCCAAAAATTTCTAATGCTATCATCAAGAAATTCTAAAGCGCCGCCATTCAGAACTCTGGCTTCAGGATCAGCTCCTTTAATGACACTATAAGAGATTTTTAAGAGTTTTAAATAACCTTCGGGATCATTTTGATAGCCGCCACACTGGCCATCGTATTCATTGCCGATTTCCCAATTTGAAACCACGTCTTTATATCTTTTTACCGTTGCCTCCAAGAAATTTTGATATGCTGTCCAATCGTTCGGCGGTCCAGCTTTATAATTATAATAAGCAAAATCTAAGGCGTTGCAGTTAGCAAGCGGTGACGTGTTCTTTTGGTCCCAACCGGCAAAAGGCTGGACAACGGCCAAAATTTTAACACCGGCATTTGAAGCCGCTTTTACATAAATATCAGTTAATTCCCAATCAAATTGTCCTTTTTGGGGCTCAATCACATTCCAGGTAAAATAAATGAAACCCCGGTCAATAGGAAAACCCGTGGCCTTCACCAGTTTGGTACGGTCTTGAATAAGTTTTTTCAAATTGCTTTTAAGATTTTGATAGGCCAAACTATCTTTTTTGAATTCAGTCCAACCTTTCTGGAGAGCACCTATTATGCCGGGGACGCCCGCACTAGGATCGCCCATCGCGTCGTTTATATTAAAAGCGAGCATCGTTCCAAATAATGATTCTTTATTTGCGGTTTGTTGTGGCGATTGTTTTGGTAGTTGCTTATTCGTGCGACTGCCAATAAAAATAGTTATAATCGCTAAAACTAGAATAACTATAATCGCTAATAAAAAGATATATTTGGGTTTCACGACTACAATTGAAAAAATATTTTTCATATTTTAATTTCCCGCTATACAATCTTTAGGGCAATTTTCTTTTGTTTCGCCAAGTCCTGGTTCACAAAGATCGTTACCACAAACTCCTTCTTTACCTTTAGGATACTCTTTTTGAATATCAGTATCTCTTGGTTTCTCTCCTTTCGGATTTTCGTTTTTCTCCCTAAATAAGTTTTTAAAAAAATCGATGATTTTTTCCCAAAGGCTTGAGTTTGCTGCTTGTAAGCTTTGCCCACAATCTTGCTTGCAGTTATCAATCGTTTCCGGGCCTTCGCACTTTCCATCTCCACAAAGACTTGAGGTAATTTGCTTGCCAAGTCCTCCTTCTTCCGTCATCTGACTTTCTGCCGGCGGTTCTATGATTTTTGCGCAGTTAAAAGTTTTCCCGCGGTCTTGAGAAATATATGTTTCAAAAAAATATACTGAGCCGCCGGTACCTGCCGCAACATATTTTCCGTTTGCCGAAATATCAATTTCTTCAAGATATTCATTAAAAGAGATTTCTGTTTTTGATTTTGTCTTCCTGTCAAAAATATAAAGCTTTTTATCGGTTCCGCCGGCGGCGATAAAACTGCCGTCATCGGCAATATCAATTCCGCCCAAAGACGCATTTACCTTCCATGAAGCAATTGGTACATTCTTATCTTTATCAAAAATATAAGCATCTCCGCCAAAGGTGGCTGCGCCTATATATTTTCCATCGGGTGTAAAATTCAAGGCTCTAACAGAACTGCCTTGCTGTGTTGGAAACTTCCAAAGTGGCGACTTTGAATTTTTGGAAAAAAGAAACACTGCGCCACCATCAGACTCGCTCCCAACAGCAGATAATGATCCATCAGCGGAAATCTTAGCTCTATGCACAGGTGAATCGCGGGTCAACGGTTCAGTTCTTATTAACGGATTATTAGAGTCTTTAGAAAAAAGATAAAATCTTCTGTCCGGACAACCGGTAGAGCCGGTAATATATTTTCCGTCATCGGAAAGTGAAACATCATGGAAGTTGCCCGAGGCATGATATTGCCACAGGGGTTTCTCGCTTTTATCACCCCATAAGACAAGCAGGTTTGTTTTAGGGTTTGATTCTTCACCTGCCGTAGCGGCAGCCATATATTTTCCATCGCGAGAAATAGCAACATTGTAAGCATTGCCAATTTGATCATTTCGCCAAAGCGGTTTGTTGCTGGATTTGTCAAAGAGTAAAACGCTTTGTCCAATTGAAGCTATAATTTTAGAGCCGTCTCCCGAGATATCAACCCCTCCTTTAACGTCTCCTCCAACCATACTGCCGCCTTTTATATATTCGTAAATCCATTTTGGTTTTTGGGGATTATCCACATCAAAAAGATAAATTTTAAAAGATGTCTTGGCCGCTAAATATTTACCGTCGTCAGACAACGCAACTCCTCCCACCCATTCCTTACCTGTAGGATAACTAATTATTTTTTTGCCAGTTTTTGGATCAATTAAGGCAATTTCGTTTTTGTCAAAGGCGCTTTCAAAAAGCACAGGGCCATTGTCAGGGGAATCAATGATAGCATCTCTTATTTTTCCTAAACCATTTGAAGCCTCAAAATAGTAAAAATTTGAACCTAATTTATTGGGAACAAATTTATAAATATACTGGACGCCGTTTTTATAGTCATTATCATTTGGATTTTGTTTTTCCATCCCGATTGCTTTACCGTTAAATATAATTCTCATATATTCCGGTTTTCTCCCTTCTTTGTCTTGATAAATCACCGAATAAATATATCTTTGGCAGGGAGGCCCCCAATTAGGATAAACGTGGCCATTTGTTAGTATCGGATCGTTGGCGGTTTTAGGAAGTTTTGGAATCATTCCGGCAGGAGTATTCTTATCTTCAGCAAAGATAGAATTGAAAGAAAATAAAGAAAAAATTATGACAAGACTAACAATAATAAAATTTCTTACTTTCATAAAGAGCCTTAATCTATTTATACCACATTATCAATTAATCTGGTTTTCCCAACAAAAGCAGCGATTAAAATAACAGTCTTTTTTTGAATGACTTGGACGTGGGACAAATCATCAGGATTACAGATTTCAATATAATCAAGACGGACTTGCTTATATTTTTGTAAATAATCCTTCATCTTAGTTTTTATTGTTTGAACATTTTTATTTCCTGCTAATATTAATTTTTTTCCTAACAATAATGATTGGTACAAACTTAATGCCTGTAATCTTTCTTGAGAATTCAAAAAAATATTTCTTGATGAAAGAGCCAGTCCATCTTTATCTCTGACAGTTGGAATCATATTAAAAACGATTGGTAAATTTAAATCTCGGACCATTTGTTTAATAACAACGCATTGTTGGAAATCTTTTTGGCCAAAATATGCATGAGTGGGCTGGATAAGATTAAATAATTTAAGAACGATTGTGGCAACTCCGGTATAATGTCCAGGCCGACTTTTGCCTTCAAGAATATTTGAAAGTTTTATTGCCATGACATTAGTTTGGAACCCGTCCGGATATATTGTTTTTGTGTCAGGATAAAATAAATAGTCGACCTTTTCTTGTTCTAATAATTTTTTATCCTGCTCAAAGGGGCGGGGATATTTAGCTAAATCTTCATTAGGTGAGAACTGGGTTGGATTGATAAAGATAGAAACAATCGTCACATCATTTTTAGCTTTTGATTCTTTAACTAATTTTAAGTGTCCTTGGTGAAGTGCTCCCATCGTGGGGATAAAGCCAATTGTTTTATTTTTCTTACGAAGTTCATGGGTAATCTTTTGCATTCTTTTGGCACCAGTAACAATATCCATAGATAAATTTTACACCAGCGGTTGGATTTTAAGTCCTCCTGATGTAAAATATATAAGTATTTTGATTGTTTTTTTATCTTTGCACTTTGATAATTTTTTAATATTTAAGATTTAATCTTTAATATTTAATTTATCCCCTGTAGCTCAATTGGTACCTGCCTGCCGGCAGGCAGGGAGCAGATCGCTTATAATATATTTATGTATTTTGTTTATGCGATCAGAAGTCAAAAAGACGAGAGAATATATGTAGGATTAAGTTCTAACGTTCAGAGAAGGTTATTAGAGCATAATGCTGGATATGTTTTTTCCACTAAAGGTTTCAAACCTTGGAAATTAATATATAAAGAAGAAGCAATAAACAGAAAAGTAGCAAGAATAAGAGAAAAATATTTTAAATCTGGTTTTGGAAAAGAACTTTTAAAATCTATTCCCCTGTAGCTCAATTGGTAGAGCAGATTCCTGTTAAGAATAAGGTTGCGCGTTCGAGTCGCGCCGGGGGAGCTTGGAGAATATTACTATAACCTTTTTAATTACAGGATTAAACGGTTCTAAATTAATAAATTTTTTTTATTAAGTTTTTTTATTACTTGTTGGTAATAGTAAATTTAACATAACCATGGCTTGAACCGGGTAGTAATGATGGATTAAACGACTTTTTTACCGAGCTGACATTAATCGTATAGCCATATATTACAACTTTATCGCCTGCAACAACCGATTTACTAACAGAATCAGTCAAACCTTCTTTATGAATAACCAATAAGGCGGATTTATCATTAACACTACTAAGACCAATAAAAATCTCACCAAAATGCATTTGGGTTCCCTGACTAAGTGTTTGAGTATTTGCCGGTTCTGAAATAGAAGTATTTTTATACCAAACGATCCATCCAATAAAGATAATGATGGCCAGAAAAGTAACAATTATCATTTTCTTCATGCACTAATAATACATCGTTTGACAATAAAACTCATGTCTGAAATAATGTATCTGTGAAGAAGTCTTTCACAATTCTTACATTAGTAAAGTTTTCAACACTTTTTTTATTCTCTTTTTTCCTAGTCAAACTTCTGGTTCCGGGTAAAGTCCAGGCATATACCGAGCAAGATTGCGTTAACATAGCAGTGAATTGTATAACAAGATGCGCAAATTCAGTAACTTATGAAACCGTTAATACAGTAGGTGAGGCATGTGTGCAAAATTGTATTAATGAAGTAATGGCTTATTGTGGAAATATCGGTAATCCACAACCACAGGTACAACAACCACAAGAGGAGCAACCGCAACAACCACAAGAGGAGCAACCGCAAAAATCTCAAGAACAACAGCCTATAGCTGTTCCGCAGGAATCTTTACCCATAACAGCTGAAAAGGGCAAACCCTTTTGGTATGATTATTCCGGAGAGCTGACTGATTTATTAGGACCCGATAGCCCCGGATGTCCCTGTAGTTTCAACCTCGATACGATGGGCGGATTCCCTCCCATGGGACTTATTCTGGGACCTGATGGTGTGTTAAGTGGTACGCCGACAGGGAAAGACAGTAAGTTCAGGGCGTGTGTCAAAGACGTGGGTGGAAATACTGCCTGTAAAGTAATCAATATTGATGTGAAAAAGGAAGGTGAGTCGGAGTTTGTTGTACCCGGAAATTTTCAACTCACGGAGTTAGCATACAATAATTTACCCTACGGTAAACCGTATCAATCGGGTCGATACGAGCGGGTTGTGGTCGCGGGGCCCGACGGTTCACTGATGTACATGGATAAGGGTTCCACGATTACTCCGGTTTCGGATTATGAAGTGAAAAGTGATATTGGCAGATTCATGTATGATTATAAGCCTGCCTCGGGGGGAGGTTGCGGCCCTATCGGACAGAGTCCGACGTGGGCTTGCCGTCAGGTTGATGCACGCGACGCAACGCTACGGGTAAAAGGTACGGAATTTGCGGTTGATACTGATGCATACGGCACAAACATTACAGTTATGGAGGGAGTGTTGAGCGTATCTGACCCAAACGGCAAAAAGACCGTTGAAGTTGCCGGAGGCAAGTATACCTATATAGCAAAATGGGGCCTCCCGACCGATCCACAGTCGTTTGATACCTCTCAAGTTGATTTCTGGTGGAAAGAAAAAACTGCTGAACAGATCAAGAGCGAAAAAATTATTAATTATACGGCTATTTTTCTGGTAGTGTTTTTCTTAATACTTTTTATTAAGCGCAAGCAAATTTGGCCAAAAAGGTTCGGAAAGCCTGTTCACCCTGTACATACGGTCGTATCGGAAATGAAAGGAGAAAATAAAAAAACAATAGACTCAAAATATGAAGGTCTTGCTGTTACGGCATTTCTTATTGGATGCGTCGCTGTAGCCGTCCCACTAAACTTTGCAGTAAAAATGGCTGGATTAATCTTTGGAATTATTGCCTTCAAATCATCAAAAAAGAGTTTTGCTATTTTTATAATTATATTAAATATCGTTGGAATTGTTTTGGGCCCATTGTTCGGTTTTTAGTACTACTTGGTGATACTTGATTTCAACGAGGTAAAAATAATACCGATATTTTTTTTGACAACTGAATTAGGTTCATCAATAACTAATGGTCTTAAAATGTGCACAATATTATTTTGAACATATACGTAATTGGTTTCCATTTTACCGCTGTCTGCAAGCTTAACCTGCACTTCAAGATAATGGCCTTTGTTGATCGGGTGTTCTTTTGCTGAAATAATTTTATCCTGATTTATATACTGCTGGTACCACTGTTGTAAAGACTCGCCGGAGTAATGGTTTTTTGGATTCCGCTCATCATTTCCTCTATAGACAGAATTAGTATAATCCCACTTCTCATTTTCCCCGCAATTTAAATCCCATTCAGAGCCAGAAAAAACGAAATCGCAACCCGGTGGAAGAGAAATGGTTGTTTGTACGCCAAAATCAGAGTCTTTGCCGGTAAAACTTTTCCAATCATTGGCTCTCTGTTTAAATAAAGTTCCTCCGACGATTTCCAAAACAATCAAAACAACAAGCGCAAGCAAAAACACTTTTCCTTTTTTTCTCAGGAGTGGAATCATGATATTAATTGTAACAAACTAACCTACAGGGCGGAATGGTTCTATACCGTCACGCTGAGCCAGGTATTTTTGAAGCTTCATGACAATATAAATATTGGTATTCTCCGTTTGTTATAATAATTTCATGAATAATAAACAGCCTATCGCTTATGTTATATGCGGATTTATCGGAGCAGGTAAAACTACTTTTGCCAGAAAACTGGAAAAGGAAACAAAAGCAATACGAATAACTAAAGATGAATGGATAATAAAAATTTTCGGAAATAAAATAACATCGGATAAGAACTTTGAAGTATTTGACAAAAATATAACTGAACTGGCAACAGATATTGCTTTCAAGATCCTGAAATCTGGAAAAGATGTGATAATAGATGAAGGTTTTTGGGTTAAATCCCAAAGAGATGATATAAAGAAGAAAATAATAAATGTGGGAGCAAAGCCAATTTTTTATTATGTCGAAAGCACGCTTACGAAAATGAAAGAAAGGGTTATTAACCGAAGTAAATATCCACCTATAGATTCTTTTGAAATAAATGAAGAAATGTTTGATAAATATTTAAAATATTGGGAACCACCGACTGTAGAAGAAGACATTCTATTAGTAACTTAATTAATTAAAGTTCGAACTGCTTCAACTACGGGGAGCCCCTGCATTCCTGCACTAACCTAAAATCTTCAAATACCTTGATAATAAGTGATAAATACTTGGTTATATTAAAGCTATAATTATTTGCATAGATTTACATAGATATGATAGAATATACATAGATTTACGTATATATCTATGAATCAATTACTATCAATAGGTCAAACTGCTAAATTATTAGGTATATCGATTGATACACTCAGACGATGGGATTTAGCTGGTCGTTTACGCTCAATTCGAAGTGGGCCTCGAGGTCATCGGTTCTATAATAGGTCGGATATTGATCAATATTCACAAGAAATTGATAGTTTGGCTTTAAATTGGGCAAAATCTAATAACCCTATCGAACCTAATTCAGACGTATACTGTCAAACTCGTGATGTTTTTCAAGCCAGACTGGAAAAACTCCAGTCGGAATTAAGCAAAATTGCATCGATTGAAGTAGTTTCTTTAATTACAGCGGTAGCCGGTGAAATTGGAAACAATTCATTTGATCATAATCTGGGAAGTTGGGCAGATATTCCTGGTATTTTTTTCTCATACGCTATTCGAAATCGGAAAGTAGTATTAGCAGATCGTGGTCAAGGAATATTAACAACATTAAAAAGAGTACGTCCAGAACTATTAAATTCTGGTGAGGCGATGAAAATGGCTTTTACCGAAATAATATCAGGAAGATATCCAGAAACAAGGGGTAACGGGCTGAAGTTCGTAAGATCAATTATTGTAAAAAATCCATTTTCGCTATTTTTCCAAACAGGTGACGCTAAGCTATTCTTAAAAAAGAATGATATTAAATTGGATATTCAACCAACGGGAACAATTATTAATGGATGCTTTGCTATTATAAGTTTTGAGGAGTTATTATGAATATTGAATTAAAAAAATTTGGCACAACTTTAGTATCTCGTCCTGCCGGAAAAGAGGCATGGTTGGCTTTTCAACCGGTATTGAATTCTATGTCATCAGGTGAAAAAATCACTGTTGATTTTAATGGAGTTGTGGTTCTAACTCCTTCCTGGGCTGATGAATTTTTAACTCCTTTAAGACAAAAGTTTAAAGAAAAGGTTGCACTGATTAATACGAGCAATCCATCTGTTCAAGCAACCTTGTCAATACTAGAAGTGTGAATAGGATTACTCAAAATTATTTTTTAGCAGTATAATGAAAGTATATGGACAGCTTACAAACAAAAAGGTTGCTTACTCAGGAATAACTATATATAGATTAGAAAATGGCAGAATAGCAGAATATTGGTATGTTTGGGATAGATTAGGGCTTTATCAACAATTAGGAATAGTTAAATCCTGAATAACTAAACTACATAATTATTTATGTTCAAAAAATGGGACAACATAAGTAAAGTCGCCCTTATCTATTTTTTTTCAAGCCTTTATTTCTACCTTCCAGTCATCACTATTTATTATCAGCAAAAGGGACTTTCCTTTTTACAAATGGGTTCTCTTTGGGGTATTACCACTCTTGCTATTTTTTTATCCGAAATACCAACTGGAATTTTAGCAGACAAATTAGGAAGGAAAACTTCAATTATTTTCGCAATGTTGTTTCAACTCGTTGGTGAAGTTCTATTTCTTTTTGCAGGTAATTACTTACATTTTATTTTTATCAGTGTTATTGCTGGTATAGGATTTGCTTTTCAATCAGGATGTATACAGGCATTAGTATACGATTTCTTGAAAGATGAGAAGAGAGAAAAAGACATGAAAAAAATATGGGGAGTCATAACAGCTTTAGGACAAGCGGGTTTTATTTTTGGGGCATTAGTCAGTAGTTTTGTAATAAAATCAACAAAGATTCCTCAAATTACTACGGCTATAATTATGACCATAATAAGTGTTTGCTTTGCATTGGCAATTTCACTTCTTTTGAAAGAACCGAAAGAAAAATATAAACATAGTGAGCGGTCTCCATTCGTTTTATTAAAAACTTCAATAAAATTAATTTCTTCCAATGTTTCTCTTCGCAACATTATATTATTTGGCCTATTCACTACTCCCTTTTTAGCTTTCTTAAACAGTTTTCAACCGCCTTATTTTAATTTATCCCACGTTCCACTATATTGGCTTGGAATCTCCCGTGCAGTGGCAGGAATAATTGCCTTATTTTGTCTGAAATATGCTTATAAGCTTGAAGAAATATTTAAGGTAAATGGCATTCTTATTGCGACTATTATCCCGGCAATTTTATATTTTCTGATGTCAATAATATTCCATCCTATTTTTGCTACAATGCTTTTTGTCTTGAACTATAGCACGATGAGATTACAAGAACCTCTTCTTGCTGACTATTACAACATACATATAAAAAGTGAAGTAAGAGCTACAACTTTATCAGCCATAAACATGTTTTCCAGTATGTATTTTGCCATCATGGGCTTAGTCATAGGTAAAATCGCAGACATTTCTATACCAATGACGTTTTTCTTTATGGGAGTGATTATATTTGGAGGGTCAATTTTGTTTAGAATAAAAGAAAGCTCAATCAACTCAATTCCTACTAAATAGTAAAATTAAACAACCCTTCAAAACTAACCTGCTTAGAAATAATACTAAATCCGTCCATGAGCTTGTTTATATTGTCTAGGGAGCCAATCTTCTCTTAATATAATCTCTTGACAAATCCTAATTAGGCTTGACAAGTTGCCTAATTTGGTATATATTAGGAAATATGTATATTCCGAGACAATTAGAGCCAATAGTAAAAAAAAGCTTATTTAAGGGAAAAATAATCATTATTTATGGTGCTCGACAGGTAGGTAAAACAACTTTGGTGAAAAAAATAGCGAAGGATTTTGGTAAATCTTTTGGTTATTTAAACTGTGATGAATTAGACGTATTAAGTCAATTTCAGAAGGCAAATAATTCATTAGCCTTAAGACAGATGATAGGAAACAACAAACTTGTGATTATTGACGAAGCTCAGAGAGTGAGAAATATTGGACTCAAATTAAAATTGCTATTTGATAATTATCCGGAAATACAATTACTTGTTACTGGCTCTTCATCTTTAGATTTATCCAATGAAGTTTCTGAGCCTTTAACCGGTAGGTGCGATGAATATTGGCTATTCCCGTTGTCCGTAAAAGAAGTTTGGCAAAAAAGCGATAACATTTCGCGAGATCGAGATTTAGAAAAGTGGTTAATCTATGGGAGTTACCCAGAAATTTGGAATTTAGAATCTAATGAAGAAAAATCAATTAAAATTAAACAATTAGCTGCAAATTATTTATATAAAGATATATTAAAATTTAATGAGATCAAAAATTCTGAAACAATCTTAAAATTGTTACAGGCTTTATCATTGCAAATTGGGAGTGAGGTTTCGTTCAGCGAGCTTGCCAGAACAATTGGGGTAAGTAAGCAAACAATTGCATCTTATATCGATTTATTAACCAAGGTTTTTGTTGTTTTTAGTCTAAGGCCTTATTCTGGTAATCTACGTCAAGCTTTAAATAAAAAAAGAAAAATATACTTTCTTGATGTTGGTATTCGCAATGCCATTATTAATAATCAAAATCCATTGGCAATTCGCGATGATGTTGGTAAATTATGGGAGAATTTTATAATTGCTGAAAAATATAAAACTCAATTGGGATTGGGTTACAAAACAAACTTATATTTTTGGAGAACATATGAAGGGCAGGAAGTTGATTTGGTAGAAGACAAAAACGGAGAGTTGATTGGTTGGGAAATAAAACTAAAACGAAAAGGTAGAAAACAGCCAAAAGATTGGGGGTCATATAAGAATTCAAGCTGGAAAGAAGTAGACAAAGAAAATTATTGGGAAATTATATAAAATTATTTTTTAAGTCAGCTCTAACACCCTCTACAATAAGGAGCAGATTATTAATATTTTTTGATATAATATATCTATATAGAGGTATAGATTAGATTGTTTTGAATAATTCTTGGATAAGATTTTAGTTTTGGTAGATTTTTTCCAAAGATAAATTTGGAAGTTTTGGTTTTTTTCTTTTCTTCATCTTGAAACTTTTGCCAACTTTTATATTTATCTTTTGAAAGATGCATTGTGCCAGTACAAAATTTACTACCACACTTACAATCATGTATACAGGGTTTACAAGTTTCGTCTTTTGGGCTAAGTAAGTAGGAGATCGTCAACTCTTCATCAGGTTTAATTTTTCTTAGGGCGAAAAATAAAGTATGTCCGTGGTAAATATATATCCAACAGTTTGGTCTGCAGGAGTGGTTGATAAGATGCGGCCCTGGCTTTGTTAGGTCGGGATATATAGAAGCTTGGTCGGTCAGATACATCAAGTAAAGTCCTTGTTCATCTTTTTTTAAATCATACTCAGCAATATCTATTATTTTTCCAAGATAGTCGCTGATCACAGTACCAGTTTTTATTTCTTTTTTAGCAAAAACTCCATATCCTTTTTCTTTTGTTTTTCTTATTTCCCAATACGTATCGCTTAATAAAAACATATTTAAAGATTTGTTTTAAATCCTTTTTTGGTGGAGCGCCTCTTCAATTAAGAAAACTTGATTGCTTCGGAGGAGTGGCATTTTGTCTTGTGAAAAAAAACCATATTCAGATACCTCTTCGCTTTTTGTAAATTCGCCACCAATAAAGACACCAATATAACACATATCTAATCTGGAACTGGTCCGATCAGTGCGGGTCTTGAGTGAGTCATCAACGCTGACAACAAGACCAGACTCTTCTTTTATTTCTCTCTCAAGAGCTTCTCTTGGATG
>Ga0265292_1002598_pt1 | contig 12279 bp, 6 predicted proteins | sample Munlanlewell296A_FD_189080 | JGI IMG/M metagenome (GOLD analysis project Ga0265292, IMG submission 189080) | Leachate microbial communities from a municipal landfill in Southern Ontario, Canada - Leachate well 296A | ecosystem: Engineered > Solid waste > Landfill > Unclassified | place: Canada...
GTCATATCTTCAATAAGATGTAAGACATGCCCTAAGGCCAGATATGCTTTTTTTTCTTTATTTTGAGAATAATTTTTGACAGCCGCTTCATAGGAAAAATCGCCCCATTCGCTTCCGGAAATTACAGGACCATTGCCGGTCCATAAATTAAAGATATTTCCGACATTTATTGTTTGATACGAAGAAAATTGCGCCCAGTTTTTGGCCAAATAACCATTTACTCCGGGTATATCAGTTGATAATCCTCTTTCAAAAACCGGATCGTAAAAATGATTCAGCCATCTTGGCGCGAAGTCCTCGTCAATTGAGCCCAGAATAATCCATTGTTTTTGTTCTTCGGTGAATTTCTTGCCTGTTGAAAGTTCATAAAAAGTGATAATTTCCCGCGTTAAATCCGGATGAGTTATTTTATAACTATAAGCCAAAGTTCTATCTGGGTTATTAAACGCCGCTAATAAAAAACCGGAGATCAAAATCAGACCTCCGGTTAATATTATTAAATTTTTGATTTGTTTGGATTTGTATTTCATTAAAATATTATTTTCCAAATACCTTTAGGGTTTTTGTTCATGCCAATACTATCAACCACTTTATTATTTTCATAAACATTAAAAGCAACATCAGTGCCAGCGCCTTTTTCTTTAACTGTCTGTGAATATATTTTAATAAATTCTTCCATCTGACCATTTTCTTTTATATCAATGAGCCATTTTTTAACATCTTCACGCGCGCTATAAATCGCATATTGGCTCGCTAAATCAAAATCTTCTTTCTTAACTGCATCTAAAAACAAAGCCAATGTTTCTTCCGGCGTTTTCCCGCCTATATTATCGTCGGCATAAAGTTTTTCAAGCGCTTTCACGGCTTTCATCTGCTGGTAATACGTACTATTCGTATATTGCCAATACTGCCAGCCGATAACGGATAAAATTAAAGCCGCTAATATAATGCCGGCCCAAATCAACTTCTTATTTCTATTACTCATCGGCGCCTTCGGCGCCGAATTATTTTGTTCTTCTCCAAAATTTATTGTTTCCATAAAATTTATAAAATTTAAATATTTTTCCACCCTACACCACCAAATAAATCATGTCAATTATCAAAAAATATTTAAAAAATCGTTGATTTATGCGTAATATACCCAAGTGGCATTAATCTTATCCACGTCTTATCCCCATTTTTATAGGTTTCGGAAACCTATAAATTATTATTCCAACAAAAATTCGGAAAACTCAGAAAAATTAAAATCCTTTATAAAATTACTAAGTTTATAACTATAATCATCTTCACTTCCAAAACACTCAAAAACTGCATCTTTTGCCAAGATAAGCGGAAAATTTGGACTGCCTCGATAAGTCGTGTGGCTAGACCAATTATAATCATCTAGGAAGTTTACAGCTTTTTTATAATCATTAACACCCTTCTCCCGCCAATCTGGAAAAATCATATCCAGTGGATTTAAATGAATGTAAAAAGGAATGTATAGAAACTGGGATTCGTCGTTAATCAAAACCGATTTAAATTTTCCCTGAAATAAAGCGCCAACGCGCTGATGTTTTAGATTAAAATAATTGGCATAGCCAGCGCCCAGTTTCCGCATAAATTCGGTAATGCCGTTATTAACTTTTTGTTTTAGCAAAAGATGATAATGATTGGGCATTAAACAAAAAGCTATTATATCAACCAATGGAGTTCTCTTGTGCCGGCCGCTTTGGATATCTTCAAGTCTCTGTTTTGGATTGATAACCAGTTTTTTGTCATTAAAAACTATCAAATCATTGGTGAAGCGCGTAAAATCCTTATTGTCCAAAAATATCCGCCTTTTCTCTACGCCGCGATTATAAATATGATAAATATAATTTGAAACTAATTTTTGCTTACGCATAATGGCAAAACGCTACCACTATCGATTCTAAGAATCAATAGTGTATTAAAACAAAAGAACCGGATCGTGGAGGTTTGAGCCGGCTCTTTCCGAATATGTTAAGCTTCATTTAAACTATTGTCAAAAGAATTTTGAACAGGCTTAAATAACCATATTTATTCACACCTTATCCCCATTTTTATAGGTTTCGGAAACCTATATTATTAAAAATAACACCGCCCCGCAGCTGCGGGGCGGTGTTATTTCAGGAATCCCAGAAAAATTACTTATTGCTGATTTCCGAGCGAAGCCTTTCAAGCCAAGCTGCGGCAACATCGCGGCCGCCGAGACCGAAAGCCAAGCCGCCGGCTATAGCTAACATTGCCACAAAACCCATAATCAGAGTGTTAACCAATGCGCCAGCCACACCAAGCTGCGAAAGCGCTGCCAAAAAGGCAAAAACCAAAATTGACCATTTGGTCAAAGCGCCCAAAAAATGAGCTGCGTGGAGCCGGGCCGCTAAAACCGAGGCTCTCACCAATTTGGACAAGAAAGCCGCGGTCACCACTCCGGCAAGCATTATAAGAACTGCAACCACAATATTTGGTACATAAAACAGAACTTGTTTTAAGAAATCAGAAAAAGCGAATAGATTTAGAATGTCGCTCACCACCAATAAAGTGACGATTATGAAGAACCATTGCACCAATACCCCGACAAAACGGCCCGAGTGAAGACGAACATTGGCTCTCTCAAGAAGCTTGTTTAAGCCGAGCTGGTCCAGCAATCGATCCAATTTTAGAGCGTCAATTAATTTTTCTACTATTTTACCAAGGCCGGTTGCGATAACAAGACCCACAAAAAAGATTACCAAAGCGCCAAGAAAAGTCGGCAAAAACAATATGAACCCCTGCCATAAGTTTTGAAGCGAAAAACTAATGACATCTACCCAAGTTTGAACAAACATTTATTTATTTCGTTAATAATAACCAAAAGAAAATTTTTTAATTAAAACTCGACCTTTTTAATAACAGCACTAAAAAGTTAGTACTAAATAACATTCTAACACCTTTCAGTTAAAACCTCTGTGGATAACTATTTGTTTTGCAGCTTCCTAACTACCCACCAGGTCTCAAATATAACTGCCAAAATACCAACAAATCTGCCGATAGTGAAAGGAGTGCTGCCGTAATTGACAATAGACCCCAACATTTCAGGCAGAGCCAAAAAGAGACCCGAAAGAACAATGGAAGCACCAAACAATACTTTGATTAACATATTTTTTTAATATTAATAATAATCTGGTTATATTATAACTGGCAGTAATAAAAAAGTAAACGGTGGACCCAGGGAGAATCGGACTCCCGCCTTCCGGATGCAAACCGGATGCACTGCCACTATGCTATAGGCCCGTTTACACTTAATTTATATTATAAACAAAACTGTCCCGCAAGCTTGCGGGACAGTTTTGTTTTTGCGCGCAAAAATAAAATTACTTTTTCGGCGAATTCGGCAAAATCCTGAACATTTTGGTATCGCACTTCTCGCAAGTTCCAGTCATTGCTCGGCGCTGCGCGCCGCCCTTGCCTTTGAAAGATGTCTCGTGGGCATCCTTCATCATTCTTTTATCCTTGCACCTAACGCAATATGCTTCTGTTTGAGCCATAGTTTTTCTATATTAATATTAATAAGAGGCAGTTTAGCTTATTTGTTCGTAAATTGCAATAGGGTGGGGATAAACTCAAAATGTGGGCATGGAAGGGATCGAACCTTCGACCTCGTTCTTATCAGGAACGCGTTCTACCACTGAACTACATGCCCTCTCGCATCAGGATTAATCAATCCACTTATGCCATGCCGGATGAAGGCGTGTTTGAACCCAAGTGTTAAGCGTTAAGATTTTGCCGGCGCCGAACGCCATTAAAACTAAAAAAACCGAAATAAGAATAATATGTTCGTCAATTAAACCATTCGCTGGCGGGTAGATCGGCAAGTAATACAAAGTCATCATTATAATTCCGAAAAAAGAGGCGACACGGACAAAAATTCCCAAAATAAGGGCGAGACCAATGAGAGTTAAGCCCCATTCGTTAAGAAAATTGACTATCGGCAAGATATTTGGCTGTGAAAGCCAGCTGTAAAATCCAACTAACACTTTCGAGCCCGATATATAACCGGCCGCCGACCAGTTTGGATTACTTAATTTTGACCATCCGGCCAAAAAGAACAAAAATCCCAAAACAATTCGCGAAAGAAACAAACTGAAATTTTGTCCCGCTTCGCGGGATCCCCCGAAGAGAGAAAAATTAATCATAGATTTCTACTTAATTTCTTTGAGTAATTTTTTAATCCAGAGCCAAATTAAAAGCAAAACACCGATCCCCAATAAAACCTGAAACAAAAACCAAAACAACATTAAAAATCCGCCAAAAAACAGCCACGAGCCGCCGCAATTGCCCCAGAAATTATTCATCATCTGGCCCATAGAGCCCCAATTGTACATCATATTTTAATATTTAATTCCTTAAAGTTGCCACAATCTTTCCGCCCATAGGTTTGCGGAAAACCAGTCTCTATTTAGGGCTTAGAGACCAATACCCAATTGTGTTTAGAATTCTAGAACACAATTATCGACACTTCTAAGAAGATAACTCCCTAGAAAGGAGATGTTCCATCCCCAGCTTCCGCTAGGGATGCCTTGTTACGACTTCACCCTTGTTACCGAGCTTGCCTTGGAATCCGCCTAAGGCGGACGCTTGGGGCACTCCCGGCTCCCTTGGTATGACGGGCGGTGAGTACAAGACTCGAGAACGTATTCACCGCGGCATGCTGATCCGCGATTACTAGCGATTCCATCTTCATGAGGGCAAGTTGCAGCCCTCAATCTGAACTGAGGGAAGTTTTGATGGGATTAGCTCCACCTTACGGTTTGGCAACCCATTGTACTTCCCATTGTAGCACGTGTGTAGCCCAGGGCATCAAAGGACCATGCTGATTTGACGTTATCCCCTCCTTCCTCCCCGTTTCTCGGGGCAGTATCGCCAGACACTTGTAACTGGCAACAGGGGTTGCGCTCGTTTCCCGACTTAACGGAACACCTCAAGGCACGAGCTGACGACAACCATGCAGTACCTGCTCTAACCGTCTTGTGAACACACCTGCCTTTCGGCGGGTTTTTGTTAGAGTGTCAAGCCCTGGTAAGGTTTTTCGGTTATTGTCGAATTGAACCACATGCTCCACCGCTTGTGCGAGTCCCCGTCTATTCCTTTGAGTTTTAAGCTTGCGCTCGTACTTCCCAGGCGGAGTGCTTAACGCGTTAGCTAAGCCACGTGAAGGGTCGATACTTCACACAGCGAGCACTCATCGTTTAGGGCGTGGACTACTGGGGTATCTAATCCCATTCGCGACCCACGCTTTCGTTGCTCAGAGTCAGGAAAGTCCCAGCAAAATGCCTTCGCCTTTGGTGTTCCGGCCGATATCAACGGATTTCACCCCTACACCGGCCGTTCCATTTGCCTCTGGCTTCCTCTAGTCAGCCGTATTCAACGCATTTTCGGGATTGAGTCCCGAGCTTTAACGTCGAACTAACATGACCTCCTACCAACGCTTTACGCCCAATAAATCCGGATAACGCTTGGCGCCTTCGTATTACCGCTGCTGCTGGCACGAAGTTAGCAGCGCCTTATTCTCAGGGTACCGTCACCCCGCCATAGGCGGGGTTCTTCCCCTGCAAAAGAAGTTTACAACCCGAGGGCCTTCTTCCTTCACGCGGTGTCGCTTCGTCAGGCTTTCGCCCATTGCGAAATATTCTCGACTGCTGCCTCCCGTAGGAGTTAGGGCCGTGTCTCAGTCCCTTACGTTGGGGAACGCGCTCTCACGCCCCCTAGCCGTCATTGCCTTGGTGAGCCATTACCTCACCAACTAGCTGATAGCCCGCAGGCCTCTCTCAAAGTGGTTTGCACCTTTAATGAAGATTTAAACCTCCATACTATCGGGAATTAGCCCGCCTTTCGGCGAGTTATGCCCGTCTTTGAGGAAAGTTCCTACGTGTTACTAACTCGTTCGCCGCTCCCCCATCTTTCTTGCGAAAGGTGGGGGCGCTCGACTTGCATGCCTTATCCACACCGCCAGCGTTCATCCTGAACCAGGATCAAATTCTCTGATAAAAAATAGATAGTGACAACTTTAAAGAATCAATTTAAATATAGGTTTCGGAAACCTATATTTGGTGGACTTAAGTTTTTAAATAACAAACCACTTATAGATATATATACTTATAAAACAATTATGTCAACTTTGCAAAATTTACACTCGCTTTTTATATCCCGTTCCGGCCGGGATTAAACGGCCTAAGATAACATTTTCTTTGAGCCCTAATAACTTGTCGGACTTTCCTTCAACAGCCGCATTAATCAAAACTTTAGCCGTTTCCTGGAAAGAAGCCGCCGAAAGCCAGCTCTCGGTTGTCAAGGCCACTTTTGTAATACCCATTAAAAGCTGGAAGGCAGTTGCTATCTTGCCTCCTATTTTTTTAACTCTATTATTTTCTTCGGCAAAAGTGATTTTTTCAATAATGTCGCCGGGAGTAAAATTGCTGTCGCCCGCTTCTTTAATCCGAACTCTTCCGAACATTTGACGAATGATTACTTCAATATGCTTGGCATTTATGTCGGAACCATTGGTGGCATAAACTTTCTGAACTTCATTTAAAATATAGTTGGCGGCGGCTTGCATCCCGGAAACAGAGAATAACTCTTTCAGATCCAAGTTGCCTTCAGACAATTGTTGTCCTTTCACCACTAAGTCGCTCTTCTTTACCCATAAAGTATTGCCGCCTGACACGCTATATTCAATAATTTCCTTGTCCTCGCCTTTTTCAGATTTACTTGGAGTAATCCTAATTAGTTTTTGCTTGCCGCTATCAACTATATCGGTAATCTTGCCGTCAACTTCTGAAATCACGGCTTTAATTTTGGGAATCCGCGCCTCAAAAACTTCCTGCACTCGCGGCAGACCTTCAGTGATATCGGCTGCTGAAGCTACGCCGCCGGTGTGAAAAGTCCTCATAGTTAATTGAGTCCCGGGCTCGCCAATGGCCTGAGCAGCAATAATGCCCACTGCCGAGCCGATTTTAACCAGCTCGTTATTCCCTAAGTCGTAGCCGTAGCATTTTTGGCAAATTCCGAATTTCGTTTTGCAGGCGATAGGCGATCGCGCCGTCACTTCTAAAATCTTTTCCGCGTCAATCCGCAGACCGGCCCTTCTGCCCACGATATCGCCCGCTTTAACAATAATTTGGCCGTCATTGCTTTTGATATCTTTCGCCACGGTGCGGCCAAAAACCCTTGCGCCTAAATTAATGCCAAATTCGTCACCGTCTTCTCTTTTCATTAAAAATCCTTCGGTATCGCCGCAATCAACTTCAGTGATAACCACATCCTGGCTAACGTCAACCAAACGCCGCGTTAAATAACCAGCCGAGGCAGTCCGAAGCGCGGTGTCAGCCGAACCTTTGCGGGCGCCATGAGTTGAAATGAAGTACTCCAAAACATTGAACCCTTCCTTAAATGAGGAAATAATTGGAAGGTCAATAATGTCGCCGGCCGGGTTCTGAACCAAGCCCTTAAGACCAACCATCTGAGCTATTTGTTTCCAAGAACCGCGCGCCTTTGAGTTAATAATGGTAAAAACCGGACCATTAGGATCAAATGAAGCCGGCACCAGTTGCTCAATTTTATCAATGGCGCTTTTCCAAATTTCTATAACCCGATCTCTTTTCTCTTCAGCTGTTAAAAGACCTCTTTCATAATACTTTTCCACCCCATTAATTTGCTTTTTGGCCTCTTCTATAATTTGTTTTTTCCCTTGCGGTATCTTCAAATCATCCATGCCCCAGGAAATACCGGATTTGGTCGCGTATTTAAAGCCGATGTTTTTGATTCCGTCTAAAATTTTGGCCGTTTTATCAGCGCCGTACACGGCAAAAATTTTTCCAATCGTATTCCTTATGTCTTTAGACTTTAGCACCTCGTTTATAAATTCAAAGTCCTCGGGTAATGTCTGGTTTAACAAAACACGACCAACCGACGTCTCCACTAATGACGAACTTGCTGATTGATTCCGGGAATCAATCACTTGCTGATTGATTCCCGGAATCGATTGCGTTTTGCGAACTTCCGTTTTCTTAATTCGCACTTTTATTTTCGCCTGTAAATCAATTTCATTGAATTGATAAGCCAAAACCGCATCCTGCTCATCTGAAAAAATCTTGCCTTCGCCTTTGAGGCCATCTTTAATAATGGAAAGATAATAAACCCCCAAAATACTGTCTTGGGTAGGCACGACGATTGATTCACCGGTTGCCGGTTTAAGTAAGTTTTTAGCCGAAAGCATAATTTCTCTTGCTTCCTTCTGAGCTTCTTCTGATAAAGGCAGATGAACCGCCATCTGATCGCCGTCAAAATCGGCATTAAAAGCGGCGCAAACCATTGGGTGAATTCTGATGGCAAGACCCTCAACGAGAATTGGTTTAAACGCCTGAATGCCCAGCCGGTGAAGCGTCGGGGCGCGATTGAGCAAGACATATTTATTCTGAATCACCTCCTCCAAAATCGCCCAGACCTCATCAATGCCTTCTTCAATAAGGCGATTAGCGCCTTTTATATTGTGGGCGAGTTCCCGCTCAATAATTTTATTAATCACAAATGGCTTGAATAGTTCCAAGGCCATTTGTTTTGGCAAGCCGCATTCATCAAGTTTTAAATTAGGGCCGACAACAATAACCGAACGGCCGGAATAATCAACTCTTTTGCCCAAAAGATTCTGCCTGAAGCGTCCTTGCTTGCCTTTAAGCATATCGGCAAGCGAGCGAAGCGGCCTTTTTTGTGAAGCCAAAGCCGCCGCCTGATTTTGAGCACGGCGGGCCGAATTATCAATCAGCGCGTCAACTGCTTCCTGAAGCATTCTCTTTTCATTCCTGACAATTACTTCCGGCGCGCTAAATTCCAACAGTTTTTTAAGACGATTGTTGCGGTTGATAACCCGGCGATATAAATCATTTAAATCCGAAGTGGCAAAACGGCCGCCATCAAGCGGCACCATTGGCCGCAGATCCGGAGGTAAAACCGGAAGAATTGAAAGAAACATCCACTCCGGCCTCATACCGGCTTTAAGAAAACTCCGGGTCAATTTCAATCTCTTTAAAACTTTTTTTCGCGTTGACAGCGGCGCGGTTTTTTCTTCTTCTGAAAGTTTGCCGGCCAGTTCTGCCAAGTTAATTTCTTCAAGTAATTTTTTCACCGCCTCACTGCCAATTCCGGCTTCAAAGATATTGCCATATTTTAGTGACAAATCATGAAACTCAGATTCTCCCAAAACTTGATACTTATGTAAATTTTTAAGTTCCTCCCTTGCTTTATCCCTCGCTTTAGTTAAAGTTTCCAGATCAACTTGTAATTTTCCGCCCGAGGCGGATCCGCCTTTGGCGGAGGATTTTTGTTTGTATTCTCTGTTAATCTCTTCCAATGTTTCTTCTCTGATTTTTTTATCAACTGACATCACAATGTAGGCGGCGCAATAAATCACTCTCTCTAAGGCATTTGCCGGCACATCGAGCATTAAGCCGATCTTAGAAGGTATACTTCGCAGGAACCAAATGTGGGCAACCGGAACAGCCAGTTTTATATGGCCCATTCTTTCACGCCTAACAATGGCCCGCGTCACTTCAACACCGCACTTGTCGCAAATGACGCCCTTGTAACGAATCCGGCGGTACTTGCCGCAATAGCATTCCCAATCTTTGGTTGGCCCGAAAATTCGCTCGTCAAATAAGCCGTCTTTTTCCGGTTTTTGGGTTCGGTAATTGATAGTTTCCGGTTTGGTAATCTCGCCGTGGGAATTTTTCAAAATATCCTCGGGCGAAGCAATACTTAATTTTATAGAATCAAATGTGTTCATGGTTTTAAACCCCCTTTCATCCCCCTTATCAGGGGGATGTCTTGCCCCCTCCCTGATAAGGGAGGGCTGGGGTGGGTTTTTATTACGTCCTAATTCTCACTTTTTTCACTTCCCTCTTCTCGCTTTCTTTTCTCGGTTCCGCCGCCACCGGTACAAAGGGTTTCTCCGCCAAGCCCACACTAAGTCCGAGAGATTTTAATTCGCTTACCAAAACGTTGAAAGAAGCGGGAATATTGGGCTTTTTGATTTCTTCGCCGCGAATAATGGCGTCAAAAGCCGCCGCCCGACCGGTCACATCATCGGACTTAATGGTAATCATCTCTTGAAGAGTGTGGGCCGCGCCGTAGCCCTCGAGCGCCCAAACTTCCATTTCGCCAAATCTCTGGCCGCCGAACTGGGCTTTACCGCCCAACGGCTGCTGGGTAATCAATGAATAAGGTCCGACCGACCGCATGTGAATTTTATCTTCCACCAAATGATTAAGCTTCATTATATAAATTACGCCGACGGTGACTTTATCGTTAAACGGCTCGCCGGTCTGGCCGTCATAGAGAATAACTTTTCCGTTTTCCGGCAAACCGGCTTTTTTAAGCTCGGTTTTAATATTCTCTTCTGTCGCGCCGTCAAGCGATGGAGTTATGGCGCGATAACCGAGCTTAGAAGCGGCCCAACCCAAATGGGTTTCTAAAATCTGGCCTATATTCATCCTTGAAGCCACTCCTAACGGATTTAAAATAATGTCAACAGGTCGACCATCGGCGAGATATGGCATATCTTCTTCGGCCAGGATTTTTGAAATCACGCCTTTATTGCCATGGCGGCCGGCCAATTTATCACCGACCTGAACTTTTCTAAGCTGGGCCACTTCAACCTGAACCTTTTTAAGAACCCCGGGTTCAAGCTTGTCGCCCTTGTCGCGGGAAAAAATCTTAATGCCGATAACGCGGCCTCTTTTGCCATGAGATAATAAAAGCGACGTGTCTTTAACATCGCGAGCTTTTTCACCAAAAATTGCCTGAAGCAATCTCTCCTCGGAAGTTAGATCAGCTTCACCTTTGGGAGAAATTTTGCCGACTAAAATATCGCCGCTTGCCACTTCGGCGCCAATTCTTATGATTCCCTCTTCGTCAAGATTTTTTAATTTTTCTTCAGAAACATTGGGGATGTCAGAGGTGGTAATTTCCGGGCCGAGCTTAGTGTCGCGAACATCAATTGAATAATCTTCAATATGGATTGAAGTGAAGCGATCGTCTTTAACCAAGCGTTCGGAAATTATTATGGCATCTTCAAAATTAGCGCCGTTCCAAGAAAGGAAAGCAACAAACAGGTTTTGACCAAGCGCCAAATTGCCATTTTGAGTGGCGGCGCCATCGGCCAACGCTTGGCCTCTTTTCACTTTGTCGCCTTTTTCAACCAGCGGCTGCTGGCTCATTGACGTGTATTGATTAGATCGCAGAAAATTATTCAGCTGATAAGTCCTTGTCGCTTGTTGTTTGTTGCGTGTTGCGTGTTGTGTGTTGTTTGTTGCTATCGCTATGTGTTCCGCATCAACAGCAGTCACAATGCCGTCCTCAAGAGCCGTGATTACCTGCCCGGAATCCATTGCCGCCCTCTCTTCTATCCCGGTACCAACCAAGGGCGCTTGCGGCTTAACGCAAGAAACGGCCTGGCGCTGCATATTAGAACCCATCAAAGCCCGCGTGGCATCATCATGTTCCAAAAATGGAATTAAGCTGGTGGCGACGGAAAAAATTTGCTGCGGGCTGACATCAACATATTGAACTTTCTCGCGCTTAACCATCCGGGGCTTGCCCAAAACTCTTGCCTCAACAATCGGTTCTATAATTTTATTATCCTTATCATACTCGGTGCCTCCATGAGCAATCATATATTTTTCTTCATCAAAAGCGTTAAGCCACTCAATTTCGCCGGTGATTCGGGAATTTTTAACTTTTACATACGGTGTTTCAATAAAACCCAATTCGTTAACCCGGGCGTAAGAAGCTAAATGAACCACCAAGCCGATGTTCGGTCCCTCCGGCGTTTCAATCGGGCAAATACGACCATAATGAGAAGCGTGAACATCGCGGACTTCAAAACCGGCTCTCTCCCGGGTTAAACCTCCGGGGCCCATAGCCGAAATCCGGCGTTTGTGCTCAAGTTCGGCCAGAGGATTAACTTGGTCCATAAATTGGGCCAGCTGAGAAAAAGTGAAAAATTCTTTAACTGCCGCTATAAGCGGCCGGGCATTGATAAGCTGAGCCGGCGATAGCGTGTTAATATCATAGGTGCTCATCCGGTCGCGGATAATACGATCCATTCTTGCCAAGCCGACCCGGATTTTTGTTTGCAAAAGTTCTCCTAAAGAGCGCACTCTCCGATTGCCTAAGTGATCAATATCGTCAGGAACAGCGTCTTCAGTATTATTTAAGCGAATAATTTCAGAAACAATATCAACA
>Ga0265292_1002599_pt1 | contig 12276 bp, 11 predicted proteins | sample Munlanlewell296A_FD_189080 | JGI IMG/M metagenome (GOLD analysis project Ga0265292, IMG submission 189080) | Leachate microbial communities from a municipal landfill in Southern Ontario, Canada - Leachate well 296A | ecosystem: Engineered > Solid waste > Landfill > Unclassified | place: Canada...
AAATTGTATGCTGGTTATGATGGGACGCGCCTGCACCGCCGCCCGGGCTTGACCGTGATTGATTGCCGGACGGACAAGGTAATTAAAGATATTAAGTTTGAACGGTTTGACCGTATGGAATATGTTGGTAAACATAAGTTATTGGTAACGGGCCGGGTTGCCGGCGAAACCGAGCGTTTTTGCCTGTACGTTATTGATACTCAAAAAGATGAAATTGTGCGAAAAGTTCCGGGCATGTACCGGTTGATTTCCAAAAACCTGACCGATTGGTAATTATCCAACATGCGGCTGTTTATTTTTTCTCTGATTTTATTCTTTTTTTCATTCCCCCAGCAATGGGGGAATTTTTTTGGGTTGATGTGGGTTGCTTTGGTACCGCTCCTCTGGTTTTTGGAAGAGCGGCGCGACGCCCCCCGCCGCCAATTTATTTGGTTGTGCGGATTTTACGGGCTTTTCTTTTTGGGATTATTCTGGATGTCGCCGCGATCAGTAGTTTTTCGCCTGGCGGACGGTTGGGAAGGGATAAAATTTGGTTTACTGTATTTACAGTGTATTTTAGGATATGCGGTAACCTTTTGGCTGGCGCTGCGCCTTAAAGAAAAACTGCCCCTTTGGCTGGAATGCCTGGTTTTCCCGATTTGTTTTGTGGTTTATGAGTTTTTGGCATCGGTTTTCCCGGAAGGCTTTCCGCTTTTTACCGGGGTGACGCAGGTAGGCAACATATATTTTTTGCAGTCAGTCAGTATCTTTGGGCCCTGGGGCATTACCTTTTTACTCTATTTATCAAATTATTTGATTTTTAAAGCTGGGTTTGTGTGGTGGTGCGGCTGGGTGTGGGGTGATGCAGACCAGCGGCAGCGGCGTTTGGGGTTACAGCTTTTGTTGATTTTATTGGTAGTTTGGTCGCTGAACTATGCTTATGGCTGGGTAAGAGTTGAAAATGGGAAAAGGATGAATGACGTCAAGCGGCCCACGGCAAAAATTTGTTTGGTCCAGCCCAATCTGAATTTTGCGGACAGTATTTTGTCCGGCAGCATGGATTATTTTTATAACCGGGGATTGCGCCGATTGGTTTATTTAACCCAGCCCGACAAAGATTGTGACCTGGTGATATGGCCGGAATTGGCACTTCTGCGCAGTATTGTGCAAACCCCCAGTCGTGTTTTTGATCAGTTTGCGGCAAGCCTGCATTGCCCGCTTTTATTCGGATCAAGTTATTACAATTACCAGCAGGGTGGGATGCAAAACTCGATTATCGTGTTGTCTGAATTAGGGTTGGTGCGGGACCGCTACGTAAAAGTTAAACTTTTCCCGAAATTTGAGGGCAAAAATTATACGAAAGGCGGGGAGCTGCGGCCCCTGCGGGTAAGCCCAAAATTGCCGGCGGTAGGGGGGATGCTGTGTTTTGAGTCGCTCTTGCCGCAAATGGCGAGGGAGCTAAGGCGGGAGGGTGCGCAGTTCCTGGTGGTTTTAGCCAATGATGTTTGGTTTGGCGATACGGCCTGGCCGTGGTTGCACCTGGGCTACATGGTATTTCGTGCAATTGAAAACGGCGGTTATGGAATTCATCTGGGAAATTTGGGGCCGTCGGTGATTTTTTCTCCTTACGGAGAAGCCATGACCCAAATTCCATTTGGCAAAATGGCCTGCGCCAATGTTGAAATTGGAATTTTGCCGCAACCGACATTGTATTTAAGATTTGGTGACTGGTTTGCATACCTGTGTATCTTTGGGGTGGTGGTTATAGTTGGATATCGATTGGTCCGGGGCGCAAAATTTGGAAAGGGCGGGTAGTTAAATCGATAACCGCGGAGGCGGCTTGATACTGCGTGGTACCGCCGGCGATAAGGAAAAGCTCGGGGAAATTGGCCTGCGCTAGATTTTTGTTGATGGCGGGTGGTTGTCCGGATAAATTGGCGGAGGTTGAAACCAGTGGCCCGCATTCGTCAATTAACTTAAGCGCGATGGGGTGGTCCGGGATGCGCAATCCAACTTTGATTGAATTGGCGGTAATTAGGTTTGACACTTCTTCGGACTTATACAGCAAAAAAGTAAATGGCCCCGGGGCATATTTTTCAATGAATGCGCGGGTTTCCGGTGAAATTTCTTTACAAAGGGCCTCCAACTGACCAAGACTGGAAACCAGAATTTGCAGAGGATTTTTTGGATCGCGGCTTTTTAGTTTGTAAATAGATTGGATGGTATCGGGATAATTGATAGAACAGCCCAGCCCATAAACGGTTTCGGTAGGAAAAATGATTACTTTTCCCTGTTTGAGCTGATGACAGGCCACTTGAAAAGGGTCATTGGCGGATAATTGAGACATGGTTGGATTTAATTATATCACTTTTCCCACAAACACCCGGTCTTTCCCAAACTGGTCGGGAACAACTTTGGTTTCTTTAAAATTGCGGCCGGCAACCGCCGTGCGGCATAATTCCAAAACTTTTTCTTTTTGGTCAAACCCAATTTCCATCACTAGATATCCACCGGGTTTTATGAGGGCAGGGCTCTTTTCAATCAATATGTGAATAAACTTCAGGCCGTCCGGACCGCCATCTAAAGCAGAAACAGGCTCAAAATCGCGCACGTCGGGCATTAGTTTGGGTAATTCAGCGATGGGGATGTAGGGAGGATTGGAAACCAGAATGTTGTAAGTTGTGAGTTGTGTATTAAGCAGATCATCTTGCAAAAACGTGATCCGGTCGGCGACATTAAACTTTTCGGCGTTGCGACGGGCCAAGGTTAGTGCGGCGTCAGCAATATCGGTTGCCGTGATTTCTGCCTGTGGCAGGTATTTTGCAAGAGAAACGGCAATTGCGCCTGAACCGGTGCAAAGATCAGCAATTTTTAGCTTTTGGCCAGGGGATAATGAAACTTCTGCGGCTAAATCGAGGACGCATTCAACCAGTTTTTCGGTTTCGGGGCGGGGGATTAATACGCTGGGATTTACCTCAAGCTCGAGCGACATGAAGGGCTGGGTGCCAACGATGTAGGCAATTGGTTCATGTTTACTGCGGCGCAAAATCAGTGCTTTGTATTTAGCCAGCTCGGGGTCAGTCAGGACGCGCTCGTGTTGTATATATAACTCAATGCGTTTGACACCGAGGGCGTAAGAGAGCAGGATTTCGCCTTCCAGGTGCGGCCACTCGATATTGAATTTTTTAAGGTAATCGGCGGTCCAGTCGAGGATTGATTTGATGGTCCATTTTTGTGGCGAGGTCATTTTATCTTTTCCAGTTTAGCAACCCGATCTGCCGCCGCCAGCGCTTCGATGATATCATCCAACTGGCCGTCTAAAATACCTTGCAAATTATGTGAAGTAAATCCAATGCGATGGTCGGTCACCCGGCTTTGCGGAAAATTGTAAGTGCGGATTTTTTCGCTGCGGTCGCCGGAGCCCACCATGATGCGGCGGGCCTCGGTCCGCTCTTTGGCTTGTTTTTCTTCCTGCGACTCCAACAGCCGGGCACGCAAAAGGGACATGGCTTTGGCGCGGTTTTGGTGCTGTGAGCGTTCTTCCTGGCAGGCCACTACCAGTCCAGAGGGAATATGCGTAATCCGAATTGCGGAGCTGGTTTTATTGACGTTTTGCCCGCCGGGGCCGGAAGAGCGGTAGGTATCGATCCTCAAGTCCTTTTCGTCAATTTTCAGGTCGATTTCGTCGGCTTCGGGCATAACGGCCACGGTTGCCGCCGAGGTATGGATGCGTCCGCTGGATTCGGTGTGAGGAACGCGCTGGACACGATGGGTCCCGCTTTCAAATTTTAATTTGCTGAATGCGCCTTTGCCGTAGACCCCTAAAATGACCTCTTTAAATCCGCCCAGTCCGGTGTCGTTTACCGACAGGACTTCGGTTTTAAACCCGTGGCGCTCGGCAAACCGGTTGTACATGCGGAATAAATCACCGGCAAAAAGTGCGGCTTCTTCTCCGCCGGTGCCGGCGCGGATTTCGAGGAAAATATTTTTCTCGTCGTTGGGGTCTTTGGGGACCATTAAAAATTCCAGCCGGGCTTCCAACGCGGGCAGGGTGGTTTCCAATTGTTTGATTTCGGATTCGGCCAGATCGCGCATTTCGGGATCTTTCATAAGATCCTGTGCGGATTTGATTTGGGCCCGTGCATTTTTGTATTGGCGGAAAACCTCGACGGTTTCCCTTAAATCCGCCAGCTCTTTGGAGAATTTTTGGATTTGTTCGCGGTTGGTGGAAACGGCTGGGTCGGCCAGCTTGGTTTCCAGCTCCTGGTATTTTTGCTCAATCTGGTTAAGTTTGTCTTCGATGATGCTCATGCTGATCCCTTAAATTTAATTGCTGTTTTTATATGACTTCCTTCAGTGCGGCCAGGGCAACTTCAATTTGGTCATCCGACGGGTTGCGGGTGGTAATGAGCTGCAGCCACATCCCCGGCGCCACTAAAATTTTAAAAAAGAATGGGGCATTTGGGCGGCGCGCTACTCTAATGATTTCATAGGCGATGCCGGCTACCAACGGCAACAGCAATAGCTTTAAGCCGACGCGAGCCAATAGATCGGGCCGGCCTAGAAAAGAAAATACTATGACACTGACTACCAGTACCACCATGATAAAGCTAGTGCCGCAGGATGGGTGCTGGGTATTAAATTGGCGGCAGGCGGCAATGGTTAACTGGTTTTTGTCTTTGACTTTATCGTACAGGTGCACCGCCAAATGCTCGGCCCCATGATATTCAAAAACCCGCCGCATATCCGGCATAAAAGAAATTGCCAGCAGAAAGATAAGAAAAATCGAAAGGCGGATCGTGCCCTCGATCAGATTGAGCAAAATAGTATTAATTCCCAGCCCCTTTAAGCTGGCAAAAATAAAAGCCGGGGTAACAATAAACAAAAGGATGGCCACGGCAAAGCTTACCAATAGGGAAAAGATGAGTTCGTTTTTGCTGAGTTTCTCTTTGGGATCGGGCAAACTTTGGTTAGTTGAGTAGTTGATAGCTTTGATGCCCAGGAGCATGGTTTCAACTAATGTGGCGGCGCCGCGGACAATGGGCAGCCCCAAAATTTTATATCTTTTAGTCCAGGGTATTTCATCCTTTTTTTGGATGATAATTTTGTGGTCAGGGGTGCGCACGGCTACTGCCCAGGCAGTTTGACTGCGCATCAAAACCCCTTCAATGACGGCTTGTCCGCCGATGGCGAGCTGGTTTTCCGGCATAGTAACTACTTTTTCTTGGCGGTGGTTTTCTTCTTTGTTTTAGCTTTGCGCTTGGTGGTGCTGACTTTGATGCCGGAGTACTTTTTCTGGAATTTTTGGACCCGGCCTTCGGTGTCCATTAACTTTTGCTTGCCGGTAAACAGCGGGTGGCAGGCCGAACAGATATCCAGCTTGATGTCTTTAGCGGTGGAGCCCACCTCAAACGTCTTGCCGCACACGCAATGGGCCTTAGTGAGCCCAAAATTGGGATGAATTTTTTCTTTCATGTTATAGGTTCCTCCTTAAAAATACGGGATTATTATAGCATAAAAATAATTTGGCTCAAACTTGAAATTTTTGGGGGCTTTAGCCGAAAGTTATGTGGATTCACACGTATTTTTTAAGTAATTTTTTCAAAGGAGATGCTTTATGCCGGATGCAAATTTAGTATTGCCGGTGGCGGTGCGGGTGAGGAGAGGGGGAAAGGATACCCGAATTGTAAGGTGTCGGGATGTGGCGGATTATCAAACATTAGCACGGGCTCTGGCTACAAAAAAACTAGGGGGCGTTTTCCCGTTTCGCGATGGATTTGATGAAGCGGCAGTACGCCGTAAATTAGCACCGGTGTTATGTGAGGTTCAAAACACATCTTTTTTATGCCCCGCAGGAGTGAATTTGGCATTATTGTTAAAAGATTTGGCGTACGCACCAGTTACGGTTGCTTTACGAGAGCATGATCCATCGAAAATTCGCGCAATTGATTTTCGGGAACATCCGGCCAGTTTGCATAAATTTGTTTTAGGATGGTTTTGCCGCCCGGAAGATGTAACCGTGCTGCGGTTAGAAACGGCAATCCGTACGGGAATTGTTGATTTGGCGCAAAGGTATGGATTGTATTGGGAAGATTGGCTGGAGTTTGGGTGGGTTGGCCATGAAGATAGACAGGCATTGGTGCAGAGGATTGGCAATTTGCCCTTCGCGCAGACAGGGTTCGAGCGAAAGAAAGAGGAAATCTCTTTTTTTCTTTCTGGTAGAAAGGTGTTATTTGGCAGAGAACCTGGTGCAATGCCTTTTGATATGACGGCAGTGTTAGGGGATATACCGCGTAGATTTATTTCGTCGCCACAAGCGCAGGTTGAGAGATTAGTTGCAATTATTACAAGGGAGTCATCAACTGCATTTTGGGTGCGTTTACTTCGCAATGAAATGTCAATTGGTGCTCAATTGAATATTCAGCTTGGTGAATATGAAAGTGGGTTGGCTGCGATTGAAGCTGGAATTTTAACTGCACTGACACCGGACGATTTACAGCCGAGTCGCTCCAGCTAAAGCTGGTAGGTTAATGCATATATAAACACATCCCAAAATGCTCCGGCTTTTTCCAAATTGTTTCCGTGAAATAGTAGCCAAAGAGCAGTATAGATAACTATCGCGATCGGCAAAAGTATCACCAGCAGGAGTTTATACAGCCAAAATGCCGCCCGCCCGTAATGCTTCCGGCAAAAATAAATTCCGCCTTTGAACCCTTCAGCAAAATGCTTCCGGGAAAATGCTTTTTTTATGCTGTGGCCTCCCAGGTGTATGATTTTGGCTTCGGGTACGAGATAAACCTGCCATTGGGCTTTGCGGGCGGAGAGGCACCAGTCCAAATCATCGTTGTAAAAATATAAATTTTCATCCATGGGACCAATTTGGTTTAAGGTTTCGCGCCGGATCAGGAGCGCGGCACCGATGACAAATGGGGCGGGGCTGGGTTTGTCTGCTTTCCAGAATTTTTTGCCTAAAATCCCGCCCTGGCGTTGGGGAGTATTGTCTGCATTTAATAATAGTGGACCGGCAATCCCGACGCGCGGATTATTTTGCATGAATTGGACGAATGTTTCCAGCGCGCCGTCAATAATTTGGGTGTCGTCATTTAAAAGCATAATAAAATCGCCGCCGGCGATTTTAACGCCGCGGTTGTTGCCCTTGGAAAAACCTTCGTTTTCACTGGTTTCAACAACCACTACATCTGGAAAGTTGGCTTTTACCGTACTGACCGTATCATCTTGGCAGGCATTGGCAACTACGATTACTTCAAAATTAAACGCCGGCCGGTTTTGGTAAATGGATTGCAGGCAATTAATCAGAACCGCAGCGTTGTTGTGGGTTAAGATAACGATTGATAGGGTTAAGTTATTCATTTGTCATTATTTTGCCGCTTTTTTGTTTTTGAGCTCTTCCATAAGGCCTAACCGATAAGTGTATTCTTCCAGCAGATACCGACATAACCTTTTTAGCCAGCCGGCCTGTGAGTTTTTGATAAGCAAGCTTTTTAGCAGCCGACTGCGGTCGATCAGCTTGAAAATAAACATGGCCAGCGGGTTCATGCCGAGGAACATTTTGATCTCAAAGTTAGTGTGCTTTTGGTAAAAATAGGCGGCCGATTTTCCGGTATTGAGCTTGCGCTCCAGATTTTCCTCTTTGGTCACGGGATGCCAGTGGTAATTTTGGGCGGCGGGCAAATAGACCAGCGGAACTTTCATTTGTTTTAAGCGGTAGCCCAATTCGATATCCTCCCAGCCGTAACCGGTAAAGTTTTCGTCAAATAACCCTGCATCCAGTAAGGTTTGTTTTTTGGCGGAAAGGTTGCCGGTTAAAAAATATGACCAGCGGATTTTTTGCAGTGGTTTCAATTTTTCTTTAATGTAAGGGTCAATGTTTTTTGGATTTTTAAAGTCAGGGCCAAAACTTTTCAGGTTATAGGTTAATCCTTCGGCGGCAAGGTTTTTATATTTGGATTGCACCAGCAAGTGCTCTTCAATTAATTTTTCGTCGGCCAGCATGTCGGCGTCGGTAATAATGATGATGCTGCCACTGGCGGCCCGGATGCCGCGATTTCTGGCGGCGGCCTTGCCTAAATTGGGCTGGCGGATATATTCCAGGTCACACGGCGGGTTTAAACTGCGGATCATTGCTTCGGTGCCGTCGCTGGATTCGCTGTCTACCACGATAATTTCGTAAATGTCTTCAGACACGGTTTGGTCAAATAAGGATAAGAGGGTTTGATTTAAGGTTTCCCTCTGGTTAAAGGTTCCTATGACGATTGAGATGGCAATGGTTGGCATAATGAATTGCCTTTCCGCACCGGGCAGTTGACTAATCCAAAAACCGATACTTTATCAGCGCCCAGATTGCCGCAAACCCGTCTTTCCAGCTGATTTTTTTGCCCTCCGCAAACGTGCGGCTATCATAAGAAATTGGAATTTCTAAAATTTTATGGCCGCTTTTTAAGATTTTGGCGGTAATTTCGGGCTCAAAATCAAACCGGTTGGCGCGCAGGTGAATATTTTTAATTAAACCCGCCGGCATCAGCTTATAGCAGGTTTCCATATCGGAAAGGGTGGTGCGGTACAATACATTAGTGATTAGAGTTAATAATTTGTTGCCCAAGTAATGGGAAAGCGAGCGAAACAGGTGTTTACCCAAAAAGCGGGAGCCGTACACTACGGTGGCCTGTCCTGCTAGAACCGGCGCGATCAGTTTATTTATCTCTGTCGGGTCATATTCAAGGTCTGCATCCTGGATAATGATATAATCGCCGTCGGCCAGCCGGATGCCGGCGCGGATGGCCGCTCCCTTCCCGGCGTTTTTGTTTTGCAGGATGGTTTTTAGGTTTTGTCCGGAGAGGTGCGCGATAATGTCCCGGGTGCCGTCGGTTGAGCAGTCATCCACCACGATAATTTCTTTTTCCAGCGCCAGTGCCTGGACTTTGGTTAAGAGTTGGTTCAGGGTGCTTTTTTCATTGAAAACCGGAATAATAATTGATAATTTCATTGGTTTGAGAATAGCATAAAACCGTTTTGATTGCTAACCAGATTATACTTGAGATGGGCGGAATTAATAGCTGCTTGGCCTCGGGCATCAAGATAAAGAACAATTACTTTATGCTTTCCCGCCAGTTTTTGCCGCAGGGCAGTTGGGTTGTTTTGGGTAGTGAAGCTACGGTCTAAATAGTATGCCGCAAAGGGGATGGCGGCGGGAGAGTTATAAAGTACGATTTCGTCAGTTGGGTGGGCCATTTGGTTTACTTTTAGACAGAGTTGTTTGGCGGGGTTGGCCTCCGGGAAATAATGATTAAGTGAAGGGATCAAGATTAAATACGCCAGGATGGCAAACGCGGCGGCGGCGGCCATGGCCCGGCCAATCTGGTTTTTGAGCAGAAAAATTGACATCAATAGCATACCGGCAATTAAAGTTGAGAGGGTGGGGAGGACGATGGGTTGGTAGGCCGATTGTTCAGCCGGAAAGATCAGCGCAAAGTAAATTGCGGTAAGGATCAGCAGCGGCAGGATGAGCCCAATGGTCAGCCATTTTGAGATTAGTAGCGGCCACTTCAATTTTTCCGGAAGCTTTTCTGCTTGATCTGCCGCATCACATAAAAATTTTGCGATGAGGATGGCTAGCGCCGGGTAGGCCGGCAAAATATAGCGGCCAATCTTATAGTTTAACGACAGCGAAAAAAATACGACGACCCCCACAATCCAGCTGATCAAAAACTTTTCTTCCTTTAATTTTGCAAATATTGCCGGGTATAAAAATCCGGACCATGGGACAAATACAATCAAGAGCATCAGCGGCAGGGTATAAAAATCGTACTGGGGGTGGATGGGTGCAGATAGATTAGTTCCGGTTTGGTCAATGGGCATAAAAAACCGTCCTACGTTAGAGGTGAGAAAAATCCGTGCAAACGCCGGCCCCTGGATTTGGTATCCGGCAATAAACCAGGGCGCGGCTACCAATAAAAAAATCATGAGTGCGCCGAGTAAATGCAAATTCAGGTATTTTAATAGCTTTTTGTTGTAAATTACGTATAGCATCAGAACTAAACCCACTAAAACCAAACCCACCGGGCCTTTGGTAAGCGTGGCCAGCGCGGCAAATACCGGGATTAAATAGTAAAAGAGATAATTTTTCCTTTTTTCAAACAGGATAAAGCAATACAGGGCGGCGGCAATGAAAAAGGTCAGCGGTATGTCCTGCAAGGGCGACCGTCCCTGGTAAAAAAACTGGGCGGAGGAAAGCAGCACCAGCGCCGACCAAAAAGCAACTTTTTGGTTGAAAAGCGCGCGCGCGATAAAATAAGTAAGCAGGACGGTCAATGCGCCGATTAATGAGTGAAGAATAGACATCCCGAATTCGTTGATGCCAAATAATTTGCCGCCGGCCGCCATCATCCAATAAAACAGCGGCGGTTTGCAAATTATTTCGTTCGGGTCGATGAATTTTAACGTGATCCAATTATTGGAGATCAATATATTTTTGGCGATGGTGGCGCTGAAAGCGGTATCGCCGTCTAAAATAGGGGTGGAGCCAATGTTCCAGGTAAAAAGGAAAAAGGCCAGCAAAAACAGCAGTACAATCGCCAACATTTCTTTTTTGTTAAGCATAGGTGATATTTTACCAGATTAATTATTGGGGAAAAAGGGCCTTCCCGTTGACAGGTGCCTGATTTTTGGTTGATAATTGCAGAAATGACAAATCCCCTTTTAACTATTGGCATCCCAACCTTCAATCGTGCCGTTTTTCTTGAAGAATTGCTGGGGAAAATTGTCCCCGCTTGTGATCAATTGGGGATTGGGGTTTTGGTTTCAGACAACTGTTCAACCGATCAAACCGCAAAGGCATCAGATAAGTTCAAAAAATATTCTTGTTTTCACTACCAAAAAACCCCAAAAAATCTTGGGTTTGACGGCAACATTTTAGAGTTATTTAATAAAGCCCGGGGAGAATTTTTATGGTTGATGGGCGATGATGATTATCCGGATGCAAGGCAGTTTAAAAACCTGCTGGAACTTTTGACCTCTAATCCGAATGTAGGATTATGCTTTTTAAATTATAAATCGATGGAATTAATTAAGTGGGATGCAGGGGCCCCGGCCAAGCTGGAATACCGCCGGATTGATCCACAAACTTATGTGGACACCATGTTGCATAAAGCTACATTGATTTCGACCAATATTATTAACTTGCACTATTTTAAGCAAATTCAAGTTAATCCAGCCTGCTTAGGTCAGCACTGGATGCAATTGCACATTTTCATAAGATTGTGCGATTTTTTTAAGGCAAAAAATATTTATAACTTGGTTATCAGCAATGACATTATTGCCCAGCGTTCCGGTCGTCAGCAGTTAACCAGCATTTGGGTGAGGAGCTTTGTTTGTAGTTTTATGGCTACCCTGCAAAACACGGCGGTTTCAACTTTAAAAATTACAGAGTTTAAACGCAACTTTTTTAAGCTGAATATTATCCATCAATTTAATCGTATTGGGGAAGTGATGCCCTGGTCCCACTGCCTGTATTTTTACCGGAAAGTTATAGAGGTATTTCCAGTAACTTTAGGAGAAAAAATCGGTTTTTTCATCAATAATTTTTTGCAATGGTTGGCGCACTCGCTGCTGTTTTATGTGTTGGCTGATTTACCGTCGTGCGGTGCGCAAAATGGCAAAGTAGGCGTGGGCAGTCAGGCGGTAGTTGAAGGTGTCTTGATGTACAGTCCATCTACCTGGGCAATGGTCGTGTGCGACCCTTCTCAAAATATGGAGGTGCGTGACCATTCGAAACATATTGTCATTCAAAAGGGACAGAGAAGTGCGTGGACCCAAAGGCATTTTATCTTGCGCTGGCCAATTGTGCGCGGGATAGTGATTGTGCTGGAGGCACTGGCGCTGGGAATGATGGCCATGGATCGATCTGCCGATATCACCATTGGAAAACAAAACCAAAGCATTTCTGTCGGCGAGCGCATTTTTTCAGATTTGACGTGTTTTGTCATATTTTGTTTGCTGTTTTTGGTTGCGCCGGCCAGTATCTTTTTAAATTTGCAAGGATTGGGTTGGGCAGTTTTATGGTTGTGTCTGATTGAAGGGATTTTTTGCATAGCCATTTTTGGGGTGCTCCGGTGGGTGGGGACCTTGATGCCGGATATGCGGCGGATTTTTGGATACTATGGCGGCGCACAGCTGGCCACAAAATCTGAAAACCCGCGCCCGGCCGGCGGAACCAATTTTATTTTGGCATTTTTTGCCGTCAGTGTTTTTATCTTTGCAATTATTGGTATGCCCGGATTT
>Ga0265292_1002600_pt1 | contig 12271 bp, 12 predicted proteins | sample Munlanlewell296A_FD_189080 | JGI IMG/M metagenome (GOLD analysis project Ga0265292, IMG submission 189080) | Leachate microbial communities from a municipal landfill in Southern Ontario, Canada - Leachate well 296A | ecosystem: Engineered > Solid waste > Landfill > Unclassified | place: Canada...
ATCAGCCGATGCTCTGTCAGCATTGCGACAATGCGCCGTGCGAAAACGTCTGCCCGGTTATCGCGACCACGCACAGTCCGGACGGACTGAACCAGATGGCATACAACCGCTGCGTCGGCACAAAATATTGCTCCAACAACTGTCCGTATAAAGTACGCCGCTTCAACTTCTATGATTTCCGCAACGAATTCAACGACGGCATCCAGTACCAACAGCCGTTGAACATGCTGCATAATCCTGAAGTGACGGTCCGCTCACGTGGTGTGATGGAAAAATGTACGTTCTGCATTCAGCGTATTATGGAAGGACGCCAGCATGCGATTGAAGAAGGGAAGATCTTCGACGGCACCGGCATCACCGTTGCGTGTCAGGATGCCTGCCCGGCGGATGCGATTGTGTTCGGCAACATGAACGACAAAAATTCGGACATCTATAAATATCGTCATCATGAAATTGGTTATCACGTGCTCGAAGAAATTAACGTAGCGCCGAACGTCACCTACGTTGCAAAACTTCGAAATGTAGAATCTCAAACGGAGAAAGCATAGTGTCATCAACAGTATTGGATTATTCAAAAGAAATTCCCGTCATCGAAGGGGTGCCCACCGCCGCTTCGCTTGACGAGGCGATCGTCAAGCCGATCAACGATTTCCCTCAGCGGAACTGGTTCATCGGTCTCGCCATTACCGGCACCATGCTCGGTATCGGCGGGATCAGTTTGGCCTGGCTACTGTGGAAAGGAGTCGGAATCTGGGGTATCAATCAGCCCGTTGCATGGGGATTTGACGTGGTCAACTTCGTGTTCTGGGTCGGTATCGGTCACGCCGGTACGCTAATCTCCGCGATTCTTTTCCTGCTCCGTCAGAAATGGCGTACCGGTATTGCCCGCTTTGCAGAAGCAATGACGCTGTTTGCCGTTCTGTGCGCCGTACAATTCGTTATTTTCCATACCGGCCGTCCGTGGCTCGCTATGGCGTGGCTCTTCCCGTATCCCAATCAGCATGGTGTGTGGGTGAACTTTACATCGCCGCTGGAATGGGACGTGTTCGCCGTGAATACATATTTCACCGTATCGGCAGTCTTTTGGTATATCGGTTTAATTCCAGATTTCGCGTCGCTGCGCGATCGCGCAACAACAACTATTAAAAAAACGACCTTCGCTGTGCTCAGTTTGGGATGGAGATTCTCCAACCGCCACTGGCAACATTACGAACGTGCGTATTTGATCATGGCCGGATTTGCAACACCGCTTGTGCTCTCCGTGCACACCATCGTTAGCTTCGACTTTGCTGTATCCGTTCTGCCTGGATGGCATACAACAATTTTTCCACCATACTTTGTTGCAGGAGCTATCTTCTCCGGTTTTGCGATGGTGCAAAACGTTTTGATCGTCACCCGGAAAGCATTCAAGTTTGAACATCTGATTACGATGGACACCATCGAGAAGATGAACAAGATTATGCTCGTCACCGGAACAATGGTTGGGTATGCCTACATCATGGAATTTTTCATTGCGTGGTATAGCGGTAATGCAACAGAACTGTTCGTCTTCATCAACCGCGCAACCGGACCATACTGGTGGGCCTATTGGACGATGATGACCTGTAACCTGGTCGCACCGCAGCTCTTCTGGTCGAAGAAGATCCGCACGTCGCTGCTGGCATCGTTCATCCTTGCCATCTTCGTCAATATTGGCATGTGGTTCGAACGGTTCGTTATTATCGTCACGTCGCTGCACCGCGACTTCCTGCCATCAAGCTGGGGAATGTTTATACCGACCATGTGGGATTTCGGTCTGTTGATCGGCAGTTTCGGTCTGTTCTTTACGCTGGTGTTGTTATTCGTGAAGTTCCTGCCGGCGATTGCCATGGCAGAAATTAAAGCGGTTGTTCCTGGCGCACAACCTTCGCATCCGTCACATAATGGAAACGGAACGTCGCACTAAACAAAAGGTTGTCATTCCGAAGAGTGACGGATTTTTTTTTTTTTGAAAAGGGAACGACGAGGAATCTGTTCTAAAGTGTGTAAAATAATGCAAAGATTTCTCATCCCGTTATCACGGGATTCGAAATGACAACAATATTGTATTACGATAAATAAAAGTATGGAAAAGAAACTTTACTCAATAAACGCGATCTATCATACTCCGAACGATATCCTTCACGCCGCAAAAGCCGTGAAGGATGCGGGGTATACAAAGTTCGACGTTCACACGCCGTATCCGATCCATGGATTGGATGATGCGATGGGATTAAAAGAAACGAAACTCGGTTTTGTGACTCTCGCTGCCGGTATTCTCGGCGCCGTCGGTATGATCAGTTTTGCATCGTGGGTTGCCGTAAAAGATTATCCTCAGGTAATCGGCGGAAAACCGTATTGGTCCTGGCCTGCGTTCGTCCCGGTGACCTACGAAATTGCGGTGCTGCTTGCCGTGCTTGGCACAGTCGGCGGAATGATCGTGTTTTTCTTCAAGTTTCCGAACACCAGTCATCCGCTGCACGACACAACGTTTATGAAAAAAGTTTCGTCGGATAAATTCGGCATCACAATTCAGGCGGAAGATGCGCAGTTCGACGAAAAGAAAGTGCGCGACCTGCTGAAAACAACCGGCGGAGAAGTAGAGGCAATCTATTACAGCGATGAGTTCCTGAACTTCAAACCAAACACCTTCGATCCGAAATTCATTCTGCTGCTCGTAGGAATTTCACTGGCTACATCAGCCGGCGGATATCTCTATTGGAACAAAGTGCTCTATCTTCCTCCGTTCGACTGGATGGTGGAACAACCGCGGTTCGATGTTCAATCCGCAACCGATTATTTCGAAGACGGCCGCACGATGCGTCTTCCGGTGGAAGGATCAGTTGCCCGAGGATTTATTCCATATCCGTACAAACTGGGTGTGAACGCTGATTCCGTTGGGAGATTTTTGGTAAATCCATTGCTGAATACGAAGGCAACACTGGACCTGGGCAAACGGAAATTTCTGACGTATTGCAGTCCGTGTCACGGCAACTTCGGCAATGGAGACAGCCGCATGAATGGACAGTTCCCCAATCCTCCCACATTACATTCGGATAAAGTACGTCTCTGGCCGGATGGAGCGATTTTCCATACGATGACCGTCGGACAAAACGTGATGCCGGGGTATCAGTATCAGATCTCCCGCGAAGAACGCTGGGCAGTGGTAAAATACATTCGAACATTACAGCGCGCATATAATGCGAAGGAGTCTGATCTACAATGAGCGCTCATGAAACAGTGATTATCCCGAAAAAAGAACTCCCCGCCAATATTGTTACACTGGGCTGGGGATTAACGATTGTCGGATTGGCATTGGTGGCTGTATCCTATCTTACCGATTCCCACCGCGCCGCTTTCAATAATATTATCGGATTTACTTTCCTGGCAAGCATCGCCGTCGGAGCGGTCTTTTATATCGCGCTGGAATATATCGCCGGTGCGGTTTGGACAACACCGTTTCGACGCGTGATCGAATTCCTCGGCATGCTGCTGATTCCCGTTGCCGTTCTGTCGATTCCGCTCTTCTTGAATTTGCACGATCTGTTCCACTGGTCGCATACGGATGTCGTTGCAAAGGATGCCATCTTAACTAACAAGTCGCCGTATTTGAACGAGCAGTCATTCACCATTCGTTTCATTATCTATATCGTCGTTTGGGGCCTGTTCTATTTTATCTTCCGTCGGAACTCGCTGAAACAGGATGTAAGCAACGATCAGAAACTGACCAAGAAGAACATTGCATTGGCTGCCGCATTTATTCCTGCGCTTGCCATTTCCATTTCGCTTTTCTCCATTGACTGGTTGATGAGTCTTGAACCGCACTGGTTCTCCACGATGTTCGGCGTCTATTATTTTACCGGAACAATTCTCACGTCGCTCTGCGTGATCACGTATTTTGTGGTGGTGTTGAGTGAAAAAGGATTCTTCTTTAAAGGTGTTAACGAAAATCATTATTACAGCTTTGGTGCGTTGATGTTCGGACTGCTGTCATTCTGGGCATATATTGCGTTTAGTCAGTTTATGCTGATCTGGTATGCAAATCTTCCGGAAGAAACATTCTGGTATATCGCACGCTGGGAAAACGGTTGGGAGTATGTGTCGATCGCAATCGTATTGCTTCACTTCTGGATTCCGTATTTTATGCTCGTATCGCGTCCGTCCAAAATGAAGCCGTCAAACTTAAAGCGTTCGGCGGCGTTGCTGATTTTCGCACATTTTCTGGATCTGTACTGGCTCGTTATGCCGACGTATAGCAAAACGCCGGTGTTTAGTTATTACGAACTGGCGTTCCCGATGCTCTCGATCGGACTCATCATCGTGCTCTTCGCGATACAGGCAAAAAAATACAATATTGTTCCCGTCGGTGATCCAAAACTGCAACGGGGTATTGATTTCCATCTCTAATAAGGTGTGAGCAGCATGCAACTCAAAGATGAAATTGATTTTCAAGAACTTCTGAAGAATCCGGTCCGCCTGTTTGGTTTGACGTATGTCTATTTTCTGGTCGTCGCCGGATTTATCGGAACCTACTACATTTGGAGCATGAACGATGTTTCCAAAAACACCATCGCTCCGGTCATTCTCAGGGACTCCACACAGTTCGTGCAGGATATTCCGATGCAGCGCGGCGCGCTGATCGCTCCGGTGAATGTGACGGAAGTCGGACGGACATCAAAAGTGTTGGTGGACAAAGGTGCGAATCTGTTTCAAGCGAACTGTTCTTCCTGCCACGGCAACAACGGTATGGGGGACGGTTTGAGCGCAGCAGCAATGACGGTGAAACCGCGGAATTTCCATTCTGCTGAAGGATGGAAGAACGGACGAAAAGTATCGAACATGTATAAGACGCTGCAGGAAGGAATTGTGCTGAACGGAATGCAGGCATTTAATTATCTGCCGGCGGAAGACCGCTTTGCGATCATACATTACGTAAGAACTTTTGCAACTGATTTCCCGGTGGACAGTCTTTCTGAATTGCAGGATCTGGAAAAAGTATACAACCTGTCTAAAGGAACACAGCTTCCGCCGCAAATTCCGGTAAAGCTGGCGATGCAGAATTTGCAGAACGAAGCGGCAAGCGACGCAAAGTATGTAGAAAATGTCTGTTCATCCATCGCAACAAAGAAGCAGGAAGAACAAGGAGCAATGCTGGCGAAACGGTTCAGCGCAAACAGTAATAAAATGATCACCGCATCGCTGGCAACAAAAGATGTATCGTTGGATGTATTTATCCGTACGGTTTCGACTGATCCGATCACCATTGGATTCAAATCTGCGGTTGTTCGGTTGAGCAGGGAAGAGTGGAGTTCGTTGTATGCGTACTTGTCAAAAGTGAGCAAAGAAAAGAAGAGTTAAGTTCTTCTGTTGTTATTTCACGCGATGTCCCGAGAGACGAGCGAGAAATCTCAGAACGTTTTTTTAGCTGCTGAGATTCCTCGCCCCCGACAAAAATCGTCGCAACTTGGAATGACAACCAAAAAACAATGTTCAAACAATGGGTGATCATATACGATCATTCCCCGAATACTATGAAAAAACTTGTGCTGTTGATATTGTTCTTCGTTGTGACGCTGAGTGCAAACGACACGGCGAAACCGGTTGAAATCGGAATCGAAGAAAAACTCGGGAATATGCTTCCGATGGAGACGCAATTCTTCGATGATGTGGGACATCTTGTGACGTTAAAGGATATTGTTAAAAAACCGACGATCATCAATTTTGTGTATTACCGCTGTCCGGGTATTTGCAGTCCGATTCTGACGGAGTTGACGTCGATTGTTAATTTTATTGACATGGAAGCGGGGAAAGATTTTCAGATTGTAACGATTAGCTTCGATGACCGGGAAAAATTTGAATTGGCAGCGGCAAAAAAGGTGAATTATTTTGCGCTGTTGAAGAAAGAGATCCCATCAGATTCGTGGAAGTTTCTTTCTGGAGACAGTGCGGCGATTCGTGCGGTGACGCAGGCAGCCGGTTTCAATTTTAAGAGGGAAGGAAACGATTTTATTCACGCCGGCGCGCTGATTGTTATTTCGCCTGAAGGGAAAATTGCCCGGTATCTGAACGGAATTAAATATCTTCCGTTCGATGTAAAGATGGCGCTGACCGAAGCAAGCACCGGGAAAACCGGTCCGACGATTGCCAAACTGGTGGCGTATTGTTACAGTTTTAATCCCGAAGGCAGAACGTATGTTTTCAACGTAACACGAGTGACCGGCGGAGTGATTCTGCTATTCGCAGCGGTCTTTGTGGTGTATCTCACAGTAAAACCAAAAAAAGTCCAATCGTAAGAGAGAGTGAATCTATGGCTAAAGCGGCAGTGCCGGTAGAAAAATTAGAACCGAGCTATCTTGATGTTTCGACGAACAAATATAAGAAAGGTATTCTTTCCTGGATTTTGAGCGTCGATCACAAGCGGATCGGCATTTTGTATCTTGTTTCCATGATGGCGTTTTTTTGCGTTGCGGTCTTTTTCGGATTTCTTATCCGTCTGGAATTGATTGCGCCCGGCAAAACAATTATTGAAGCGCAGATGTACAATCAACTCTTTACGCTGCACGGCATCATCATGATCTTCCTGTTCATCATTCCGGGTCTCCCTGCGGTATTCGGAAACTTCTTTCTGCCGATCATGATCGGTGCGAAAGACGTTATATTCCCCCGGGTGAATTTAATGTCGTGGTACATGTTCGCCATCGGCGGTCTGTTTGCCGTCGCTTCCATGCTTCTTCCCGGTGGATCGGCCGATACGGGTTGGATGTTCTATGTTCCGTATTCTGTCCGCACAACGACAAATGTGCTGCCGGCATTAACGGCGGCGTTCATTCTCGGATTTTCTTCGATCCTAACCGGTTTAAACTTTATCACCACCATTCACCGCATGCGCCATCCGGACATGTCGTGGTTTAAAATGCCGTTGTTTGTCTGGTCATTGTATGCAACAGCATGGATTCAGGTGCTTGCAACGCCCATCATCGGTATTACGCTGGTGCTCGTGGGCATTGAGCGCATTCTCGGTGTCGGTATTTTCGATCCGGCGCTCGGCGGAGATCCGGTGCTCTATCAACATTTGTTCTGGATTTATTCGCATCCGGCGGTCTATATCATGATTCTTCCGGCGATGGGAATTGCTTCCGAAATCATTCCGGTGTTTTCGCGCCGCGCCATCTTCGGATATAAATATATCGCGTTTTCCAGTCTTGCCATTGCGTTCTTCGGATCGTTAGTCTGGGCTCACCACATGTTCACAGCAGGTATGAGCGACGCAGCACAGTTCGTCTTTTCGTTCATCACTTTTGTGCTTTCCATTCCGAGCGCCATTAAAGTGTTCAACTGGCTCTCCACCATGTATAAAGGATCGATCAAAGCGGATCCGCCGTTCCTCTATATTATGTCGTTCATCTTCCAGTTTTCCATCGGCGGATTTACGGGATTGATGCTCGGCGCACTCTCCGTGAATATCCATCTGCAAGATACATCGTTCGTGGTTGCACACTTCCATTATGTAATGTTTGGCGGAACGGGATTCGGAATTTTTGCGGCGATGCATTACTGGCTTCCGAAGATGTTTGGAAGGATGTATAATCTGAAAGTGGCAACATGGGCGTGGGCCATTGTGACGATAGGGTATAACGCACTGTATATGCCGATGTTCGTTATGGGCTATCTGGGCATGCCGCGGCGCTATTACGATTATCTGCCGGAATTTCAGCCGTATCATGTGGCATCAACGATCGGTTCCTGGATTTTGATTATCGGATTGATCATCATGTTCACCAATTTGTATATCGGGATACGCAGAGGTCCGAAAGCGCCGATGAATCCTTGGGGAGGTGAAACATTGGAGTGGAAAGTCCAGACGCCGCCGATTCTCGAGAATTTCCACGAAGTTCCGGATGTGCATGCCGGACCGTACGATTATTCAAAGTATGAGGCAAAAAAGGAGACAACGAAGTGAGTTCGACTGACCACGCTGCTGCCGTCCATCAAGTGCATAGAGACGATTACGGTTCACGATTAGGAATGTGGCTGTTCCTGTTCACGGAACTGATTCTGTTCGGCGGATTATTCATCGTCTACGCTGTGTACCGTTTTATGCATCAGCAGGAATTTCATCTTGCTGCGCAGGAACTGAACACCACCATCGGACTGATCAATACGATCGCGCTGCTCACCAGCAGTATGACCGCGGCGATGTCCATCACCGCCATGCAGAAAGGGAACCTCCGTTTCTCGAAATGGTTGATCTGGGTGACGATCGGTTTTGCCTTTGTCTTCATGGTCAACAAATATTTTGAATGGAGCGCCAAGATTCATCACGGTATTTTTCCTGGATCGAAAGACCTGTTGGCAAAGCCGGACGGGGAGATTCTTTATTTCGGATTGTATTATGTGATGACCGGCCTGCATACGTTTCACGTAATTGTCGGCGTTATTTTCTTCCTGTTCATATTGCGGCAGATTAAACAGGGAAAGATTACTTCGGACCGGTATGTGCGGCTTGAAAATTCGGCGCTCTACTGGCACTTGGTCGATCTCATCTGGATCTTCCTCTTCCCATTATTCTATTTGATCCATTAAAAGGTACGGCAATGAGCGAACATCAACATCAAGAATCACACGTCATCGAGTACGGAAATTATATTTTTATCTGGCTTGGTCTGCTTGCGTTCACCGGCATCACCGTCACCGTTTCAGGCATCAACCTGGGAAATTGGACGATCGTGATTGCGCTGTTCATCGCCTGCATTAAGTCCTGGTACGTTTTGAACTATTTTATGCACATGAAGTATGAAGAAATGGTGTTCAAGATCTTCATTCTTACAGCGTTGTTTACATTTTTTATTTTCCTGGGATTCACCTTCTGGGATTATTCTTTTGCGAGGTAAGTGAATGTTCACGTCAGCGTCAAATTTTACGGATAGTGTCGATGCGGTTTTTCTTTATATCACAGCGTTATCGCTGATCGTTCTGGTTGGGATCACCATCACGATGATTTATTTCGTCATCCGCTACAGCCGGAAACGGAATCCGGTTCCAACACATGTGGAAGAGAACCTGACTCTGGAGATTCTCTGGACCGGCATACCGCTCATTCTGTTTCTGAGCATGTTCTATTTCGGATGGGTCGGATACAAGGATATGCGTGCGATTCCGGATGACGCTATGCAGATTAAGGTGACGGCACGGATGTGGCAGTGGAGTTTTGAGTATCCCAACGGACTTAAAACAGATACCTTGTATGTACCTGTGAACAAACCTGTACGGACAGAATTGCGTTCGAACGACGTGAGCCACGCATTCTTCATTCCTGCATTCCGCATTAAAAAAGACGTGTATCCAAGCAAGTTGAACGATCTCTGGTTCAAATCGGATAAAATCGGACGGTATGACATTGCATGTGCAGAATATTGCGGTTTGAAGCATTCCGGCATGTATTCTGCTGTGTATATTATGGAACAAGAGAAATTCGATACGTGGTATAAAGAAACATCGGCGAAAGCCGGATTGCAGGCAACACTGACTGCTCCGGTAAAAAAATAACTATCATTTTTGGTTAAACGACAATGGATTTTCTGAAACAGATCGCATTACCCCAATCGGAAGCACAGATCGGCGTTCTTTATTTCGTACTGAACGTCATCTATATCCTATTGCTTCCGTTCATCAGTTATTTGTTCGGCGCACTCATCCTTTCGCTGTATCACAACCGCAAAGGACGTAAACAGAACAATGCGCTTTCCATCCGGTTTTCGAAGGATGTGATCGATCATATTCTGCCGAATAAAAGTATTCTGCTGCTGTTCGGTGTCGTGCCGTATATGGCGTTAACATTTGCGTATGCGCAGCTGCTGCAGGATACAGCCGCAATCAGCGTCAGTATTTTATCATGGGGTCTTCTCCTGTTCGCCGCTGCTGCAGCATTCGCTTCTTCGTATCAATCCGCACTGAAAGTGGGTGGCGTGCTTGAATCCGTTTCAGCGAATACGGAAGAAATGGAATCGTACCGTACGCAAATGTCTGAAACCCGCAGAACATCCGGAAAATATGCGTTGATTTTTCTCGTTGCTGCCGGGTACTGCTTGATTGCCGGAACATCGCTGGCAGTTCATCCGAATCAATGGCAAACAATTTCTTCCGCAGTGGAATTGTTATTCTCGCTTGATGTGCTGGCGAAATTGATCCAGTTCGTTTTGCTGTCATTCACTATTACTTGCCTCGGCACACTCTTCTTCACGTTTTCATGGCAGGGGGGAAGCAAACATCTCACCGCAGAATATACCGAGTATGTAAAAAAAGCGACGCTTCCGACCGGACTGATCACGTTGTTACTGCAGCCATTGTTTGTAGTGTTGTCCGTTGTTCTTCTTCCCGTACAGTCGCTGACAGGATTGGTGTTCCTCTCCGCATTTCTGGTGATCTTTTTCGTGTTCCTGGCCAGTCACTCCGTGTATGGTATGTTGAAAGGATTCGTTGCAGGATATGCTGCAAAAGCTTTTTACCTGTTTGTTCTTGCACTCGGATGTATGGTCGTTCAGGGAACTGCCTCCCTATCCGGCGCCACAAAAAATTCTTCGGCACTGTTGGCATACCGGTATACAATCCACCATGAAGAATTGCTGGCGAAGTTGGGAATCAATCTTGCGATCTTCAGCGGTGAAGATATCTTCAATGCAAAATGTTCGGCGTGTCACGAGTTCGGTGCAAAGAAAGTCGGTCCGGCATATAAAGACGTTTTGCCGAAATACGAGAACGACCGCACCAAACTGCTGTCGTTTGTAATGAACCCGCAAAAAATTAATCCGGCATTTCCACCGATGCCGAATCAGGGTCTTAAACCCGCAGAAGCAGATTCGATCGCTGCCTACATCATGCTGATGTATAAGCAGGCAAAGTAACCGCTCGGTGCTTTGAGATTCGATGTGATATGCCTCTGAATAGTTCAGAGGCATTTTTTTTATATAAGACAAAAAGGTGCACTATGAAAAAACTGTTCTTTATTTCGTTGATTACTCTTCTGGTTGCAGCGACTGCTTTTTCTGCCGGTAAGAAAAAATACGGCAACGATCTGACCGTGAAAGAAGTTACAAAGATATCCGAAATTGTTGCGAACCCGGATAAATTCGACGGTAAGCGTGTGCTGGTTCAAGGACCAATTGTGGATGTCTGCAAAACACGTGGATGCTGGATTAAAATCGGCAGCGACAAAGAATTTGAATCGGTCCGTTTTAAAGTGGAAGACGGCGTTATTGTTTTCCCCCTGGAGATAAAGGGACAAAATGCTTCAGCGGAAGGAATTGTTTCGGTAAAGAAATATTCCGTGGAAGAACAGATTAAAAGCGGCGAAGAACATGCAAAAAAAGAAGGAACAACCTTCGATCCGTCGAGTGTGAAAGGAACAAAAGTGGTGTTGCAGATTAACGGAGAAGGTGCGCAGGTCGAAACGAAATGAGTGGTTTCAAATGGAGACGATGGAACATCGTCCTGCATCGCGATATCGGCTATTTCAGTGTTGCATTAGTGATTATCTATGGGGTCTCCGGTCTTGCCGTAAACCATGTTGCGGATTGGAACCCCAATTATGTGCAGACAAAAGAGATCGTCCAGATTGATCCGATTATTTCATTCGATAAAGATACGATAGTTACGCTTGCCATGGTGAGGCTACAACTGACTGAAGCGCCGCAAAATTATTTCCGTCCAGATCCTGAAACAGCTCAATTGTTTTATCCTGGAAAAACATATTCCATCGATCTTCCTACAGGAACCGTGTTGATCGAAGAAAATCGTCCGCGCAGAGTACTCTTCGAGATGAATCAACTTCATCTAAATGCTCCCAAAGGAATCTGGACCTATATCGCCGATCTTTTTGCATTAAGTCTGATCTTTATGGGAGTTTCTGGATTGTTCATCCTGAAAGGAAAGAATGGTTTGAAGGGGCGTGGAAAATGGTTTGTCCTAATAGGGACAGCATTGCCACTCCTGTATTGGATTTGGTATCAATTTCTGCAATAACCCAATCCAATAGACAACATTCCGATTGTTGTATACTATCGGATAGCTTTTAGATAAAATCATAGCTATCCAAAAATAAAACCCTTATTGACTGATGTTACGCAGAAAGGTAAAAATGGTTCGACGCGGCGCAGAAACAGAGGTCATCCTGAGCAAATCCTTTGCTGTTTGTTCCAAAGGAATCCCAGCGGGAAAGGATGCGTCTCCCGATAGGGATGCCTTCGGCAGAAGGATG
>Ga0265292_1002601_pt1 | contig 12270 bp, 12 predicted proteins | sample Munlanlewell296A_FD_189080 | JGI IMG/M metagenome (GOLD analysis project Ga0265292, IMG submission 189080) | Leachate microbial communities from a municipal landfill in Southern Ontario, Canada - Leachate well 296A | ecosystem: Engineered > Solid waste > Landfill > Unclassified | place: Canada...
GCGTCGTCTCGGGTCGAGGTGCTCGACGCGCGGGCGCCCGAGGTGAAGAGGAAGCGGGTGATGATAAAGGCGGAGAGGGTCGAGGAGGCCGTCGCGAAACTCGTCTCGGCTCTCGTCGCCGAGGGGGCGCTGGGGGGTTGAGCGTGAAGACACTCGTCTACTCGGACAACACCGAGGTCGCGCTCCAGCTCCTCGGCAGGGCGCTTGAGCTCGGCCCAGCCGTGGCCGTGGCCGCCGGGGATCAGGCGGGTGCCCTGGCAGAGGGAGGCGCCAAGACCTTCCGCATCGGTGAAGCGTCGATCGAACACCTCAGGGCCGCCATCCTAGAGGTGGCCAGAAGGGAGTCACCCGCACTGATCATGATCGCCTCCACCCGGAGGGGAAGGGAACTAGCCCCCAGGGTGGCTTCGGTCCTCGGCGCGGGCTACTGCGGTGACTGCTTCGAGGTAGAGCCCTCGGAGGGCTCGGTGAGGGTCAAGAGGCTCGCGTACGGTGGGTCGACGATCGCCACCGAGGCGATCAAGGGCACACCGGCAGTCGTCACGGTCCCACCCAGGTCCTTCAAGAGGCGCGAGGAACGTGCAACGCCAGGCGAAGTCATCGAGTTGAATGTTACTGGGGCCGCCTCGGCGGTCAGGGTGCTGGAGCGGAGGCCGAAGAGGACGGGCGACGCTGGCCTCGAGAACGCGAAGGTGATAGTCTCGGCTGGCAGGGGGTTCAAGAGGAGGGAGGACCTCGCGCTGGTCGAGGAGCTTGCGGGGGTACTCGGCGCCAAGATTGGGTGCAGCCGCCCGATTGCCGCCGACCTCGGCTGGATGGACCAGTGGGTCGGCATCAGCGGGAAGAGGGTGGCGCCCCGCCTCTACGTCGCCTGCGGCATCTCGGGCACGATCCAGCACGCCGCGGGGATCAGGGACAGCCAGACCATCGTCGCCGTGAACAGCGACGAGGCCGCTGGGATACACGAGCTCAGCGACTACAGCATCGTGGGGGACATCTACGCGGTCCTCCCCGCCCTCACGAGGGCCCTCAGGGAGAGGGCGAGGTAGAGCCAACCCTTTTCTCCCCAACTTCCATCGTCTAACCGTGCCACTCGATAACTCCGCGCTGGCCGCCATCGGCGAGGCCGCCCGCCTCATCAAGGGCTCCCGGTACGTCACCGCCCTGACCGGCGCCGGCGTCTCCGTCGAGAGCGGCATACGCCCCTTCAGGGGCCCGGGTGGGCTCTGGACGGAGCACGGCGAGCCCCCTATGGACGGCTACAGGAGGTTCGAGGAGGACCCCAAGCGGTACTGGGAGGAGATGCTCAGCCCCGCCCGGGCGAGCAGGTTCGGCGACAGCTTCAGGGAGGCTAAACCAAACCCGGGGCACTACGCCTTAGCCGAGCTGGAAGCGATGGGCACACTGAGGGCGCTCGTTACCCAGAACATCGACAACTTACATATCGAGGCGGGGAGCCAGAGGGTCCTAGAGATACACGGTAACAGGCTCAAGCTGAGGTGCATCGGGTGCGGCGCGCGCTTCCCGAGGGGTGGATTCGATCTCTCCACGCTGCCGCCCCGCTGCCCCGAGTGCGGGGGAGTCGTAAAGGACGACGTCGTCATGTTCGGCGAGCCCATCCCGAGGGACGTACTCGCGGCGTGCCAGGCCGAGGCGGGGAGGAGCGACTGCATCATAGTGGCCGGGACCACGGCGGTCGTCTACCCCGCCGCCAGCCTGCCCCTAATCGTCAAGGAGAGGGGCGGCGCGATAATCGAGGTCAACCCGCTTGAGAGCGAGTTGAGTAGGATAAGCGACGTCGTTGTGAGGGCCCCCTCTGGGGAGGCCCTGCCCGCCCTGGTCGAGGCCTTGAGGAGGCTATCCTAGCTTCTTACGGGTCCAGTCCGCGACCTCCTTGCCGGTCGCGAACCAGACGTCCCCCTTCTGCTCCATCTCCGTGAGGAGCTTCTCCAGCATGTCGAGGCGGCTTATCCTGCCCGTGGCCTGGGGGTGGCAGGTGAGGCCGAAGTAGCGTCCGAGGCGGTAGATGCCCTCGAACTCGGGCTTCCACTCCTTGTACGCCTCCTCGGGGCTGCGCCTGTAGGTGTCGTACTGGGGCCAGTCGTCGAGCATCCACTCGACTGGGAGTTCGACGAGGCCTGTCGGCTTCCCGCGCCACTCCAGCATGTAGGGCATGTCGTTGTCCATGAAGTCGCTGTCGTAGCTGAAGCCGAATTGCTTGATCCTATCGATGGTGCGGTCGCTGATGAGCCAGTAGGGGGCGCGGAAGCCCTCCGGCTTCACCCCGAACTTCTTCAGCGTGGCGAGGCTCCTCTCGAAGACGCTCTCCTCTATCTCCCAGCTCAGCTCCCCGAGGCGCTCGTGGGTGTAGCCGTGGGCGCCTATCTCGTGGCCGTGCTCTATGATGTCCTTGACGGAGTCGGGGTACTTGTCGGCCGTCCAGCCGGGGACGAAGAACGTAGCCTTTAGCTCGTGGCGGTCGAGCATCTCAAGGATTCGGGGGATCGCCACGTTCGGGGCGAAGCGCCCCCTGCTCTGGTTGACTATGTCCAGCGGCGTTCGCCAGATGGTGGCGCTGTCCGAGTCGTAGTCGAACGAGAGGTTCACACAACACTTGTATCCCTTGGGCCAGAAACCCATCCAATTCACCGCTGATTTAAAACGTGGAGGACGTATAAGAGGTCTAGGCGGAGGGACTTCGCTGGACTTAGCCATCGAGACTCGGGACCTCGTTAAGGTCTACAGGCAGGGGGGCGTCCGCGCCGTCGACGGCCTCAACCTGAGGGTCAGGAGGGGTCGTGACGCTAGATGTCGGGGGGAAGCTCGTGGAGGCCCTACAGGGGGACGACCACGTCAGGCTGACCCTCGGCGACTACGACTCGGGCAAGGCCGGGGTCGAGTCCGGCCTGTACTCCGCCGCCGTCCTCGTACCCGAGGGCTTCTCGGAGGACGTCTTCCTGAAATCACGGGGAGGCGGCGTGGAGCCTGTCCTGGACATCTACATCGACGGGACGAAGCCCTCCATCAAGGGGAGCCTCCTAGGCTCCATCCAGTCTGCCCTCCAGGGCGCCATGGGGGGAGGCGGGGTAGACATGCGCCTGCAGCTCGCCTTCGGCGGCGCCGAGTACAGCGGCCTCGACGTGAGCATCCCCTCCGTGATAGGCTTCGTCCTCACGTTCCTCGTGCTCCTCGTCTCCATGATCATCATAACCCGCGAGAACACGGGGGGGACGCTCCAGAGGCTCTTCTCCACGCCCCTCACAGCCCTCGAAAGACTCCTCGGTTATGTTGCGGCTTTGCTTGTGCTGGGGATGGTGATGGCGGGGGTGATCTTCTCCATCGGGGTCTGGGTCTTCCACACCGCGGTGAGGGGCAGCCTCCCCCTCCTCTTCCTCCTCGCGGCCCTCTACGCCCTCACCCACGTCCTACTCGCCGTCTTCCTCTCCAACTTCTCCAGGAACGAGCTACAGGCCGTCCAGATGGCGCCGCTCATATCGCTGCCGAGCATGGCCCTGAGCGGTATGCTGGTCCCGGTCAACAGCCTCCCCGACTTCGTCCAACCCCTTGCGAGGCTCGTGCCCCTCTACTACGGGAACAGGATATTCGAGGGGCTGATGCTGAAGGGGTACGGCGTTCAGGAGCTTGCCACGGACATACTGGTCGTGGCTGGAATGGCGGTGCTCTTCCTCGCCTTGGCGCTCATGACCGTTAAGGACAGGATAGACGCCTGAGCCCGTGGGGTGAGCGAAGAGTAATCTACGGGGTGACCTCGACGCGAGCCCCGTGTAGAGCGGCGACCCGCTCCGCGACCTGGCGGATCGTCATCGTCTCCCCCTTCATGAGTTGGGTGCCCGTGCCCTCCAGTAGGTAGGCGAGAAGGTTCCTTGCGCACTCCCCGACCTCGACGAGCGTGACCGGCGTGTCCTCCGGCGGCCTGATGCGTACGACCCCGGTCTCCCTCGCGGCCTTGTTGAGGCGGGGGAAGAGGCGGCTCTCGTTCCGGTCCCTCCCCTCCAGGTCGATGATGTTCGGCAGCCTCACCGTCACCGAGTCGGGCAGAGCCTCCACGAGCTTCTCCGCCTCCCTCTTCGCCGAGGCGTAGGGGGACTGGAGCTGGCCGCAGCACCCGCAGCGGAAGCCGTCCCCGGCGAGCTGGGTGCTCGTGAAGATCAATCGCCTACCGTGCTTCCTGCAGGCTTCGGCCACGTTTGCGGTCCCGTTGACTATGTGGTCCCAGTACTTCATCGGGTTCTTGATGCTGTCCTGTACGATGCAGGGGGAGGCGAGGTGGTAGACCACGTCGACGGCGGAGACGGCGCCTTCGACCCTCCGTGCGTCCCTGACGTCGTCCCTAGGGTCGGAGGCGATGTCGAAGCTGATGGCGTCGTGCCCAGAGGCCTTTAAGACCCTCATGAGCTCGGAGCCTATGTATCCGCTTCCGCCGGTTACCAGGACCTTCATCCCGTAAGGCTACCATGGGGTGGCTTATGTCATTTACCCGCGGGGGCTAGGATACCTTCGAGCCTTCGGGGACGTCGCGCTCGGTCGTCAGTAGGGCCAGCTTGCCGTCCTTCTCCGCCGTGAGGAGCATGCCGTTGCTCTCGTTGCCGAATATCTTCGCGGGCTTGAGGTTGCAGACGACGCAGACGACCTTGCCCCTGATCTCGTCGGCCTTGTAGTACTCGACGAGGCCGGTGACTATCTGGCGGGTGTGATCCCCCATGTCGACCTGGAGCCTGTAGAGCTTGTCGCTCCCCGCGATCTGCTCGACCTCCTTCACCGTGCCGGTGCGGATGTCGAGGCGCTTGAACTCGCGGATGCTCACGATCTCCGACTCGGACATGGCTCAGGATTCCGTATTTCTGCTATTAAGCCTTGACTGGGGGGAGGACGTAGAGGTAGACGTCGGCGTCCGGGTGCTTCTCGGCGGGCTCCCACCCCTCGAGCTTGAAGGAGAAGGAGACCACCCGGGACCCGGGCTTAAGCTCGGCCTCGAACTTCTCCCTGAGCCTGTTGTTTATGGACTCCCCCTGGTAGACGGTCACGACGGTCGCCTCGGAGACGCTCGCCTTGAAGAAGTCGCCCCAGATCACACGCAGCCGGTCGTGGGCGGGGCTCCTGCGAGCCCTGAGCCTCGACCAGAGTACCCTTATCGGATCGGCCTCGACGCCCACCCCACGCGCCCCACGCTCGGCAGCCGCTATGATGATCCTGCCGTCGCCGGAGCCGAGGTCGTACAGGACGTCGCCCGCCCCCACGTCTGCTATGGAGAGCATCTTCTCGACGACTTCGGGCGGCGTCGGGAGGAACATGGCGCCTATTAGGATGGGCCAGATTAGCCAGAGCAGGAACCCGACCGCGAGGAAGTAGGCGGCGGGGAGGATGACCGCCCAGTCCAGAGCCATGTAGCTTGTAGTACGATTATCGGTTATTAATCATCCCAGATGCCCGCCGAACTCGTCCTTAAAGACGACCCCCTAGGGTGAGAGGTATCTCGACGCTATCATGGCGTACATCCTGCTGACGTGCGGGAGCCATTCGAGTTTGACGTACTCGTTGGCTCCGTGCGCCTCCCCCCTCTGGGGGCCGATGTGGACGCAGGGTATCCCCTGCTCGCCCTGGAAGATGTTCGCGTTCGTTATCCCGTAGGCGTACTCGTAGAGCGGCGGCCTCCCCATCACGTCCCTGTAGACCCCGTCGAGCGTCTCCATGAGGGGCTCCTCCTTGGAGCATGTGTAGGGCTCGTACTTCGGGGGCTTGACGCCGATCTCGACCTCCGACTTGAGGTGGAGGGAGTCGACGAGGCGCCTCATGTCGTCGAGGGCGTACTGGATCGTCTCCCCGGGGACGAGCAGCCTGTTGACCTCGAAGCGCGCCGAGGCGGGGACGACCACCGAGTATATCTGGTACCCGCCCTCGAACTTGAGGGTGCAGTGGGTCCCCTTCCCGAACTCGGGGTGGGGCTTGAGCTGGAGCCCGTCGAGGTTGGCGACTATCTTGGCTGCGTCCTCGACGGCGTTGACGCCGAGGTGGGGGCGGAAGCCGTGGGCCGCCTTCCCCCTGACCTTGATGTCGTAGAGGATCTTCCCGGTGAGTCCGAGGGGTATCGGCTTCGTCTCGTCCCCGCAGTAGCTGTAGGTGAGGACGATGGCGTCGAGGCTCCTCCACCTCGGGTCCTTCATCATCGCCCACGCGCCGACGTCGGTGGCCTCCTGGTCGACGACGAGGCTGAAGCTGAGCTCCCCCGCGAACTCGTGGCCGCTGTCAGCGATGGCACGGAAGGCGTTGAGGGTGCAGGCTATGCCGCTCTTCATGTCGCAGGCGCCGCGCCCGAATATTTTCCCATCCTTGATGACTGCCTCGAAGGGGTCGGTGGCCCACCCCTCCCCGGCGGGGACTGTGTCGCTGTGGGCGTTGTAGTTGAGGCGCCTCCCCGGCTTCGCGCCCCCGAGGACGCCGTAGACGTTGGGCCTCTTCGCCTCGACGTACTTTAGCTCGGTCTCCATCCCGTAGGACCTCAGCTTCTCCTCGACGTAGAGGCTGAGCGCCTCCTCTTCGCCGGTGACGCTGGGGATGCCTATCATCTCCTCGGTGAGCCGGACTGCATAGGAGTCGTCGAGTCGCCTTAGAACGTCCTCGATCATGTCGGGGAGAAGAGAAACACTTGGGAAGATAAGCTAGGCGTCTAGGAGAGGAACTTTGCCGCGATTAGGGCGTAGGCCCTGCTGACCCTCGGGAGCCAGTCGAGCTCGACGTACTCGTTCTTCTGGTGGGTGCCGCCCGGCTTGGGGCCGAGGTGGATGCAGGGCACGCCGCCCTCACCAGTTATGGTGTTGGCGTCGGTGATGCTCTTGTGGTAGCCGTACTCGGGGGCGACGCCGAAGGCCTCCCTGTAAGCCTCGTCGAAGACCTTGACGATGGGCTCCGACCTCTTCATCTCGTAGCTGGCGTAGAGCGGTGGCTTCGTCTTGACCTCGACGGCGCTCTTGAGTTCGAGGCCCTTGATTAGGCGCTCCATGTCCTTGACGGCGTACTCCGCGGTCTCGCCGGGGACGAGTAGGCGGTTGACCTCTATGCGGCACGTCGCGGGGACGACGACGCTGTAGACGGTGTAGCCTCCCTCGATCTTTAGGGTGCTGTAGTTGCCCTGGCCGAAGTTGGGGTTCTTCTTGAACTCTAGTCCGGGGAGGTTGGCGAGGATGATGCCGGCCTCCTCGACGGCGTTTATGCCAGCCCCTGGGTCGAAGCCGTGGGCGGCCTTGCCGTTGACGTATATGTCGTAGAGGACCTTGCCGGTGATGCCGAGTGGCGTGCCGTGGCCCTGCTCGGCAGTCGTCGGCTCCCCGAGGACGACTGCGTCCACCTTGCCGTACTCGGTCTTGAGCATCGCCTTGGCGCCTTCCCCGTATGCCTCCTCGTCGATGACCCCGGCGAAGCTGAGTTCGCCGCCGAAGGGGTGGCCCGACTCGGCGAAGGCGCGCAGCATGTTCAGGGTGCATGCTATGCCCCCCTTCATGTCGTTTGATCCGAGGCCGTGGAGCCTGTTGCCCTTCTTCACCGGCTTGAAGGGGTCGGTCTCCCAGCCCACGACGACGGGGACGGTGTCCATGTGGCCGCAGAAGTTGAGGCGCTTGCCCTTCCCTTTGCCCTTGAGCTTGGCGTAGACGTTGGGGCGCCCGGGCTCGACCTCGTGTAGCTCCGTCTTGTAGCCCAGCTTGTCGAGTTCGGCCTTCAGGTAGTGGGCGAGCTCCTTCTCCTCCTTCACGACGGAGGGGATGGCTATCATCTCCTCCAGCCTCTTGACGGCGTAGCGGTCTTCGAGTTTCTTGAGAAGGTCCTCGTACATCGGTTGTCGCTGCATGGATTACCGTCTCTGGTTAAATGGTTTGCCCGGAGAAGCGGTGAGAAAGTGGTCAGTTGTTGAGGAACGCGTCGGCTACCTTGACGTACATCCTGCTCACCTTGGGGAGCCAGGTCACGTCGACGTACTCGTTCTTCTCGTGGGTGCCGCCCCCCTTCTTCGGGTCTGAGGTGCCCCGGGCGGGGCCGAGGTGGAGGCAGGGTATCTTCCCGACGCCGGCGAATGTGTTCGCGTCCGTGATGCCGTAGGCGTGCTGGTAGACGGGGGGCTTCCCCATCACGTCCCTGTATACGGGGTCGAATGCCTTGATGATTGGATCATCCTTCGCCATGACGTATGCCTCGTACTGGGGCGGCTTCGTCTTCACCTCGACGGTACTCTTTAGGTTGAGGCTCTTTACCAGTCGCTCCATGTCGGCGATCGCGGTGGCGGCGGTCTCCCCGGGGACCAGCAACCTGTTGACCTCGAAGCGCGCCGAGGCGGGGACGACGACCGAGTATATCTGGTAGCCGCCCTCGAACTTGAGGGTGCAGTAGTTGCCCTTGTGGAAGTCGGGGTGGTCGAGGAAGCTCAGCTTGTCGAGGTTCGCCACTATCTTGGCGGCGTCCTCGACGGCGTTGATGCCGTGCTGGGGGCGGAAGCCGTGGGCGGCCTTCCCGTGGACGTGGACGTCGTAGAGTATCTTGCCCGTGATCCCCAACGGCATGGGCTTCGACTCGTCGCACGGGTAGGGCTCGGCTAGGACGATGGCGTCGACTTTGGCGAAGTCGGTCTTAAGCATCGCCTTGGCGCCCTCACCGTATGCCTCCTCGTCTATGACGGCACTGACGCTCAGCTCGCCTTTGAGCCTGTGGCCCGAGTCCTGTAGGGCCTTGACCATCGTGAGTATGGAGGCGAAGCCCGCCTTCATGTCGCAGCTGCCGAGGCCGACGAGGTGGTCCCCCCTCCTGACGGGCTTGAATGGGTCGGTCTCCCAGCCCTCCACGACTGGGATGGTGTCGAGGTGGCCGTTGTAGTTGAGCCTCTTCCCGGGCCTGCCCCCCTTGAGGCGGGCGTAGACGTTCGGCCTCCCCGGCTCCACCATCTGGGTCTCCGTCTTGAGCCCGAGGGCCTCCAGCTCGGTTTTGATGTACTCGGCGAGTTCCCCCTCGCTGCGTACGACGGAGTTGATCCTGATCATCTCCTCCAGTTTTCGTAGCGTGTAGGCGTCGTCGATGCGCTTCACGGCGTCTTCGATCATGGCTATCCTGCATGATACGCATGATACCGGTATAATACTTCCCGATACGGGGCTGCGAAGAATCAAATATCACCACTGCCTGAGTCATCCAAGACCCGACATGAAGCTCGTCACTTTCAAGGTTCACACCGAGCCCAGACTCGGAGCAGTTGTTAAGGATGGCATCGTCGACCTCAACTCCGCGTACACCCTCTACCTGAAGGAGGGGGGCGAGGCGTTCCCGAGGCGCGTCGCCTCCGCCCTAATCCCGCCAGACATGGTGGGCTTCCTCGAAGGGGGGGAGAAGGCGAAGAAGGAGGCCGAGAAGATCCTCAAGTGGGTGGCGAAGAAGAGGGACGCCGTCGGCGTCGACGGCGAGAGGCTCGTCCTAGGCGACGAGGCACGCATACAGGCACCCATCAAGTACCCGGGGAAGATCTACTGCACCGCCGTCAACTACTACGACCACGCCACCGAACGCATGGCGAAGGACCCCGAGGCGCGCAAGAAGGAGATCGCCCGCCTCAAGACCCTCAACCTGAAGGTCGCCGACTGCTTCCAAAAGCAGCCCAGCCTCATCATAGGCACGGGCGCACCGATAATCAAGCCGAAGGTCTCCAAGCAGCTCGACTACGAGAACGAGCTAGCCGTAGTCATCGGGAAGAAGTGCAAGGACGTCAAGCCCGAGGACGCCTACGGCTGCATCGCCGGCTACACCATCCTCATAGACGTGAGCTTCCGAGACCAGGGCTTCCCCCAGGACGTCGACTTCCGCCTCTACAAGGGGGACATCAACTGGACGAAGGGTAAGGGGATGGACAACGCCGCCCCCATGGGCCCCGCCATAGTCACGGCCGACGAGATACCCGACCCATATAAGGTGCCCTTGAGGCTTGTGACCCGCGTAAACGGCAAGACCCGCCAGAACGGAACCGTCGAGGACATGATAATCAAGATCCCCGACATCATCGCCTACATGAGCAGGGGGACGACCCTCAACCCGGGCGACATCATCGCGACGGGGACCTGCGCCGGCGTAGCTGCGAGCTGGGGACCCGAGGGATTCCTCAACGTCGGCGACGTGCTGGAGTGCGAGATACAGCCCATCGGCGTGATGAAGCACACCGTCGTCGAGGACAAGGGACCGGTCTAAACTATTTATCACCCCCAACGGGGGGCGGCTTTTCCTAATAATCGATGCCCTTTACTATGTAGTCTCCGGTGTCGACCTTGAACCCGTTTCTGGCGAGGACCTTGCCGATCTCGGGCCTCGTGACCTCGTGGAAGCAGCTGACCTGGGGTATGCCCTTCTCGGCCGCTTTCCACTTTGCGAAGCTGATGCACGCGTCGGCGTCGCCGCCGTAGACGCCCACGTGTAGCGCCTGCTGAGGTATGAATCGTGCCCCGGCGGTCACGACGCTGCCCGTCTTCTTGTCCTCGTAGACCATGCCCCTCCCGGCCATCCACTCGAATATGGCGGGGCTGAACCGGTAGAAGGTGCGGTTCATGACGAGCCAGTTCGCCCAGTCGTCCTTGAGCGGCATGAGCAGTTTCACCGCCTTCTTCCCATCGGTTACCGGCTTGAATCCGCCGGGACCACCGTCTCCGGCGTGCACGGCGAATGTGTTCCCCTTGAACGTCCCCTGCAGGGTGAGCCCGTACCTCTCCGCGAGCCCCGCGCTCACGACGTTCGAGACACCCGTGTACATCCTCAGTGCCTTCACGTGCTGCTCCTCGGCGAGCATCAACCAGTGGTCGTAGAGCCTCTTGCCGAGCCCCAGCCCCTGCCTCTCGGGGATGACGCGAAGCGTCTCTATCCACGCCGAACCATCAGGTAGCGGCGTGTACTTGCCGCAGGCGACCAGCTCGCCGTCCAGCTCCTCGACGCTGAACTCGCCGCCGTCGCTGAGGAACTCGTCGTAGACGAACGGCGTGTATCTGAGGGTCGGGGTCGACTTGGACTCGACCCACGCGACCTTCTCGCGGTCCTCGGGCTTGGCCTTGCGCAGAACTACGTTCATGGGTTCACCAGTTGGATGAGGTGTTACCGCAGCCCCCGTGTAAAATATTTACGATAAGTACAAACCACTTTACGCCGATATGCAAAAAAAAAAATCGTTATGAGTAGTAGCACGCCATAAGGCTATCCCTCTGCCCCCTTCGCGATCTGCTTGAGCTGCGACCTGTACATGTCGAGGAGCTCCGGGACCGTCGTCGCCTCCTCAGCCGACTTGTCGTCGCGCCACCTCTGGAACCGCGGGAACCTCACGGCGAGCCCCGCGCCCTTACGGATGGCGTCGAACCCGGCCGTGTGGATGGGGCTGAGCGTCAGCTCGTCGCCGAGGACCTCCATCACCCTCTCTGGGACGAACCATATGTCGGCCTTCAGGAGGCTGTCGACGAGTGGGTGCTTCCCCTCGTGGCGGAGCGGCTCAAGGTCCCCCGGCAGCTTTGCGAGCACCTCGTCGGTGAAGCCGGAGCCCACCTTGCAGACCGTCCTGTAGACGTCGGCGTCGTGGTCGTAGGCGGCCCCGAGGAGCGCGCCGTAGCTGCCGGCTCTCCTCCCCATGCCGTGGAATGCCCCCACCACCACCAGGTCCACCGGGTCGGACATCTTGCTCTGGTAGCTCCTCTTCAGCTTCACCCAGAGCCAGCTGCGCGCCCCGGCGCGGTAGATGGACTCGTCCGACAGGCTCTTGCAGACGAGCCCCTCCGTCCCGTCGGCGATAGCCTGCTCGAAGAACCTCTCCAGCTCCCGCGGGTCCTCCGTCTCCAGACTGACGACCCTGTGGAATCGAACCGACTCCTCGATGATCTCCGCGAGCCTCGCCTTCCTCACCGGGTAAGGCTCGAGCGTGTAGTCCCTCCCGTCGGCGTAGAGGCAGTCGAAGAGGAAGATGGCGACGGGGAGCCTCTCCATCGCCTCCTGGATGCCGTGCTTCCTTCGCCTCTGCATGAGGGTCTGGAAGGGGCGCATCTCCCCCGTGTCGGGGTCGATCGCCACGACCTCCCCCTCGACTATGGCGCTCCCCGCCCTGATCTGGCCCTGCGCCATCTTGACGGCGTCGGGGTACATGTGCGTGATGTTCTCCAGACGCCTGCTGAATATCTGGACCCTCTCGCCCTCCTTGTGTATCTGGAGGCGCTCGCCGTCGAGCTTGTACTCGGCGGAGAGCCTGCCCAGCTTCTC